>TARA_R110002073_G_scaffold305152_1_pt1 | contig 150641 bp, 137 predicted proteins | sample TARA_R110002073 | Tara Oceans TARA_R110002073 (sample SAMEA4397174) | marine metagenome | biome: Polar Biome; feature: [DCM] deep chlorophyll maximum layer (ENVO:01000326); material: water (ENVO:00002006), including particulate matter (ENVO:01000060) such as... | depth 40 m
TTGTTTAGCCCTGAAGAATTCCGCGACAACTGTGGCTTCGGCCTGATCGTCCACAGTGCGGGCGACGCCAGCCACCGGTTGCTGCAGACCGCCATTGAGTCGCTGACATGCATGACGCACCGGGGCGGTATCGCAGCGGATGGCAAGACCGGTGACGGCTGCGGCCTGCTCCTGCAGATGCCCGTTCCCTTCATGCGCACGCTGGCGCGCGAGGCTTTCGGCGCGGAACTGGAGGATCCTTTCGGCGTCGGCCAGATTTTCCTGAACCAGGATGAGGGTCGCGCAGCAGCCGCGCGCGCGGGAATGGAGAAGGCGCTCACCGACCAGGGGCTGAAGGTTGTGGGCTGGCGGGAAGTCCCCACCGACAGCAGTGTCTGTGGCGAAATTGCCCTGGCGACGCTGCCGCGTATCGAGCAGGTGTTCTTCAGTGCTCCGGGCCTCAGTGCCGATGAGCTTTCCACCAAGCTGTTCGTGGCGCGACGCAAGGCGGAGATCGCCAACGAGAGCGACCCGGATTTCTACATCTGCAGCCTGTCGGGCCGCGTGATTGCCTACAAGGGCCTGGTAATGCCGGTGGACCTGCCGCGCTTCTACCACGACCTGGACGACGAGCGCCTGGAGACCGCAATCTGCGTGTTCCACCAACGCTTCTCCACCAACACCATGCCGCGCTGGCCGCTGGCGCAGCCGTTCCGGCTGCTGGCGCACAACGGCGAGATCAACACCATTGATGGCAACCGCAACTGGGCCGAGGCGCGCACGGCGCTGTTCCAGTCAGACCGACTACCCAACATCAGCGACATCGCGCCGCTGGTCAATCGCACCGGTTCGGATTCATCCAGCCTCGACAACATGCTGGATGTACTGCTGACCGGAGGTGTGGACATGCCCCGCGCGCTGCGCATGCTGATTCCCCCGGCGTGGCAGAACATGGAGGATATGGACCCCGACCTGCGGGCCTTCTATGAATATCACTCCATGCACATGGAGCCCTGGGACGGCCCCGCCGGCATCGTGCTGACGGATGGGCGCTATGCGGTGTGTCTGCTGGACCGGAATGGCCTGCGTCCCGCGCGCTGGGTGAAAACCAAGGACGGCTTCATCACGCTGGCATCGGAAGTGGGTACCCACGGCTACCGCAGTGAAGACGTGATCGCCAAGGGCCGTGTCGGCCCCGGGCAGATCCTCATGGTCGACACCCAGACCGGCGAGATGCTGCACACGGCGGATATCGACAACCGCCTGAAGAGCCGCCACCCCTACAAGCGCTGGTTGAAGGAGAACTCCTACCACGTTGAGGGCACCTTCGGTGGTGAGCAGGCACCGGGCATCGAGCCCGACATGCTCAAGCCCTACCAGAAGATGTTCCAGGTGACCTTCGAGGAGCGTGACCAGGTGTTGCGTCCGCTGGCGGAGTCGGGCAACGAGGCGGTGGGTTCAATGGGTGACGATACGCCCATGGCAGTTCTGTCGCGGCAGGAGCGCCCCCTTTATGACTTCTTCCGGCAGAAATTCGCCCAGGTGACGAACCCGGCGATCGACCCCCTGCGGGAGGCGATCGTGATGTCCCTGGAGACCGACCTCGGCGCCGAGAAAAACGTATTCCACGAGGGGCCGGAGCATGCTGACCGGATCATCCTCAGTTCGCCGGTGCTGTCCCAGGGCAAGTTCAATACGCTGCTGTCGCTGAATCGCCCGGGCTTTGATGTCTGCGATATCGACGGCACCTACGACCCGGCAGAGATGAACCTGCAGCAGGCTGTGGCGAGGCTGGTGGATACTGCGGAGCAGGCGGTGCGCAATGGCGCGACCATCCTGATCATTTCCGATCGCTCCATCGCCCCGACGCGCCTGCCGATTCACAGCCTGATCGCCACGGGCGCGGTGCACCATCACCTCATCCGCCAGGGCCTGCGCTGCGATGCCAATCTGGTCATCGAGACGGCGAGTGCCCGCGATTCCCACCAGGTGGCCTGCCTGCTGGGGTTCGGGGCGACGGCGATCTACCCCTATCTCGCCTACAGTGTGCTGGAGGACCTGATACGCGATGGCGAATTGCTCGGTGAACCGAGCACCTGCTACAAAAACTATCGCAAGGGCATCAACAAGGGCCTGCTCAAGATCATGTCCAAGATGGGCATCTCCGCGGTGAGCTCCTACCGCGGCGCGCAGCTGTTCGAGGCAGTGGGTCTGGCGCGCGAGGTGGTGGATACCGCATTCTGCGGCGTGGCTTCGCGGATCGAGGGTGCCGGTTTTGCCGAACTGGAACAGGACCAGCGGCACCTGGCCAAGCTGGCCTGGAACCCGCGCAAGCCGCTGCAGCAGGGCGGCCTGTTGAAATACGTGCACGGGCAGGAATACCACGCCTTCAACCCCGACGTGGTGACCACGCTGCAGCTGGCTGTCGCCACCGGGGACTATGCGACCTATCAACGCTACGCCGAGCTGGTCAACACCCGCCCGGTGGCAACGATTCGCGACCTGCTGCAACCCGTGCTGGCGGAGAAGCCGCTGGACCTCGACGAGGTTGAACCGATCAGCGCCATTCTGCCGCGTTTCGATTCCGCGGGGATGTCGCTGGGCGCACTCAGCCCCGAAGCGCACGAGGCCTTGGCAGCCGCCATGAACCGGCTGGGTGCGCGCTCCAACTCCGGTGAGGGTGGCGAGGATCCCGCACGCTACGGTACCGAGCGCAGTTCCAAGATCAAGCAGATCGCCTCCGGCCGCTTCGGTGTCACGCCGCATTATCTGGTCAATGCCGAAGTGCTGCAGATCAAGGTGGCGCAGGGTGCCAAGCCCGGTGAAGGCGGCCAGCTGCCGGGCGGCAAGGTGAATGAACTGATTGCGCGCCTGCGCTACTCGGTGCCTGGCGTAACGCTCATTTCACCGCCGCCGCACCATGACATCTATTCCATTGAGGACCTGGCGCAGCTGATCTTCGACCTGAAGCAGGTGAACCCGAAGGCGCTGGTGTCGGTCAAGCTGGTGTCGGAACCGGGCGTGGGTACCATCGCCGCGGGCGTTGCCAAGGCCTATGCCGACCTGATTACCATCAGCGGCTATGACGGCGGCACCGCCGCCAGCCCGCTGACCTCCATCCGCTATGCCGGCTCCCCCTGGGAACTGGGCCTGGCTGAGGTGCAGCAAACCCTGCGCGGCAACGGCCTGCGCGGTGCCATTCGCCTGCAGACCGACGGCGGCCTGAAGACCGGTCTGGATGTCGTCAAAGCGGCCATTCTGGGCGCGGAGAGCTTTGGGTTTGGCACCGGGCCCATGGTGGCGCTGGGCTGCAAGTATCTGCGCATCTGTCACCTCAACAACTGCGCTACCGGTGTCGCCACGCAGAACGAAAAACTGCGGCAGGATCACTTCAATGGCACGATCGAGATGGTGACGCATTTCTTCACCTTCATCGCCATGGAAACACGCGAGTGGCTGGCGCGTCTGGGCGTGCCGTCGCTGGAGGCCCTGATCGGCCGCACCGACCTTCTGGAACGGCTGCCCGGCAACACGCCAAAGCAGTCGCGACTCAACCTGGCGCCCATTCTGCACAAGGACGCGAGCTCGGCAGGCCAGCCCGAGTATTGCCAGGTGGTGGCCAACTATCCTTTCGATCGCGCGGAAAAGGCCGAAGCCATGGTGGCTGCGGCGCTGCCCGCCATCGAATCGCGCAGCGGTGGCGAGTACGCATTTGCCCTGACCAACTGCGACCGTTCCATCGGTGCACGGCTGTCGGGCGAAATCGCGCAGCGCTACGGCAATAACGGCATGGAAGACGCACCCATCGTGCTGCGCCTGACGGGCACCGCCGGGCAGAGCTTTGGCGTTTGGAATGCGGGCGGTCTGCACATGTACCTCGAAGGCGACTGCAACGACTATGTCGGCAAGGGCATGGCGGGCGGGAAACTGGTGGTATTCCCCGCGCGTGATGCCAACTTCCGCTCTCAGGATACGGTGATTATCGGCAACACCTGTCTTTACGGTGCCACCGGTGGGCGCCTCTATGCGGCGGGTATCGCCGGCGAGCGTTTTGCGGTGCGCAACAGTGGCGCGCAGGCGGTCGTTGAAGGCGCGGGCGACCACTGCTGCGAGTACATGACCGGCGGCACGGTGACGGTGCTCGGGCCTACGGGCGTGAACTTCGGCGCGGGCATGACCGGCGGCTTCGCCTATGTGCTGGACCAGGACCGTTCCTTCATCGACAAGTACAACAGCGAGCTGGTGGACATCCACCGGGTCAACTCCGAGTACATGGAGCCCTACCGCAACCACCTGCGCACCACGATACGCGAGTTTGCGCAGGAGACCGGTTCGGCCTGGGGTCTGGAATTGCTGGATAACTTTGAGGACTACGTGGGCAAGTTCTGGCTGGTCAAGCCGAAAGCGGCGGACTTCAACCAGCTGCTGTCACGTCTGCGTAACACCGACTAGGCGCCGGGAGGCGAAAGCGTTATGAGCAAGCGTTTGTCGAATGATTTCCAGTTTATCGACGTGGGTCGGACCGATCCCAACAAGAAAAGCATCGAGACGCGCAAGACAGAGTACGTCGAGATCTATGAATCCTTCACCGCAGATCGGGCGGCGGAGCAGTCGCACCGCTGTCTGGAGTGCGGCAACCCCTATTGCGAGTGGAAGTGCCCGGTACACAACTTCATTCCCAACTGGCTGAAGCTGGTCAGTGAAGGGAACCTGTTCGAAGCGGCCGAGCTCAGCCACCAGACCAACACGCTGCCTGAGGTGTGCGGCCGCGTGTGCCCGCAGGATCGCCTGTGCGAGGGCGCCTGTACCCTGAACGATGGCTACGGCGCCGTCACCATCGGCTCTTCCGAGAAATACATCACCGACACGGCGCTGGCCATGGGCTGGCGGCCGGACATGTCGAAGGTGGTGCCCACCGGCAAGAAAGTGGCCATCATCGGCGCCGGCCCCGCGGGCCTGGGCTGCGCCGATGTGCTGACCCGCGCCGGTGTCAAACCGGTGGTCTTCGACCGCTACCCGGAAATCGGCGGCCTGCTCACCTTCGGTATTCCCGAGTTCAAACTCGAAAAGGATGTCATGGTGCGTCGCCGTGAGGTGTTTGAGGGCATGGGCATTGAGTTCCGCCTGAACACCGAGGTTGGCCGCGACATCAGCGTGGCCGAGTTGATGGAAGAGTACGACGCCGTATTCCTCGGCATGGGTACCTACAAGGCCATGCAGGGTCGCTTCCCCGGCGAGAACCTGCCTGGGGTGCACAAGGCGCTTCCCTACCTGATTGGCAACGTCAACCACAATCGCGGCTATGAGCAGGATCCGTCGGATTACGTGAACCTCAAGGGCAAGCGCGTGGTGGTCCTGGGTGGCGGGGACACCGCGATGGATTGTGTGCGCACGGCGGTGCGCCAGCAGGCGGAGCACGTGATCTGTGCCTACCGCCGCGATGAACTGAACATGCCCGGCTCGCGCAAGGAAGTGGCCAACGCCCGGGAAGAGGGGGTGGAATTCCTGTTCAACCGCCAGCCTATCGAGATCGTTGAGTACTTCGGTCGCGCCTGCGGCGTGAAGATGGTGACCACCGAACTGGGCGAGCCGGATGCTGGCGGCCGCCGCCAACCGCAGCCCATTCCGGGCAGCGAGAAGGTGCTGGAAGCGGACGCCGTCATCATCGCGTTTGGTTTTCAGCCCGATCCGCCAGCCTGGCTGCGGGAACTGGGTGTACAGGTCAACGAGTGGGACGGCGTGATCGCGCCCGAGGAGCAGGCGTACCGTTTCCAGACCACCAACCCCAAGGTGTTTGCCGGTGGTGACATGGTGCGCGGTTCTGATCTGGTGGTCACCGCCATCTGGGAAGGACGCCAGGCCGCCGAGGGCATATTGGATTTTCTCGAGGTCTGAGCCGGCCGTATCCGCCAAACTGCACACGGAGATTCTGTGACCGAACTGAAAAACGACCGTTTCCTGCGCGCCCTGCAACGCCAGCCCGTTGACCGCACTCCGGTGTGGATGATGCGCCAGGCCGGGCGCTATCTCCCCGAATACCGTGCCACCCGCGAACAGGCGGGCTCATTTCTCGACCTGTGCAAGAATGCCGAGCTGGCCTGTGAGGTGACGCTGCAGCCGCTGCGCCGTTACCCCATGGATGCAGCGATCCTGTTCAGTGACATTCTCACCGTGCCCGATGCCCTGGGGCTGGGCCTGTACTTCGAAGAAGGTGAGGGGCCGAAATTCCGCAAAACCGTGCGCAATGAAGCTGACCTGGCCGGGCTTAACGCCATTACGGCGGCGGATGACCTCGGATACGTCATGAATGCTGTGCGCACCATTCGCCGTGAGCTGAATGGCAGCGTGCCGTTGATCGGTTTTTCCGGCAGCCCCTGGACGCTGGCCACGTATATGGTCGAGGGCGGCGCTTCCAAGGACTTTTCCCAGGTGAAGCGCATGGCCTACGACCAGCCTGAGCTGATGCACCAGCTGCTCGCCCTGCTCGCCGATGCGGTGGCGGATTACCTGACCGAACAGGTCAAGGCGGGGGCCCAGGCGCTGCAGATTTTCGACACATGGGGCGGCGCACTGAGCGCCGCGGGCTACAAGGAGTTCTCGCTGAAATACATGCAGCGGGTCATCAGCCGACTGCCCACCGAGGCGGACGGACGCAAGGTGCCGGTTATTCTCTTCACCAAGGGCGGCGGTCAGTGGCTGCCCGCCATTGCCGATGCGGGTGCCCAGGCCGTGGGCATCGACTGGACCACGGACATCGGTGCGGCGCGTGCACAGGTGGGTGATCGGGTGGCGTTGCAGGGCAACATGGATCCTTCGATGCTGTATGCCTCGCCGGCGCGGATTCGTGAGGAAGTGGGCAGCATACTGGCGGGGTACGGCCACGGCCCAGGCCACGTGTTCAACCTGGGGCACGGCATCACACCGGGGGTGAATCCCGATCACGTCACCGCGTTTGTGGAGGCGGTGCAGGAGCTGTCGCCCCAGTACCACCACAACGACTGACGGCCTGCTGTCAGCGTCGGCGTTGCGCCTGCGCGGCATCCTCGCAGGCCAGCTCCTGCTCGGGGTCGCAGCAGAAGCTGTGGTCCATCTCCAACGCCGGGGATTGCGATGTGGGCTTGCCCACCACCTTGGCCGGCACGCCAGCCACGGTTGTGTGCGGGGGCACCTCGTCCAGCACCACGCTGCCGGCACCCACCTTGGCGCCATCGCCCACCCGGATATTCCCGAGAATCTTGGCACCGGCGCTGATCAGCACGCCGTTGCCGATCTTCGGATGACGGTCACCGTGTTCCTTGCCGGTGCCGCCCAGTGTGACCGATTGCAGGATCGAGACGTTGTCGCCGACCACGGCGGTTTCGCCGATCACCAGACCGGTGGCGTGGTCCAGCATGATACCGCTGCCGAGGCGCGCCGCCGGGTGAATGTCCACGGCAAACTCCACGGCAACCCGGTTCTGGAAGAACAGTGCCAGTGAGTGGCGGCCGCGTTGCCAGAGCCAGTGCGCGACGCGGTGGGTCTGCAGCGCGTGAAAGCCCTTGAAGTAGAGGAACGGAATGTAGATTTCCTGACAGGCTGAGTCGCGCTCCTCGACCGCCAGCAGGTCGGCGCGAATGGCCTTGCGCAGGGCGGCATCGTCCTTCAGCGCCTCGAGGATGACCTCGCGCAGCAGCAGGGAGGATACGGTCGGGCTGTCCAACTGGGTGGCGAGGTGAAAGCTCAGCGCGCACTCCAGGTTGTTGTGATTGAGAATAGTGGCGTGCAGATAACTGGCGAGGATCGGTTCCTCCGCCGCATGTTGCTGCGTCTCCTGCACTATCCGGTCCCAGACCGGGTCGGCTTTCCTGGTGGCCATGTCAGTTCCTCGTTTCCGGGCGCACACTTTAGCGTATACGAGCCCGGTATCGCCACAGCGCGTGACCGCTGGCCCTGTACTTGGCTTCGAAGCGGGTCAAGGGCGGGCCATCGGGTAGCCGCTGCACAACCCCGTGCACGCCGGCGATGTGCATGGCCACGCCGAACTCCTCGACGTACAGCGGCCAGTTGGAGCGCAGATCCACCCTGCCGCCCAGGGCCAGGAGGTCGGCAAAACCCGGGTGGCCATGAATCCGGCGCCGCAGATGGCGCGCCTTGGGCCAGGGGTTGGGATACAGCAGGTAGTGGTAGTCCACGCCGCGGCCGGCGCCCGCCAATGCACGCCAGAGGGGCTCGCACTCGGCCTGCAGCAGCAGATACGGCGGATGCTCGTCGTGCTGGTGCAGCGCCAGCCGGTGCGCTGAGCGGTCGATGCCAACCACCAGATGCCCGGGGTGGGCGGCGGCGAGCCGCGCCGTGCTCATGCCGGTGCCGCAGAAGGAATCCAGCACCAGCGGTCGCGAGTCCTCCGCCAGCCGCTGCGCGAGCCTGCGCCAGGCGTCCGCATTGTGCGCCGCCAGCGGCGCCTGGGAGGCGTGCTCAAGGTGCCGGCGCACAGTGTGCACCAGGCGCGGGTGCAGCCCCTGCTGGTTGCTGGTCACCGGGCGGGAGGAAGCTTGCACGCGGGGTCGGCTCCTGTAACAGTGCAGCCAGCGCTTGAGTTGCGCCAGCGGGATTGCCATCATAAATCGCGCCGCCACCACGACCAACCAGGGAATTGCGCCATGCACCAGGATCTGCGCCCGTACTGGCTGAAGCAAATCTACCTGCGCTACCGGCGCTGGTATGCCGACTACTTCCTGCGCCCCCGCTGCACGTCTCTGGGGCCGCATCACACCATCATGAAGCCGTGGTATGTGCACATTTCCGGGGCCAACATCCACATCGGGCGCTGCTTCACTGCCATTGGCGAACCGATGCATCGGGTGCAGATTGGGGTGTGGGGGCGCGAGGCGGGGCAGGGACGCATCCAGATCGGTGACTGTGTGCTCATGAGTCCCGGCGCCCGCCTCAGTGCCAGCGATGAAATCGTGCTCGGTGACGGCGTGATGATGGCCAACGGCTCCTACGTCACAGACTCTGACTGGCACACCCTGTATGACCGCACGGCCCGCGCCCCCGAGCCCACACCGGTGCACATCGGAGACAACGTGTGGCTGGGTGACCACGCGACCGTGCTGAAAGGCGTGACCATCGGCGAAAACAGCGTGGTGGCGGCACAGGCGGTGGTCACCCGGGACATGCCGGCCAACGTGGTGGTGGCGGGCAATCCCGCGCGCGTGGTGAAAGAGCTGGACCCGGAGCGCGGTTTCACCACCCGCATGGATCTGTTTGCGGACCCGGAGGGCGCCGAGGCGTTTTTCGATGCGGTGGACCGCGAGGTGCTGCGTGGCAACTCACTGCTGCGCTGGCTGTGGTCGGTGCTGTATCCCGCGGGAGCACCCCGGGGCTAGACCCCGGGGCCTACAACAGGCGCAGCGGTTCCTCCTGCAGCGCCGAGAGCTGCTCACGCAGCTCCAGGATGTGGTTGGCCCAGTAGCGCTCGGTGTTGAACCAGGTGAAGCTGCGCGGAAAGGCCGGGTCAGTCCAGCGGCGCGCCAGCCAGGCGGCGTAGTTCACCAGGCGCAGCGTGCGCAGTGCCTCTATCCAGCGCAGCTGGCGCGGTGCAAAGTCACAGAATTCGCTGTAGCCCTCAATGAGTTCGGCCAGCTGCAGCTCGCGCTCGTGGCGCTCACCGCTCAGGCACATCCACAGATCCTGCACGGCGGGTGCCATGCAGCAGTCATCCAGGTCGACAAAATGCGCGCAGTCATCGCGCCAGAGAATGTTGCCGACGTGGCAATCGCCGTGCACACGGATCAGATCCCGCTCCTGTACCTCCCCGTAGAGCTGAATCACGGCCGCCAGCAGGTCCCGGGTGAGGCTGTCGTAGGCGGGCTGCAGATCGCGGGGAATGAAGTGTTCCAGCAGATAGTCACGGTTGTGCGTGAGCATGCCGTCAATGCTGAGGGTGGGCCGGTGCCGGAAGCGCGCACTGGCGCCCACCGCGTGGATGCGCCCCAGCGTGCGCCCCAGTACCAGCAGGCTGTCCATATTGTCGAGCTCTGGCGGGTAGCCGCCGCGGCGCGGGAACAGGGCGAAACGAAAGCCGTCATGACGGTGCAGGCTGTTGCCGGATGCGTCGACCAGTGGGGCCACCACCGAGATCTCGGCGTCCTGCAGTTCCAGACTGAAGGCATGCTCCTCCAGAATCTGCGCGTCGTCCCAGCGCCCCGGGCGATAGAATTTGGCGATCAGCGGCTGCCCATCCTCAATGCCGACCTGGTAAACGCGGTTTTCGTAGCTGTTCAGGGCCAGCAGTCGCGCATCGCAGAGGTAGCCCGCGGACTCGACCGCGTCGATGACACAGTCCGGCGACAGGCGATCATAGGGATGTTGGGCTTGGCTCATAGACGCACTCCAGGCAGCGACCGCGACGGGCGGTGCCAGGGGAGCAGTGTATCAGGTCGCCGGTGGTGGAGTCCGGGCGATGCACCAGAGCTGCACATCGGCGGCGCCCGCGTCCTTGAGCAGGCGGGCGATGGTCTCGGCGGTGGCGCCGGTGGTCATGACGTCGTCGACCAGTGCGATGCGGCGTCCCTGCACTGGAGCGCGCAGGCTAAACGCATCGCGCAGGTTGTGCAGGCGCTGCTGTGCCGTGAGGGTCGACTGTGCAGGGACCGCGCGCGGGCGGCGCAGCGTGCGCTCCGCCACTGGCAGCCGCTGCAGGGCGGAGTCGCAGTGCTGCAGCGCCCTGGCCAGCAACGTTGCCTGGTTGAAACCCCGCTGCAGCAGGCGCCGCCAGTGCATGGGCACGGGCAGCAGGAGGTCGCGGTCTTGCGGTGGGTCTACTGCGGCAAGCCAGAGTTCTGCGAGCAGGCCGCTCAGATGTCGCTGGCGCTGGAATTTCCATTGCCCGATGAGGTAGCCCAGGCAGGGCTCGTACACATAGGGCGCGAGCACCCTGTCCAGCGCCGGCGGGCGCTGCGTGCAGGCACTGCACAGGCCGCCGCCGGGGGTAGCCAGCGGCAGGGCGCAACACGGGCAGCAGGGGTGATTGGGCACCAGCTGTGCCGCGCAACAGCCGCACAGCGGCAGGTGGCTGGCGCTGGGCAGCCGACACAGCAGGCACTGCTGCGGGAAGATGGTATCCGCGAGCAGGCGCGCCCACCTGTTAACCAAGGTGTGCGCCACAGGTTGACAGCGGCGGGGTGCGGCTTATCATGTTGGCTTGCCCACTGTCTCTCTGGATACCTGTCATGAATGCTCCCGCCTCCGCGCCTGCCTCGCTCCGCCACGACTGGAGCCGCGGCGAAATCGAAGCCCTGCTGGCGCTGCCCTTCAACGACCTGCTGTTCAGGGCGCACAGTGTGCACCGCGCCTATTTTGACCCAAACGAGGTGCAGGTCAGCACACTGCTTTCCATCAAAACCGGCGCCTGTCCGGAAGACTGCGCGTACTGTCCGCAAAGCAATCGCTATGACACGGGGCTGGAAGCGGAAAAGCTGATGGAAGTGGAAAAGGTGCTGGCGCAGGCACAGGCGGCCAAGGCCAGCGGCGCCACCCGCTTCTGCATGGGTGCAGCCTGGCGTTCACCCAAGGCCCGCGACATGCCCTATGTGGTGGCCATGGTCAAGGGCGTGCGCGAACTGGGTCTGGAAAGCTGCATGACCCTGGGCATGCTGACCGAGGCGCAGGCGAAGGAGCTGGCCGAGGCCGGGCTTGACTACTACAACCACAACCTTGACACCTCGCCCGAATACTACGGCGAGATCATCACCACGCGTACCTACAAGGACCGGCTGGACACACTCTCCCATGTGCGCGAGGCCGGCATGAAAGTGTGCAGCGGTGGCATCGTCGGCATGGGCGAGTCCCAGCGCGACCGCGCCGGGCTGCTGCAGCAGCTGGCCAATCTGCCCGAGCACCCCGAAAGTGTTCCCATCAACATGCTGGTGCGGGTCGAGGGCACGCCGCTGGCCGATGAGGCTGACCTGGACCCTTTCGACTTTATCCGCACCATCGCTGTGGCGCGCATCCTGATGCCCGCCTCCCATGTGCGCCTGTCTGCCGGGCGTGAATCCATGAGTGAAGAGATGCATGCGCTGGCGTACTTCGCGGGCGCCAACTCCATCTTCTACGGCGAGAAACTGCTCACCACGCCCAACCCGCAGGCCAATGCCGACATGGCCCTGTTCCAGCGTCTGGGTATTCGTCCGGAGCAGCGTGAGGTGGCGAGCGCTCCGCAGGTGCCCACGCCGCAGTTCTACGACGCAGCGGCGGCGCACTAGCCGCCAGCGCCATGAAGGAGGCCTTCCCGCAGCGTCTCCGGGCGGTGCTGGAAGAGCGCCGTGCCGCCGGTCTGTATCGCCAGTGCCTGACCCTGGAGTCCGCCCAGGGGCCAGTGGTGCGGCTGGCGGGCCGCGACTACCTGAATTTCTGCAGCAACGACTACCTCGGCCTCGCCGCACACCCCAAGGTCATCGCGAGCCTGCGCGATGCCGCGACGCGCTGGGGCGTGGGCAGCGGCGCATCCCATCTTGTGTGCGGCCACAGTGCCGCGCACCGCGAACTGGAGGAGGCGCTCGCTGCCTTCACCGGCAGACCCCGGGCGCTGTTGTTTTCCAGCGGTTACGCCGCCAACACCGGCATTCTGCAGGCCCTGCTGCGGCCCGGCGACACCGTATTGCAGGATCGTCTCAACCACGCATCGCTGCTTGACGGTGGCCTGCACAGTGGCGGACGGCTGCGCCGCTTTGCCCACAACGACTGTGCCGACCTGGCGCGCAAACTCGACGCTGCTGCCGGGCCCACGCTGGTCGCTGTCGACGGCGTGTTCAGCATGGACGGCGACACGGCGCCGCTGGCCGAGCTGTCCGCCACCTGCGCCAGTCGCGACGCCTGGTTGATGGTGGATGATGCCCACGGCTTCGGTGTGCACGGGGAGGCAGGTGCCGGCAGCGTGCAGGCAGCCGGGCTGGGCGAGGCGGAAGTGCCGGTGCTGATGGCGACCCTCGGCAAGGCCCTGGGTACCTCCGGCGCCTTTGTGGCGGGCAGCGAACTGCTGATCGAAGCGCTGATCCAGTCCACACGCAACTATATCTATACCACGGCCATGCCCCCGGCGCTGGCGGCGGCCAGCCTCACCGCGCTGCGACTGCTGCATGAGGAGTCCTGGCGGCGCGAGCAGCTCGCTGAGCACATTGCCCGGTTTCGGCGCGGTGCCCTGCAGTGCGAGCTACCCCTGCTGGACTCCCATAGTGCCATTCAGCCCTTGCTGGTGGGCGATGCCGGGCGCGCCGTGCGCCTCAGCGAGCGGTTGCGTGAGTGCGGCCTGTTGATCAGCGCCATTCGTCCGCCAACCGTGCCGGCGGGAACCTCCCGGCTGCGCATCACCCTGAGCGCAGCGCATACGCCGCAGCAGGTGGCCACACTGCTGGCGGCACTGGCGGAGTGCTGGCCCGATGCCTGAGCTGTTGGCCAGAGCCGAATACCTGCCCGCCGCGCAACAGGCCAGAGCAGACCTGGTGCTGCTGCACGGCTGGGCCGGCAGCAGCGAGTGCTGGCGGCCGCTGCTGGCCGCGCTGCGACGCTGGGCCAACGTTACCCTGATTGACTGGCGGCCCGGCGCCGACCTGGCGGATGTTGTGGCGGAGGTGTTGGCGGTGGCGCCGGCCAGCGCGGTGTATGTCGGCTGGTCCCTCGGCGGGCAGCTGGCCACTGCCGTGGCGTCGCGAGCGCCGCAGCGCGTCGCCGGGCTGGTCACTGTGGCCAGTAACCCACGCTTTCTCGCCGAGGGGAGCTGGCCCGGTGTGGCAGCGGCGCAGCTGGCCGGTTTCCAGGCAGGTCTGGCGGCGGATGCTGGCGGTACACTGCGCCGCTTTTCCGCCCTGCAGTCCCGCGGCTGCGCTGCTGAGCGCGCCCTGGCGCGGCAGCTGGTGGCGCAAAGCCGGGGCTGGGACGCCGTCGCGCTCACCGCCGGCCTGCAATGGCTGGCGGAACTGGACACGCGCAGCCTGCTTCCGGCGTTGGCCTGCCCGCAACAACACCTGCTGGCGGAGGCCGACGCACTGGTGCCGGGCGCTGTCCATGAAGCCCTGTGCGGATGGCTGGCGGGCGTCGCCGAGGCCTCCGTGTCGGTGATACCGGGTGCCGGTCACGCGCTGCCCTGCACCGCATCGGGGGCTCTGGCAGAGGCGCTGTACCGCTTCGCCGTGGACACAGCGGCGGTGTGTGAAGCGGCAGAGGCCGCTCCCCCGGCACCGGTGAGCAAGCAGGCGATTGCCCTCTCCTTCAGCCGCGCGGCGCCTCGCTATGACAGCGTGGCGGCGTTGCAGCGCGACGTTGGTGAGCGCTTGCTTGCCTCAATAGTCAATGAAAGCAAGGGCTCGATCACCCTGCTGGACCTCGGCTGTGGCACGGGGTATTTTCATCCGGCGTTGCTGGAGCGCTATCCCGGGGCCGCTTATGTCGGGCTGGATCTTGCGCAGGGCATGCTCTCCTGGGCGCGTGACCGGCACACAGAGCACGCCGTCTGGGTCGCCGGTGACGCCGAGGCACTGCCCCTTGCCAGCGGTTCGGTGGACGTCATCTTCAGTAGCCTCGCCTTTCAGTGGTGCTACCGCCCCGATCTGCTGTTTGCCGAACTGGGCCGGGTGCTGGCGCCGGGTGGTCGCTGCTTCTTCAGCTCCCTGGGCCCGGCAACCCTGCAGGAGCTGCGCCAGTCCTGGGCGGCAGCGGATGGCAGCCAGCACGTGAATGATTTTCTGCCGCCCGAAACCCTGCAGGCAGCGGCAGACATCACAGCGGGGGTACGACTCACCCTGCGCGGTGAGCGTATTGTGCTGCGCTACAACAAGGCGACCGAACTCCTGCAAGAACTGAAAACGCTGGGCGCACACAACATGAACAGCAAGCGCCCCGCCGGATTGACCGGACGCCAGCGTCTTGCTGAGATGGTGCAGGCCTACGAGGCATGGCGCGAACCCGCCGGGTTGCCAGCCACCTACGACGTCATTTACGGGCATCTGGAGAAACTATGAGCCGCAGGTATTTTGTCACCGGTACCGATACCGAAGTGGGTAAGACCGCCGTCAGCTGCGCGTTGCTGCACGCCGCAGGTGCGCCGGGGCTGCGCACGGCAGCTGTCAAACCGGTGGCGGCCGGCTGTGACGCACAGGGCCGCAACGAGGACGCACTGGCTCTGCAGGCGGCGATGAACATGCCCTTGCCCTACGAGCAGATCAACCCGGTGGCCCTGCAACCGGCGATCGCCCCGCACATTGCCGCAGCGCAGGCGGGCAAGCGCCTGCAGGTGGAGCGGCTGGCCGGCCTGTGCCGCGGCGTGTTCGCCAGCGGCGCTGATCTGGTGCTGGTCGAAGGGGCCGGGGGCTGGCGCGTACCGCTGGGTCCTCGGGAAACCCTGGCGGACCTCGCAATCGCACTGGGCAGCGATGTTATCCTGGTAGTGGGTATGCGGCTGGGCTGTATCAATCACGCCCTGCTCACCGCCGAGGCCATCCGCGCCGATGGGCTGCAGCTGGCCGGCTGGGTGGCCAACCAGGTGGGTGAGCGCATGGCCTGCCATGAAGAAAATGTGGACACTTTGCGTCAGCTCCTGCCTGCCCCACTGTTGGGTGAGCTGCCACACCTGGTCCCTTTCGATCCGGAAAAAGCTGCACAATACATTGATATAAAAGCACTTTTATAGGTTTTTCGGGGTGCAGCCAGCACCCCGGAACGCTTTGCCACCCGCCTCGCCGCCTGTGCGGTACCCAGCAACTTTCGCAAAAGTTATTTGACTTCGGTTGTAATTCGCGCAGAATGTGAGCGATGAAAACATAGGTTCAACTGCATTGCGAGGTAACAGCATGCCGCAGTACAAAGCACCGCTCCGTGATATCCGGTTTGTGATGAATGAGTTACTGGAGTCCGAGGCCCTTTATCAGCGCCTGCCGGGCTATGAAGAGGCGACCCAGGAACTGATGGACGCCATCGTTGAAGAGGGCGCCAAGTTTGCCGAGAACGTCCTGTCGCCGCTCAACGAGCCGGGCGATGACGAGGGTTGCACCTGGAAGGATGGTGTTGTCACCACGCCCAAGGGTTTTCCAGAGGCCTACCAGCAGTTCGTGGCCAACGGCTGGCCAGCACTCGCTGCCGATACCGCCTACGGTGGCCAGGGCATGCCCGACCTGCTGGGTATCATCGCCAACGAACTGGCAGGTACCGCCAACTGGTCCTGGCTGATGTACCCCGGGCTTAGCCATGGCGCAATCAAGACCATCGAAGCGCACGGCAATGAAGCGCAGAAGCAGAAATACCTGACGCGCCTGGTGGAAGGTGGCTGGACCGGTACCATGTGCCTGACCGAGGCCCACTGCGGCAGCGATCTGGGCCTGCTGCGCACCAAGGCGGAACCGCGCGCCGACGGCAGTTATGCCATCTCCGGCACCAAGATATTTATCAGCGCCGGCGAACACGACATGGCCGAGAATATCGTCCATATCGTGCTGGCGCGCCTGCCAGATGCGCCCGAAGGTACCAAGGGTATCTCGCTGTTTATTGTGCCCAAGTTCAACGTGAACGATGACGGCAGCCTGGGTGAGCGCAACGGCGTGCACTGTGCTTCCATCGAGAAGAAAATGGGGATCAAGGCCTCGGCCACCTGTGTGCTCAATTTCGACGGCGCCACCGGCTACCTGATCGGGCCACCCAACCGCGGCCTGAACGCCATGTTTACCTTCATGAATACCGCGCGTATCGGCACCGCCATCCAGGGGTTGGCCCACGCTGAACTGTCCTACCAGGGCGCCCTGGCCTACGCCCGCGATCGACTGGCGATGCGCAGCCTCACGGGCCCCAAGAACCCGAACGGCCCGGCGGACCCGATTATCGTGCACCCCGATGTGCGCCGCATGTTGCTGACACAGAAAGCGTTTGTAGAGGGCAGCCGCGCGCTGCTGTACTTCCTGTCACAGCAGGGTGACATCGTGCATCGTGGCACCGAGGAAGAAGCAAAAGCAGCGGATGACCTCCTGGCGCTGCTCACGCCGATTGCCAAGGCGTTTGTGACCGAAACCGGCTTCGAAGCAGCCAACCTGGGCGTACAGGTCTATGGCGGTCACGGGTTTATCAAGGAATGGGGTATGGAGCAGATCGTGCGTGACGCGCGCATCGCGATGCTCTACGAAGGCACGACCGGCATCCAGGCACTGGACCTGATTGGTCGCAAGGTGCTGGGCTCCGGCGGCAAGTTGCTGATGGGCTTCACCGAAATGATGGGTGCCTTCTGCGACGCCAATACTGACGAGGCCGATGCGCCGTTCATCAACACGCTCAAGTGCTACAAGGACGACTGGCTGGAACTCTCGCTGAAAATTGGCGAGAAGGCGATGCAGAACCCCGACGAAGCGGGCGCAGCTGCCGTCGATTACCTGATGTACAGCGGCTACGTCACACTCGCCTATTTCTGGGCGCGCATGGCGGTGCTGGCACGTCACAAGATCGCGGCGGCCGAGGGCGATACCGCCTTCTACGAAGCCAAGGTGCTGACCGCGCGGTTCTATTTCGACCGCCTGCTGCCGCGCACCCTGGCCCACAAGCAGGCGCTGCTTTCCGGTGCGGAAAACCTGATGGATATGCCGGAAGCCCTGTTCGACGTCGCAGGCTGATCGACCTCGGCGGCCCGCTGCCCCCGCGGGCCGCCGCTTGCTCGAAGCTGGGCGAGACTACGGCAGGCACGTGACTTTTCGGTGGCCAGCGGGGAAAATAAGGCTGCAGTTCCCGGGAGGATGTGATGTCGGATCAAAACGAACAAGCAGATGGCCAGCCCCGCCTGTACCCAGAGGATCAGGCCAAGGTGGATGCGTTTATCACCAGTGGCGTCAACTCGGTTGAGCGCAAACCGTTCAAACCCATACGTTTGCTGGTGTTGCTCATGGTGGTGGTGATCGGCTTCAGCGTGATGAGCCAGCTTATCGCCAAGTGGGCGGGAATTTACTGAGGTTCCCAACGGGACCCTGGCGTAGCCCACAGGCTCTTGGTTCCCGCCCGAGCCTCTGGTATATTTGCGCTCCTCAAAAAATCGGTGTGTAGCGCAGCCTGGTAGCGCACTTCCTTCGGGAGGAAGGGGTCGGAGGTTCGAATCCTCTCACACCGACCATTTTTCAATCGGTGCATTCCGGTCACATAGGTTGCACTTTATTCCGAGGACATGGGTAACACTTTTGGAGCAAAGGGGTTCACACCCACTGGCTCCACCCTGTTCTCGGTCTGGTCAAAAAAGCCTAGATCATAATCCATAAAACTGACAAGCCAGATCTCGTCAGCGATCTCTCTAATCCCTACATACTGGCCCGCAAACACGGTACTGAAGTTCACTTTGCGGCTGCCTATGCATATCCGCCCAATCTGGGTGACCCGGATCGTACGGTCATGAAACGGGTACTCAGGCGGTTCCGGGTGGAAGTATTCCCGGGCTGAGGGTGTATACACTTCAGCAGGATACCGGCCTTCAAGCGCCTGGTGGGGTCGGTCGTTGTTGTAACCCTCTATGAAGTCATCAAAGCGCGCTTGCTGCTGCAAGAAGTTATAACTGGGCGGCTTGGTGGCCTCATTCTTGAGTGTCAGGTGCATACGCTCATGTCGGCCGTTCTCCTGGGGGTTGCCCGGTTTGATCCGTTCGATACCGATTCCCAGGCGTAGCCACCAGACCGAGAGCCGGCTCAGGCCAAACAGGGCATGGGGACTGGAGAACGGCACGCCATTGTCAGAGCGAATAGCAGCTGGCAAACCGAACTCCTTAAATACCCGCTCAAATACCGGGAATGCGCCGCTTTCCTTGGTGGATTCCAGGCTCTCACAGGCCAGCAGATAGCGCGAGCGCTGGTCGGTGATTGTCAGGGGATAGCAGTACTGTTTGTTGCCCAGCAGGAACTGGCCCTTGTACACAGGGCATTGGGGCTCAGGGCGATGCTGAGGCTTGTGCCCTGGGCTTTGTGGCGCCTGCGCTTGCGGCGCTTGACCAGTCCGTGTCGATCGAGGATCGCATGGATGGTGCTGGGAGCCGGCGGCTGGATCACCGGGAACTCCTTGATCAACTTGTCCCGGATCTTGGGAGCGCCCCAGGTTGTATGTTCCCGTTTGATTTTCAGGATTGCTTTTTCCACCTGAAAAGGCGTTTTGTTCGGGTGCCGGTAGGGGCTGCGGGCCCTGTCCTCCAGCCCTCGAATACCGGTGTCTTTGTAACGATTGAATATCTTGTACCCGGTTTTGCGGGAGATCCCGAACTCCCGGCACATGACGGCCATTTTCTCGCCATCCAATAGGCGGGCCACGAATCTGAGACGCTCATCCATATGATTACACTCTTTCCAGGGCATCTGAGGCTCCCCCCAAATGCCTAATTGTGTAACCTATGTGCCCGGAATAAAGTGGTACCTATGTGTCGGGAAGCTCAATCCCATTCAATCCGATACTGTCCTTAACCTCCTGTTTTTTCTGAATTTTTCCGTTTAGTTCAGTCTGATCACGTCCGTAGCATCCTACTGCATACCGACACCGGTGACGGTATCACTGACGGTATCAGCGGGTTTGTCAGAACAGATACCGTCAAGGTACCAGGAGAGACCCATGAGCAAGCTCACGGCAATTGCCATTAAGAACGCGAAGCAAGGCACCAAGCCCCAGAAACTTGTGGACGGAGGCGGCCTTTACCTACTCGTCGACCGCAAGGGAAGTAAGTACTGGCGGTACGACTACCGCTTCGCTGGCAAACGCAAGACCCTGGCTCTTGGGGTCTACCCAGAAGTGACACTCAAAGAAGCCAGGGAAGCGCACTACGAAGCCAGGCGCAAGATCAACCAGGACATTGATCCCGGTGAGGTCAAGAAGGTCGCCAAGCAGACCTTGTACCAGGCTGCCGAGGATAGCTTCGAGGCCGTTGGCCGTGAGTGGTTCAACCAGGTCATGGACGACAAGTCGGAGAGCTATCGAGTACGCACCCGCCGCATCCTGGAGAAGGACCTGTTCCCGTATCTTGGCAATCGTCCCATTGCAAATATCACCGCCCCTGACCTGCTGGTAGTCCTGCGGCGCATTGAGAATCGTGGGGCCGTTGATATAGCTCATCGTGCCAGGCAGGCCGCAGGCCAGGTTTTCCGGTATGCGATTCGCACCAGTCGTGCCGAGCGGGACCCGAGCGGTGACCTGAAAGGCGCATTGAAATCCAAGAACAAGAAGCACCATGCTGCCATCACCGAACCCGCAGAGGTGGGGCGTCTGTTGGTGGCTATGGACAGTTTCCAAGGCACCTTGACCGTCAAGGCCGCAGTACGCCTCTCTGCTCTTCTGTTCCAGCGCCCCGGGGAGATCCGCGCCATGGAGTGGGAGGAGATCAACTGGGAGGCCGAACGTTGGGAGCTACCCGCCGAGAAGATGAAAATGCGTTTGCCCCATATCGTTCCACTAAGCCGCCAAGCCCTCGAAGCCCTGCGTGATGTGCAGCGCCTCACGGGCCGTGGGCGGTACGTGTTCCCCAGCGCCAGGGGTGCGAGTCGCTGCATGTCCGACAACACTGTCCGAGTGGCTCTGCGGACGTTGGGCTACACCAGTGAGCAGATGACCGCCCACGGTTTCCGAGCTATGGCCCGTACGCTGCTTGATGAGGTGCTCGACTGTTGAATGCCGCCCAAAATTGACCCCCTGGGTCAGTTTTAAACGGCAACCAACACCCTCCCTTTCTGATCCGTCAGCTGGCGCAAACGGTCAGATTCGCGAAAGCAAATTAAACACGATAGTGAGTGAACTCGTCACTCCAGACACCGCAACCACCTTCAAGGTTTTTCCGAACCGCTGGTACCGCGCTGAAATGAGCAGAACCTGCGGCGGGCAGCTGATCGGTAACACCTACACTACCAATCTAATAACGGAGGCCTGCACTGTTGTCGCCAGCTTCGTGGAAATCGATACCGATGGTGATGGTGTTGGTGATAGGGACGATGCCTTTCCGGTTGATCCCGGCGAGACAACGGACAGCGATGGTGACGGTATCGGCGATGTTGCCGATACCTTTCCGAATGCCGTGACAAGACTTATCGCCGCTGGCGGTGGCGACAAGGTCGTTACCGTATCCGCGGAACCAGATCTTGGTTCTTCCTGTTCGCTGACGACAGCATCGGCACAACCGACGGGTTCACCAAAAAGCGGATTTCTCGGTGGCGTCGAAAATGAGCTGAGCTTCACGCTAACCGGTTGCGATGCGGGTGAGTCCGTTAAGATCACGCTGGATTTTGGGGAGCCGATGTCGCGCCTCGCTACAGCGGTTAAGGTACGCGGTGATGCCTGGACTAGAATCCGTGGTGCGTCGTATACCAGCAGCACCGTGACCTACACGCTGGCGGACAACGGTGCGTACAATACAAACCCGGATGCCGGCGCAATAAGCGATCCAGTTACGGTGGCGTCTATGCCCCCGACGATTGCCGTTATGCCCCTCTGGCTTCTTGTTCTATTGGGCCCCTTGCTCGCTTTTGTTGGCGTGAAGGCGCTCGGGCGGAGTTCGCGTTGAGAATCCCGGCGATGAGGTTTCCCCTGGGCTGTTGTATTACACGCCAATCCTGACGAGGCTGACTTTGGAGGGAGGCGGGTCGGCGCCGCGGAAATAAAATCACGTGGCGACTACTCCTCAGGCGCATAGCGCTTATGCTTACATACCAGCCTTACGAGTGAAATCATTGCCATCAGGGAAAGCTTTGACAGAATATATCTTCGAGCACTCGTTGCCGCAGCCTCTGATTTTGATATCACTACCTGCCGTTGTGGCACTCATTCGAGCGGAATGCGATAGGGCCCGATGACCGAATTAAAGAGCATGTCTCCGTCTTCAAGAAATTGCAGGATGGCGTAGGTTCCGTTGCCCTTATTATCATGTCCAAAAATCGTTCGTGAGACGGTGGCTCCTGTTTCCCAGTCGAGTCCGGTGACTTCCCACCCATCCTTGTCACTATATCCGTTGACGAAAACTGCGCCAGATCCAGAGCTTGCCAGTGGAACCATGCTCACGGAGACAACATCTCCACGAGTCCACGCTGAATAGAAGCGGTTCTCCTCTTGGTTCCATACCATTTTTTCAACACCACTAGGGGGCCGGTGCACCGGGCCCACCGTCATGACGTCTATGATCCGATCGGGATGACCTTCTTCAATCAGATTGTTAACAACGAATGCTCCCTGACCGGATACGATGATGGTTTGCTCTGATTGAAGCCAGTCGCTTTGTTCCGATATCCCAGCGGTAACTGCTTTCTGGTCGGCAATGCGAGGCGACAGTGCTCCAGCAATCTCTTGTGCATCCGCTGGAATCTCATCGCGCCAGAATGCGACCAGTTTCATGCGGTTCGTGCCATCGGTGATAAGCACCAACCTGTCCTCATCCGTCCCGAACCCCATTAGCGTCGGTGTCGAACCGGTGCCGGTGCCAGCCTTGATGGCCGGGGGCCAGTCACCCCCGTCGTACTGAGCCTTCCACGCACCATCGCTCGGGTCGTCCGAGATTTTGTCCCCGGTCCAGACAAACTTATGCATCACGCCAGGCAACCGTGGCTTTTTGGAGCCGGTCGCGACATAGATGCCGTTCTTACTGTCAACTGCCAAGGAGTTGGTCGCCATTTGATTGTCATCGTTAAAACTTTGGAAATGCCCTTTTTTTAAAGCTGCGTCGATCACAGCAATACCATTCAACGCACCTATGACTACATGGCCATCGTAGGTCATATTCATGCCAACCAGGCCTACTCTCGCTTTTTCTCCGAAGACACTGGTTGGAGGTATTATTTTCGCGGTGTCAAACTGAGCCTTGATTTCGAGCCCCTTGGATACATCTTGAGGATCAACCCGCCCAATGGCTGAAACGACGGTTCCCGCGTTAGCGTAGACAATGTCCTGATCAGAAACCAACGCATAAATGCCGGCTGGCATAATGCTCCCCGGCTGGTCTCCGAGAAGGCTTTTGATGTGTGTCTCGGCGTCCTTCATGTTCCGGTATTCGTGTTCGACAATTTTCTTCAGCGTTCCCAGGGATCTGCGCTTTGCTCCCGGAAGATCAATGTCTGCAACCCTGATCCAACGCTTTGCCCGCGCATCTATAAGGGCTATGCGATCCGTGGACACGGACCAGAAATACCCGGGGGTGGTGGAAGCATAAGTGGCATTGTTAACTGGGCCGCCCCAAACAGGAACAAGTGAATCCAGATCAATGTGTTGTGTTTTGAGAGGAATCTTGTAGGGAATGCTGTTTTGCTTGGCCGGGTTGATATGGGTAACCCCGTAGATGTCAGCCGACAGAAACGGATTACGCTCAGGCCGCTCTTCCGCTTTAACTGTCTGGGATAAGGCGGCGATGAACACAAGCAGCAGCGCAGATTTACTACTCAATTCCATTAAACATATCCTCTTCAGTAATCCCATCGTAGTTCAGTTGAGCGTTCAATGATGCCGTCCATGCGACCCAGGCAGATAAGTACGGCATGGAAGAGACTTTAATGATCCAGCGAGTTCAGCGCCCCTGCCAGTTGGGCCTGCGCTTTTCCAGAAAGGCGTTGAGCCCTTCGCGGGTGTCTTCGCTCTGAAGCATTGTCTGCAGTGCGGGGAACGCGCCCTGCTCCTGAGCGTGCTGCGCGGCGGGCACGCCCGCGTAGTCTAGTCCACGTAGCACGCACTGCTTGGTAGCCCGCACCGCGAGAGGAGCGCAGCGCATAATTTTATCTGCCATGTTTCTGGCAGCCGCCATAACCTGTTCCGCCGGCACCACCTCTGTGACCAGGCCTAGCTCTCGCGCCCTCTTGGCGTCCAGGGAGTCGCCCGTGAGGAGAAGTGCGAGCGCCTGCTTCAGGCCCAGTTCGCGTGCCAGACGATGCATGCCAGTTGCAACGGCTGCAATACCGATCTTTGGCTCCGGGAGGCCGAATACGGCATGCTCGGCGGCGATGATGACATCGCAGGCCAAGGCGACCTCAAAGCCACCGCCGAAACAGATGCCGTTTACGGCGGCGATGATGGGCTTGTCACAGCTGGTACGGTTGGTCATGCCTCCGTAGCCGCTGGCAGGCATCTGATAATCAGCATCGGTGCGGGCTTCCGCCATGATGCTGATATCACCGCCGGCACAGAATGCGTCGCCCCCGGCGCCAGTGATGATGGCTACCCAGAGATCGTCATCTGCCTCGAACTGGTCTAGGGCGATGGCCATTTCATGGCTCGCAGCTGGGCTGATAGCGTTCATTACTTCGGGGCGGTTGATGGTCAAGAGGAGCAACCGTTCCTCCCTATCTACCTTGATGTACTGGAAATCCATGGTCATTGCTATTCCTTAATAGTCAGCTTTTCTCGCTGCGAACGAGGTGTATACAGCTACAGCAGTCTGTTTTCGTTTTTCCAGTACAAGTCGCGAAGCCGCCGTTTGTACAGTTTTCCATTCGGATCTCTAGGCAGTTCCTCAACATAGTCGATGGACCGCGGAAGTTTCATCCGTCCCAGCCGTTGCGAGCAAAAATCGATCAGTGCCATGGTGAGGGCGTCGTCGCCCTTGACACCAGGCACGAGCTGGACCACGCCCTTGACCTCTTCACCCCACTCACTATTGGGTATGCCGAGGACGCAGCAATCTGCCACTGCGGGGTGAAGAATCAGCGTGTTCTCGATCTCGGCTGGATAGATGTTGGCTCCGCCAGATATGATCATGTCGATTTTGCGGTCGCACAGAAACAGGTATCCATCTTCGTCTAGATAACCCACATCCCCCGCGGTAAAGTAATCACCCAGGCGGTCTTTTTCGGTCTTTGCTTTGTCGCCCTTGTACTCGAAGCGGCTGTATTCCGACATGAGCATGTATACTGAGCCACTTACGCCCGCAGGGACCTCACGACCTTCGTCATCGACGATCTTTACGTCCGCGCCTTGCCATGCCTTGCCTACCGTCCCCGGGCGCTCCAGCCATTCCTCTGGGCTGACAAGCGTCCCGCCACCCTCCGTTGCTGCGTAATATTCATAGATGGACAGTCCCCACCAGTCAATCATCCTGCGCTTGATGTCTGGTGGGCACGGTGCCGCTGCGTGAATCATGTGTCGCGTGCTAGACGTGTCATAGCGTGCTCGAATGTCATCCGAGAGTTTGAGCAGACGGATAAACTGGGTTGGCACCATGTGGCTGGTGGTCACACGATACCGCTCAATGGCGGCGAGCATCCCCTCCGCGTCCCACTTATCGACCAACACGACTGCGTGCCCGTAGTGCAGTGAGTTCACTGCCCATACCATCACGCCAGTGTGGTATAGCGGCGAGCCGCAAAAGTGCACGTTTCCGTCTTCGGGACGTATGCCGAACAGGGCCAGCATTCCGGTCATGTTCTGCGCCATGGTCTCCGGGTCGACGGTCCAGTCGGCACGCACGACCGCCTTGGGATTGCCTGTCGTGCCTGAGGTGTAGTTGCGTACCATTCCGCCCTGACGTCGGTCTGGTAGCGTCGTTGGTTGGCCGTCCACGAGTTCGTGATAGGGTCTGAAGCCGGCGACATCGCCTAGTGCAAAGCATACATTCCGGTTCATCCTCGCCTCAGCTGCTGCCGCGGAGGCAACGGTGCTGACGCGCTCATGAGCGATAAATGCCTGCGCCGCACTGTCCTTCAGGATATAAGCCACTTCCCGCGGCGCGAGGTGCCAATTGATTGGCACCAGGTACATGCCCACCTGGGTCAGCGCCAGATTCAGGGTCAGAAAAGCCTTGCAGTTGGGCAGCACAGCCGCAACGGTGTCGCCATTGTCCAGCCCCAGAGCGCGCAGGCCATGTACGATGCGATTGCATTCCTCAAGTAGCTCTCTCCGGGTCCACTCCTGACCATCTGGCTCGACGAGTGCCAGCGCATGAGGGTTCTGCCTGGCATAATGCCAAAATCCGTGTTGTGACATGCGTTGAAATGCTCCAGTGCTTACGTTCCAGGGTAAATTTTTGTCACTTCTTGATCATGCGAGCCAGCATACGGTCGACCTTGTCGCTGTAGGGCGGCAGCGTCCCTGACAGCTTCTGCAAGTTAAGAAAGCCTTGGTGGAACACAGACTTGGCATGACTGAAAGTCCTGAAACCCTCTCGACCATGAAAGTGGCCCATGCCGCTGGCACCAACACCGCCAAAAGGCAGGTCGTTACAGGCAAAATGTACGCCGATGTCGTTGATGCTCATGCCGCCAGCTGTGGTGCGGGTGATGAGTTGCTGCTGCTCACCCCGGTCGCGGCCGAAGTAGTACAGGGCAAGAGGCTGGGGGCGATTATTGATATCAGTGATGCACTGGTCCAGATGGCGGTACGTACGGATGCAGAGGATGGGCCCGAAGAGTTCTTGCTGCATGACCTGCAACGCGTCACTGGGGTCGATAACCAGGTGTATCGGCATTCGGCGGAGGGAGCGCTCGCCCTGCTGCTCGTTTACTGGGGCGAGCGTGATGATATCCGTGCCGTTCTGCCGTGCCTCATCGATGTAGCTCCGGAGTCGGTCGTAGTGTCGTTCGCTGATGATCGACACGAAATCATCATTGTTCAGGATTGTCGGATACTGGCGGGAAATGGTGGTCCGACAGTGCTCAACAAAGGCGCCCAGCTGTTCCTCAGGCACAAAGCAGTAGTCCGGGCTGATACAGATCTGGCCCGCATTCATCGCCTTACCGGTGATAATTTTTTCGGCAGCTTCTTCCAGTTTGGCGCTACGCGAAACAATGACGGGCGATTTGCCGCCCAACTCCAGGGTCACGGGTGTAAGCTGCTGTGCAGCGGACTGCATAACCTGCTTCGCTACGGCGCTCGCGCCGGTGAATATGATGTGGTCAAGGGGCAGCGCACTGAAAGCTGCGCCGGTCTCGGCCCCGCCGCTGATTACGGCGATTTCGGTGGCGTCGAAGTAGCTACTGAAGAGCTCGGTCAGCAGCGTGACGGTATTTGGGTTGTACTCCGAGGGCTTTATCATGACGCGGTTGCCAGCCCCAAGTGCATCGGCCAGAGGACTGAACACGGTATTCACCGGTACGTTCCACGGGCTCATGATTCCCACGACACCTTTTGGCTGGTAGTGGATTTCCGCCCGAGCACCGAGCAGGTTCATTGGGAAGGGAACGCGGCGTTTCTCTGGCTTCATCCAGCGGCTGATGTGCTCCCTCACGAACTTGAGATTGCTCAGCGATGTGAACAGATCGCTCATCTGTGTCACCCGGCTGGAACGACAGCCGAAGTCTTCGCTCACAGCAGCACACAGCGCATCCTGGTGGTCCACGATCAGCGCAATACAGCGATTGATGCGACAGAGCCGTGTTTCCAGCGCTACCGGAACTTCGCGCTGAAAAGCCGCGCGCTGTGCGGAGAGGATGTTGGACATGGCATCCGGCGTGGTCTCTTTGAAAGCGCTCATGCTGACTTGGACTCCTGGGCTGCTAAATCCTCAAGAACCATGTCTGCGCATTTGTCGGCAATGACTACGCACACAGCGTGTGTATTACCGGAGATAATCGTGGGCAGTATGGAGGCATCTGCGACGCGCAGCCCAAGCACGCCCCGGACTTTTAGCCGTGCATCCACCACAGCCAACGGGTCGTTCCCCATCTTGCAGGTGCCCACTGGATGGTAGACGGAGACAGCGCTGTTGCGGATAAAAGCAAGGATATCGTCGTCGGTTTCAACGGCGTTGCCCGGGATCATTTCGTGGCCCCCATAAGACTGCAGGCAACTGGCGCGGAAGATCTCGCGAGTGGTTTTCACCGCTGCGATTGAGGCCTCTCGATCCCCAGCTGTTGCCAGATAGTTAGCACGGATCTCTGGTGGATCATCAGGTCGGGGTGAGCGGACATGCACAGAGCCCCTGCTCGTGGGGCGCAGATAACAGACTGTGGCGGTAAAACCTGGTTCAGGGACCATGACCCCCTTATCGTTGTATCGTGCCGCTGCGGGGGCAAAGTGGATCTGCGCATCCGGTCGTTTAAGGGTACTGCTGGTTTTGAAGAAGGCGCCAACCTGCGCCGAGGGGAACGACAGAAGACCGCGACGCCTGAACAGGTAGCGAGCGATGTGGCGCGTAAACCGCCATGGCTTCATTTCCTCGTAGTAGCTCTCTTGGTTACTAAGGTTGTAACACACGTTGATGGTTAAGTGGTCTTGCAGGTTTTCACCAACCCCGGGAAGGTGGCGCCTTACCCCAATTCCACGCTGCTGCAACAGGTCCGTGTCACCGATACCTGAGAGCTCCAGCAGCTGGGGGGAGTTGATTGCTCCAGCGCTGAGTACCACCTCGCCGGTGCAAAGCGCTTCGCGCCGTTCGCCTCTTTGCTCGTAGGCCACTCCAATGGCCCGCCCGCCTTCAAGGAGTATTCGGGATGCGAGCGCGTGAGTTTGAATGGTCAAGTTAGCACGCTTGCGTGCGAGTTTGAGGTGAGACACAGCGCTGCTTTGGCGTATGCCATTCCTGATGGTGACCTGATAGTAGCCGATACCTTCTTGGCACTCGCCGTTAAAGTCCGGGTTGAAGGGAAGACCTGTTTCCTCGCCTGCCTTGACGAACTGCCCGGTGATAGCCAGATGGTCAGCAACCTCTCCCACCCACAACGGGCCGTTTACACCATGATAGTCGTCACTGCCTCTGGAATTGTTCTCGTGGCGCCGGAAATACGGTAGCAGTTCTCCATAGGACCAGCCTGTATTACCTGCCGCTGCCCAGGCGTCATAATCCTCCCGCTGGCCGCGGATGTAGATCATGCCATTTAGACAGCTGGAACCACCCAGGACCTTGCCGCGTGGCCATGCAATGCGTCGGCAATTGAGCTCGGGCTCAGGCTCTGTCTCATAGCACCAGTCAACTTTGCTGCCCTGCAGGGCTGTGGCGCCCAGTGGAATATGGATCATTGGGCTGAGGTCGCGGCCTCCAGCCTCAAGCAACAGCACACTTGTACCGGGGTTGCGCGAGAGGCGCTCTGCCAAGACGCAGCCCGAAGAGCCGGCACCAACAATGATGTAGTCGTAGGAAGCTGTCATTGGTTTTTCCCTTGGTGCGATCAAAGCCCTGTTTCGAGTTGGTCGATGCCTCTGAATCCCTGAAAGCTTACAAACTCATCGAGGTCGGCCCGTGGTTGGTTCAGGTGGTTCACGGGGTGGTTGGGTGTGCCGTAACCCAATGAGATGCCGAGCATAACTCTCTCATCACCAGGGATGCCGAAAGCGTCGCGTACCGCTTTCGGCATGAGGGTCCAGCTCACCTGCAGGCAGGTGTCCAGTCCATGGGCTCTGGCAACCAGTGCAATAGTTTGGGCGAAGATGCCGATATCCAGCGTCTGTGCCTCGCCCATTGCAGGGTCCATGGTGATGATCATGCCAACAGGTGCGCCGAAGAAGCGGTAGTTTTGCATGACCTGCTTCACGCGTGCGGTTTTGTCCCCCCGCGGGATGTCGAGGGCGGCGTACATCCGTTCGCCGCAATCAGACCGGCGCGCTCGGTAGGGATCGTCCAATGGCTCAGGGTAGGTTGGGAATTCCGGCGTCTCAGGTATGCCGGCAAACAAGCGTTTTTCCAGCACACCTAGCGCCTGCACCAGCGCATCTCCTGCAAATGCATAGACCTTCCAGGGTTGAATATTGCTTCCTGATGGAGCCTGGCTGGCGGTCGTGAGCACGTCCCGGAGCAGTGCTTCGGGCACTGGTTGGTCCGTGAAGTCACGCACGGCACGCCGCGATATCACGGCCTCGGTCACACCCAATTCGTTCATGCTCAGACTCCGAGTAAACGCAAGAGGAAAAGAGTGTACTGAGGGTGCAGGTAAGAGATAATAAACAAAAAAGAAATACTTATTTTCCAACAGGAAATAATTGGCCGTATGCAAAACCTTCAGAACCTGATGATTTTTGCTCAAGTCATTGAGTCGGGGGGCTTTTCCAAAGCTGCTCAGCAGCTAGGGATTGCCAATTCGTCAGTCAGTAAGCGGATACAGGCGCTCGAGGCCAGTCTTGGTGTTCGCCTGTTGCAGCGCTCTACGCGCAGCCTCCGGTTGACCGAGGAAGGGCAGTTGCTCTACCAGCGTTGTGCTCAGGTGAAAGAACAGGTTGAGGCGATCGCCGCGGAGGCCAGCGGATTCAAGGAAACCCCGCGTGGCACCATCAGACTGAGCGCTCCGCCGCTTTTGGCGCATGCCAGGCTGACGTCACGTATCTCCGGCTTTCTTGAGCGCTATCCCGAAGTGTCACTGGAAATCGAGCTGACAGAAAGCCCCAGCGACTTGCAGGCAGGACATTTCGACTTGTCGATTCGAACAGGGGATCTAGGGGATTCCAGCATGGTGGCGCAACGCCTGTGCACACTCAATGCGGTGCTTTGCGCCTCGCCCGCCTATCTGGAGCGGCATGGGGCCCCCACGCACCCCGACCAACTCGTCAAGCACAATTATCTGGCGTGGCGCGCGCCGGGACAGAAACCCTATACCCAGTTGGTTTTCCGCAGGGGTATGAAAAGCTATCCAACACGTATTGCCGGGAATTTTTCTAGCACGGATGCCCCGGCGATCAAGGAAGCTGCGATTGGCGGCAGCGGAATCACGCTGATGCCCGATATAGTCATCGAGCGGGAAATTGAGTCAGGTCTCCTAAAGGTACTGCTGCCGGAATACGGAGTTTACAGGGGGCCGCTCTCAATGGTGTACCATCGGCGTGATCACTTGCCTGCGAAGGTCAAGGTGGCGGCGGAGTTTATCAGGGAGGCGTTTCGCTAACGCGTACTTCGGCGATTGTGGGCGCTCGGCCAGGTGGCGACGACAGGGATGACCTCTGGATCTTCGAAGTTGGTCCAGATGTTGAAGATACCTTCGTGGAAATCAGCAAGGACGGTGGGACCTGGTTTAGTGTTGGCAAGGTGTTCGGTTCCACAGCTGGAGTGGACATCGATTCCTTCGCCGCAGCATACAGTTTTGCAACAACAGATCTATTTGCCTCCGTGCGCTTGACCGATGACCCTAACGAGGGCGATCGCACCGGAGCGTCAGTCGGCGCGGATATTGATGCGGTAGGCGCTTTCCACGGTGTTTACGCCGCCGCCACCGGTTGTGAATGTTCCTGTGCCCGTTACCCTGGCGCTAATGGTTGTGGGTCTGGCGGGGCGCGGTTGGGTGCGCCGCAGGTAATCCCCAAGGGCCTACCAGCCCACCCGCAACCGCGCCGGCCCACGTAGAATCGCGCCCCTCGGTACGGCGTCCTGTGGGTGGAGCAGGTGCAGGCCCGGCAGGCGTTCCAGAATGACGTCCAGCGCCACGGCGAGCTGTCGGCGCGCCAGGTGCATGCCCGGGCACAGGCGTGGCCCCGGCCCGAAGCTGAGCAGCTTCTTGCTGCTGTGCCTGTGCATATCGAACACGTCGGGTTGCTCGAACACCGCTGGGTCGCGGTTGGCTGCCGCGATGGCGAACAGACAGAATGTGGCAGGAGGAATCTCCGTGCCGTGGAATTCGATGGGGTGGGGTGCCGATAGCCGCGGCAGCACCGCCACCGGCGTTTCCCAGCGCAGCAGCTCTTCGATGGCGCCGGTGCGCAGCCCTGGTTCGGTCAGTAACGCCTGCCAGCGTGCCGGGTCGGCCAGCAGGGTGTAGACCAGATTGCCCAGCGCATCGGTGGTGGTGGATGCCCCGGCGCTGAACAGCAGGCGAATGTGGGCGAGAATTTCCTCATCGGTGAGTGTGCGCCCCTCCACTTCAGCCAGCACCAGCCCGGAAAGAATGTCCTCTCTAGGCTCCCGTCTGCGCTGCGCCAGAATCGGCAGGAGATACTGGGTAATGTGCTCTGCGCAGGCGCGCGAGCGCACCGGGTCCCGAGGAAACTCGAGGAAGCCCGCGGCCCAGTCGCGGAAAACATCCTCCCGGTCAGTGGGGATGCCCAGCATGCGGCTGATGACGGCGAAGGCTACGCGGTGTGTGAACGCCTGGGCGAAATCGGCACTGTGTTGCCCGCCCAGACGGTCGATGAGTTCGTGGGCGATGCGGGCCAGCCCCTCCTGCTCCATGGCTTCCACCACGCGGGACTGAAACGCCGGTGTCGCCAGTCGGCGATACAGCCGGTGTTGCTCCCCCTCCATGGTCTGGAACGTGACGCCCTGCACGGGCTCGATGGTGATACGATAGGCATCGGCAGGTGGGAAGCGGGTGTTGTCGCGAAAGGCCTCGGCCAGTGCCGCGTGGCTGCTGATCAGGAACGCAGGTCGACCGCCGAACAGTGCAGGGCTCAGGGGGCCCCGTTCCCGTGCATCGCGCAAGGCGGTGTGCAGTGCATCTCCGGGAAGGTCCTCATGGGCAAAATCATGGATGCTGGCTGCGGTCATACCGAATCCTCCCCGCTGGGCGGTGCGTGTCACAGTAGCAGCGTTCCCCGCCGTCGGCCATATGACGGTGTATTATGGGGAAATCAGTCACAAGGCCGCCGCCGGGACGTTTTATGTTTATCGCGCAATACATCTTCGATTTCGCCGCACGCACACCGTCCGCACCCGCCATCATCCACAACGACCACGCGATTTCCTATTACGCGTTTGCCGGAGCCATTGCCCGGGCGGCCGGTGAGCTCGCTGGAGCCCTTCCGCAGTCCAGGGGGACGGTTGCGGTGATGGTGCACAACCTGGCCGACTGTTGGGTGGCGACTCTGGCGCTGCAGGCGCAGGGGTATACGACGATCTGTGTTGCGTCGCTGGAGGTGCTGGCGTCGCTGGAGATCACGCCTCTGCTGGGCGTTGTGGTGTGTGGCGAAAAAACGGGCACGGTGGAGCCCTGTGAGCTGGCGCCCGTGTTGACCCTGGGCAAACCCGTATTTGACGACGCGCTCGCTTTCGAAGCCCCACCGCTGGCGGAGGACGTTGACGACTGTGGGCATATCCTCTTCACCTCGGGAACATCAGGCAAGTACAAGAAGGTGTTTGTGCCCGCGCGCGTGCAACGCGAATCAGACAGGGAGCGCTGTGATTTCCAGGCCTATGACAGCAGCACGCGGTACCACGCCTTGGGCTTCGGCCTGTGGACGGGTAACGGCTACAAGGCGCCCTCCTCGGTGTGGCATGTTGGCGGCACAGCCATTCTGGATCAGCGCAGTGACTGGGTAGAGCCCTTTGTCCGCAGCGGCGTTACGCGGGCAACACTGCTCCCGGACATGGCCTTGCGGCTGAGCGAGTGCGAGAGTCTGGCGCAGATGGCGATCCAAACGGGCGCCCGCCCGATTCTCTATATGAGCGGCGGTTTCGTATCAGCCAGGGTCGTTGGCACTTTGCGTGAGCACTTCGATGTGTTCAATTCCTACGGTTGCACGGAAGTGGGCCTCGGGGTTCTCTGGCATGACTACGCCCTGCCGGCGGATCTCAGCTGGATGGTCTCGACCGGGGCCCGGGTGGTCGAAGTGGAAAATGCATCGGGGCAGGTGTGTGCGGTCAACGAGGAGGGTCGATTGCGCATCAAGCTGACCGGGCTGGATGCCAGTGGCTACATGGATGACCCGGAGGCCACCCGCGCGGCGTTCCGCGAGGGCTATTTCTACCCGGGTGACCAGGCCATACAGCGCGAAGACGGCGCATTCCGCATTCTGGGCCGCACTGCCGATGTGGTGATCCTCGCCGGGCAGAAACTCGCGGTGGCGCCCATTGAGGCGAACCTGCAGAACGTTCTGCAGGTGAATTACGTGTGCCTGTTTGCAGGTGTCACGGCATCGGGTGAGCCGGAAGTGGTGATTGCCATGGAGGCGGCCGAGCTGCCCAGCCGCGACCGGCTGGACCACGTCGGGCAGGAGTTCTCCCAGTGGGGTGAGGTGCGCTTCGCACTGCTGGACACCTTTCCCCGCACCCAGTCCGGCACCAGCAAGATAGACCGCAAGCGACTGAAATCGCTGCTTTTTCCAGCGTAACGCCAGTCGTCGGCAGCAGCAGCGGCCGGTGCCCCCGGCGATCAATTCGGCTCCCGCCCTACACATCCTGACCGCGCCCCACTAGACTGGGCATGTTTACATTCCGGTCCCCGCCCTCACTGCCCGAGCACGCCGTGGCAGGTGGCGTGGCGCCGGAGTGGCCCACCCGATACAAGGAGATCCACACGCGTGGCCTACGACCTCACCGGCAAGATCAAGCTCATCCAGGAACCCCAGACCTTCAACAGCGGCTTTACCAAGCGCGAAATGGTGGTGACGGTGGAGGACGGCAAATACCCCCAGGACATCAGCCTGGAGTTCGTGCAGGACAAGATCAGCCTGCTTGAGGGGCTGCAGCCCGGCCAGGAAGTCACGGTGACGTTTGACATCCGCGGTCGGGAGTACAACGGGCGGTATTTCAACAACCTGCAGGGCTGGAAGATCAGCGCCGCAGGTGCAGCAGCGTCAGCGCCGCCGCCCGCCACTGAGTCTGCCGGGTTTCCCCAGCAGGCGGGTGATCCCGGCTACAGCGATGACGACATTCCGTTCTGACCGGCGCATGATAGCGGGGTGCCGCCTCCGGGGAGAATAACAGTATGCGCACCGACACCCAGTCCGCCGTTGAGCGGGTTTATCCGGAGATCGATTTCGCGACTGACCCATTGCCGGACTTCCACCAGCGCATGGCTGCCCTGCGTGATGCCGGGCGTCGCGTGGTGCCCGTCAATTATCTCGGCGCAACGGCCTGGATCATCCTGCGCCACGAGGACGTGTCGGCACTGTACCGCAATGAGTCTGGTGTGCCCGCTGCGCCGGCCTATCGCCGGCACTCGGAGCCCGCCCAGGGCAAAACCCTGTTGTGTATGGAAGGGGATGAACATCGGGTTAACCGATTGCTGGTTTCGGGCGCCTTCCACCCGGGCGCCATTCGCCGCCGTATAGACACCCTGCTGCGGCCGCTCGCGGATGAGTTGATCGACAGTCTTCGGGGTTGTTCCGGGGTGGATCTGGTGTCCGCCTACACCCACCGTTACCCGTTCAAGGTGATTACCGGCTTGCTTGGCATTCCGGTGGAAGATGAGCCCGAGCTGCACCAGTGGCTTGATGGTCTGTTCCAGTTCCCGTGGAACCCGTCACTAGCGCTGGAGGCCCGGGCGGCGATCACGGACTACCTGGCACCGATTGTGCAGCAGCGCCGCGCGCAGCCGCGGGACGACCTGCTCTCCCTGCTGGCGGCCGCTGACGTGGAGGGCAAGCGCTTGTCGGATGAGGAGATTTTCTCCTTCGTGCGGCTGATTTTCCCCGCCGGAGCGGATACCACCTACCTGTCACTGGGAAGCCTGCTCTGGGCGGTGTTGCGGGATGAGGCCTTGCGCGAGAGCTTGCTGGCCGACCCCGCCCTGCACGCGGCTGCAGTGGATGAGGGTTTGCGGCTGTATGGAGCGGTGTGCCTGCAGCCGCGCTATACGGAGCGGCAAATCACCGTGGCAGGCGTCACCATACCGGCCGATTCGGCGCTGCTCTACGGCAATGCCACGGCGAATCGCGACCCGGCGGTGTTTGCCGATGCCGACACCTTCCGGCTGGACCGCGGCGCGCACCACAAGTCCGTCACGTTTGGCGGAGGGCCGCATTTCTGCCTGGGTTCACACCTGGCACGCGCGGAGATCGAAGTGTCGCTGGGCGCCCTGCTGGGCCGCCTGTCGGGGTTGCGCCTGGCAGATCCGGCCCAGCCCGGACCGCAGGGCGCGGTGTTGCGGGGCGTCAGGGAGCTGCCGGTGCGGTTCGATGCGGTCCTGCCGGCGGGATGATACTCAGGCGGACTGCGGCGGCATGTGGTTGGCCGCCCACACCACGGTGTCGCTGCCACTGGCGTAGTCGGTGATGAGGGCAGAGCGCACGTTGAAGGTGCTGGCGCTGATCAGCCACTCGCCGTCAATGCGGCGGTATTCATCCTCGTAGAAGCCGCCGAGTTGCACGGTGGTCTTGTCCTGTGTGTTGATGCTGTGGAAACGCAGCCCCACCCGCGCGCGCGCGGTGTCGGCCCCGGTAATCTCGACCAGCATGTTCTCCGCGTGGTGCATGTCGACGATGTGCTCGTGACAGCCCAGGGCGACAAACACTGCAACAAAGTCCTCGCGGTTGGCGAACTGCCCGATATGGCCGAAATTGATGTTCACCGGGCCAGGCGCGAAACAGGCTGTCACCTGCTCGGGTGATTTGTCGTCACAGGCATTCAGGTAGCGGTATTTGAGTTCGCGAATGGCCTGCTTGTCCAACAGGGTCTGCAGTGCGTCCTGCGCATCGGCGCTGTCGACAGCCATGGTGTGCTCCTCCGGGTAACTATGCGCTGCAGCTTACCGCAGGCGCCCGCCGCTGTAAGTCCCCTCAGCCGTCGACCGCAACTTTTGACGGTGCTCCGGCAATTTCCTGAACCAGTCTCGGCAACAGGTAGCCGGGCAGCCGCGCGGCCATCTCGCGGTGCAGGCTGCGAGCCTGGTCCGCAGGTACGTCGAAATGCGCCGCGCCGCTCACCCGGTCGAGCAGGTGCAGGTAGTAAGGCAGTGCACCAGCCGCAAACAGACGCTCGCTCAGCGCAACCTGGGCATCGACGCAATCGTTGATGCCGGCCAGCAGCACCGTCTGGTTGAGCAGGGTGATGTCGGCCCCGCGTACCTTGCGGAAGGCCGCTGCGACCCCGGTATCGATTTCATGGGCGTGGTTGGTGTGGACCACCAGGGTGCTCTGCAGTCGCGGTGGCGTGAGCGCCCGCAACACGTCGTCCGTTATGCGTTCGGGGATGACCACCGGCAGACGTGTATGTACCCGCAGGCGCTGCACATGAGGGATGCTCGCGATCTGCTGCACCAGTTCCGCGAGTTGCGGGTCGCTGGCCATAAGCGGGTCGCCACCACTCAGGATGACTTCGCTGATGCTGTCGTCTGCAGCGATGTAGGCCAGTGCCGCGGGCCAGTCATTGCGGCCATTCTGGTTGTCGGCGTAGGGGAAATGCCGGCGGAAGCAGTAACGGCAGTGGATGGCGCAGCTGCCGGTGACAATCAGCAGCACACGGCCGCGGTATTTGTGAATGATGCCCGGGTGGGGGTTGGCGCGGCCGGTCTCGACGTTGGGGTCCGCCGTGAAACCGGCCACCTGCTGCATTTCCTGGGCCCCGGCGAGCACCTGCAGCAGCAGCGGGTCGTGCGGGTCTCCTGCCCGCATGCGCGCCACGAAGCCACGCGGCACCCGCAACGGGAACTGCTGCATGGCCGCAGCGCTCCAGCCGAGGGCGTCCGGCGAGAGCTCCAGCAGTGCGCAGAGCGCTTCCGGCGATGTCACCAGGTCGCGCAACGCGGCGCGCCAGTCAGCTGCGGGCTGGGCTGTCGTGAGCGGTATCAGTGCGGCCATGGTATCCCCTATCCCAGCCTGTCGCGCAGGCTGTAGAACAGCATCCCGGCCACCAGCCCGGGCCAGCGCAGCAATGTGCCGCCGGGAAAGCGCGGCGAGGGCACGCTGGCCATGACGTCAAAGCGCTCGGCGCTGCCGCTGATCACTTCTGCCAGCAGCTTGCCCGCCAGCGTCGCGGTGGGTACGCCGTGCCCGGAGTAGCCGTGGGCGTAAAACACGCCCTGCGACAGCCGACCGAAATCCGGCATGCGGTTGAGCGTGATAGCGAGTGTGCCGCCCCAGCCATAGTCGATGCGGGTGTGCGCCAGTTCCGGGTAAATGCGCAGCATGTACTTGCGCACGAAACCTTTGATGTCCGCCGGGAAGCGGCGGCTGTAGGACTCGCCACCGCCGAACAGCAGGCGGCGGTCGGCGGACAGTTTCCAGTAGTTGACCACAAACAGGGTATCCGACATGGAGCAGTCGTCCCGGATCAGCTGTTGCGCCAGCGTCTCGGGCAGGGGCTCGGTGGCCAGCATGTAGTTGTTGATGGGCATGATGCGCCCCGCGGCGCGGGGCTCCAGATGCTCAAGGTAGCCGTTGCAGGCCAGCACCAGGTAGTTGCAGTCCACGCGCCCCTCGTCAGTGGACACCGCCACCCTGCCGTCCTCCCGGTAATGGGTCACGCGGCTGCCCTCATGCAGCACAGCGCCCAGGTCCCGCGCAGCGCGCGCCAGGCCCAGGGCATAGTTGAGGGGGTGCAGGTGCCGGGCCCCGCTGTCGAAGGTGGCGCCGTGAAAACCCTGGCCGGAGGTCATCTGGGCCAGTTCGTCGGCCTCCACGTAGCGGATGTCGTCGTAGCCGTACACCCGGTTGAGGTGGTCTACATCGGCGGCGAGTTCGCTGGCATCGCCGCGTTTGGATGCCACGTGCAGGTTGCCGCTGCGCAGGTCGCAGTCGATGTCGTGCTCGGCAATCAGGTCGCAGACGGTTTCCACCGCTTCCAGGCCCAGCTGCCACAGGGCCTGTGCCTGCTCCAGCCCCACCCACTTCTCCAGCTGCTCCTGGCCGGCGCGTTGCCCGGTACCCACGTGCCCGCCGTTGCGCCCGGACGCACCCCAGCCGACGCGATTGGCCTCCAGCAGTATCACGCTGTAGCCACGCTTGCGCAGGTGGATGGCCGCTGACAGCCCGGTATATCCCCCGCCCACGATGCACACGTCCGCCGCAGCGGCGCCGCGCAGCGGAGGGAAGGACAGGCTCTGGTTGGCCGTGGCGGCGTACCAGGAGTCAACGTGGGCTTCGGGTTGCATGCCGCGATTATACGGAATCCTGGGCCAAAAGCCGCATTTTGCCGGTGGTCTGACCCTTGCGGCGCTGCGGGCACTGCTGCAAACTCAGGTCGTTCTCCTCCTTGGATTCTGTATGAACACCGACACCCGGGCCATTCACGAGTGGCTCAAGCAGCACAAGATATCGGAAGTGGAGTGTCTGGTGCCCGACATGACGGGTAACGCGCGGGGCAAGTTCATCCCCGCGCACCAGTTCCTGAGCATGGGTAACCCCAAGCTGCCGGAAAGCATCATGATCCAGACGGTCACCGGTGAGTACTCAGATGACCACTGGGATTTTGTCGAGCCGACCGACGCGGACATGATCCTCAAGCCGGACCCGGCGACACTGCGGGTTGTACCCTGGGCCAGGGAACCCACGGCGCAGATCATCCACGACTGCTACAAGCGCTCCGGCGAGCGCCACCCGCTGTCCACGCGCAACGTGTTGCGCCATATCCTGGACCTGTATGCCGCCGAGGGCCTGCAGCCCGTTGTGGCGCCCGAGGTGGAGTTCTACCTGGTGGCGAAGAACACGGACCCGGACTACGAACTGCTGCCACCGAAAGGGCGTTCGGGGCGCCGGGAGTCTGCGCGCCTGTCCTACAGCATTGACGCGGTGACCGAGTTCGAAGACTTCGTCGAGGACATGTACGACTACGCCGACGAACAGAAGCTTCAGGTGGATACGCTGATTCACGAAAACGGCGCGGCGCAGATGGAGATCAACTTCCTGCATGGCGATGCCATGGCGCTGGCCGACCAGGTGTTTGTCTTCAAGCGCACCGTGCGCGAGACCGCGCACAAGCACGGCATGTACGCGACCTTCATGGCCAAGCCCATGCAGCGCGAACCGGGCAGTGCGATGCACATCCACCAGAGCGTGGTGCGCGCGGGGTCGGGCGAAAATATCTTTGTGGACGCGAACGGCCAGCACACCCCCGCCTTCCTGTCCTACATTGCGGGCTTGCAACGCTACACGCCGGAGCTGATCAGTCTCTATGCGCCGAACGTGAACTCCTACCGCCGCCTGGCGCCGGAGATTGCCGCCCCGATCAACCTCAACTGGGGCATGGACAACCGCACCACCGCCTTCCGCGTGCCCTGGGGCCCGCCGGAGTCAACCCGTGTGGAAAACCGCTTTCCCGGCGCCGACGCCAACCCCTACCTGGCAATTGCGGCCACGCTGGCCAGCGGCTACCTCGGCATGAAACAGGGCCTTAGCCCGACTGAGCCGCACCAGGGTACGGCCAATGAGGACGACGTGGCGGTCGCGCGCACCCTGGAGGAGGGGCTGCGCAACCTGCACAACACGCCGGAGCTGCAGGACATGTTTGGCGATCTGTTCCTGCGTGCCTATGCAGCGGTGAAGCTGGACGAGTTCGAGGAGTTCAACCGGGTTATCAGTTCCTGGGAACGCGAGCACCTGTTGCTGCAGGTGTGACGCCGGTCAGCGGGTGGCCTGTCAGAGCTTTTCCTCCAGGCCGATGTGCTCAATGCGCGGATAGGGCCGCCAGGTAAAAACCTGCTGGTGGTTGCAGATCATGCAGCGGTGGTCAATCTCGCCGGTCTTCGGGTCCATGTCGCCACAGGCAGCCATCATGCCCTTGCCGCAGGCATCACACACGTAATTGACTTCTATCGGCCGGACTTCGCGTTTCAATTCTGGCATGACCCAGCAACCCTCCTGTGAATGTGCGCCTATGCGAGTTCGACCGCCAGTGTACCTGATTCCCGTCCCAGCACCACGCCCCGCAGCCAGCTGCCGCCGTCCGCGTCACGCAGGATATCGCCCACGCCTCCGGGGTGCCGTATACGCAGTGTGCAGGGTGCCGGAGAGCGGTGCTCTGGCGGCAGGGTCATCGCCGAGAGAGCCTGCTGCACCGCGTCTGCGGCAAAGTCGAAGTGCGCCAGTGTGTCCTGTTCCCGGCCGACTCGCGGGCACAGGGCGCGATCCAGTGCCAGCACCTGCAGTGCAGCCTGCGGGTCCTGCCCGTGCGCTTCGCAGTGTGCGGCAATCACTGTCGCAAGCCCCGTGTAGAGGCGCTCGGGTGCCGTGAGGGCGGCCAGGTAGATGGCGTTGCGCTGTTCGTAGATGGCCATGCGGTCACCGTGGTCCAGCGCGCCCAGTGCGCCCTTGAAGGTGTCGATAATGGCCCGCAGGCACTCGCGCAGCAGCGGCGACACCGGCACCTCGCCCCGCAGCGCCAGCAGCCGCGTGGTCAGCGGCATGATGTGGCCATGCACCAGCAGGATGTGGGCACTGATCAGGAAGTAGCCCTCTTCTCCCTGGTCGCGCGGAAAGGTGTGGCAGCCCACCACGTATTCGCCTTTGGCCTTGCCGTAGCCGGCGACGGGAATGGCTTCGATGCGGTATTCCTCGCGGCGCGCATAGAATTCCGTGCCGGGCAGCAGGGTGTAGCCGAATATGTTGATGTTGGGAAAGGTGGCCAGCAGAGTGTCGAGATTGCGCTCGAAGTCCGCGAGGTTATCGCCGGGCAAGCCCCAGATCAGCTCTGCGGCGATGGGTACGCCCTGTTCGGACATCTGCCGCGCAATGGGCTCGTATTCGTTGGCGCTCATGTTCTGCCGGTTGCTCAGGCGCAGCGCTTCCGGGGTGAGTGTCTGCAGGGCGAGCTGGTAGTGTGGCAGCAGCTGGTTGCGGTTCAGCAGCAGAGCGATTTCCTGCACCTGGCGGCTGTGTTTCTTCGACCAAGAGGTGGCGAAGCTGCGCGGCAGCCCGGTGCGTTCCTTGAGTTCGACAATCATCTGCGCCTTTGCCAGGTCCTGCTTCAGGGCGCCGAAGTTGGAGTCGGCCAGCCAGATGTTGGCAATGCCGGCGGCAACGATTTTCTCCCAGTCATCGCGTATGCGCTGCAACGACCACTGGTACATCTTGCTGCCGATGGCTCCGGTGCCCCACTCGCAGAAGGCACATTTGAACGGGCAGCCGCGGCTGGTCTCATAGGCGATGGCCGCGTAGCGCGGGCTGCCGTCCGGATGGGTCAGTTCCAGCACGTCCAGCGGGGACGGGAACGCATCCAGTTCCCGGCAGCGCTCCCGGGCACGGGTGCGCAGCAGCTTGCCGTCCTGTAGAAACGCCAGGCCATCGATCTGCTGCCAGTGCGCCCGACTTTCGCTGTCCAGAAATTGCTGGAAGGTGACCTCAGCCTCTCCGAGAAACACCACGTCCAGCGCTTCCTCGCCGACGTAATCCTCCGCCTGCTGTACGTGCGGGCCGCCGGCAATCAGGGTCAGTTCCGGCGCCAGCTGCCGCAGCCGGTGGGCCAGCGCCAGAAACTCAGCCGCATTCCAGGTGTAGACGCTGAAGCCCAGCACGGGGCGCAGCCCCGCCGCAACCGCCTCACGCACCAGCGCCGGGCCGGTAGCGGACCACGCCTCAAACCAGTGCTCGATGTCGTCAGCCTGCTGGAAGTGGACCAGTTCGATACGGGTGTCGGCGCTGCGGGCGCCGTAGCGCCGGTAGTAGGATGACAGGGCGGCGGTTGTGGTGGGGGGTGCGTTGAATTGCTCTGAGTCCATACTCAGAAGCCAGACCGGGCGCTGCACGTGGCGTGCTCCAACAAGAGTGACGCTGCAATGTAGCGAATTGCGCCGGTTTTGCCCAGAATTTCAGGTAGCGCCGAAAGGCGGGCGCGCGGTGGCGCCCGCAGTGCGTTGCTAGAAGTCGCCCAGTTCCAGGTCGTAGTAGCCCAGCTCTTCGCGCAGGCGACGCTGTTCCAGACGCTGTTCGGCGCGACGGCGCTTTTCCGCCAGGCGCTGCTTCTCGGTGGAAACCGGAATCACGTCGTCGAAATCGTCATCGCTCATATCCAGCAGCGCCGGCTCGAAAATATCGTCCAGGCCATCGTTGTTGGACTGCTCTTGGGTACGCTCAGTCATAAATCACCTCCAGATGATTTACAGCTTCAATTTCGGCGCAATATCACTCAGCACTTTTGGCGAGTAAATCAAAATTTTGTGGCATTTATAACAAAAATCTGCGCCGTGTGAAGCAGGCGCAGCGCGTATTTTTAAAGATTGGTGGCCCGTGCCCATCCCGGGCATTCCCTGTACGCGAGGCTACGTCCCTGTAGTCTGTCTTCCCTGACCAACGGTTAACGGGCCACCCTGCAGACAGTTTGCAAAGCCCGTGCCACTGCGCACAGGGCGTCGCAGCGGGGGCTGTAGTGCGCGCCCTGCCGTTCAGGGGGATGTCGGACGTGTCCGTCAACGTCCGTGGTCAGTTCGCAGGCTGGTCCTGGGTGATGCGCTGCAGAATGTGCAGGGCGGTTTGCTGTGGATCACCGTCTCCGCTGGCAATGATGTGGGTGGCGTAGCGCTCATAGAGCGGCGTGCGTTCCCGGAATACGTCGGCAAAACTGTGCGCGCTGTCGCTGGCGATACCCCGTGGCGGTGCAGCGGCTACCCGGCGGCTCAGCGTTTCCAGGTCCACCTGCAGATAGACCACCGGTCCCGCCGCGCGCAGGCGCTGCATGGTGGCGGGGCTGTAGACCACGCTGCCGCCGGTGGCGATCACACTGTTCTCCAGCGGGGTGCTGAGCAATACCGCTTCCTCCAGCGCGCGCAGTGCCAGGTGCCCCTGCGTGTCCACGATGTCCTGCAGGGTAGCGCCGGCGCGGCGCTGGATGCCCAGGTCGGTGTCGTTGAAATCCAGCCCGGCGAGCTTGGCAAGCAGCACGCCAACCGTGCTCTTGCCCGCGCCGGGCATGCCGATCAGGCTGATGGTGCGGGGCGTGGTGGGACTGTTCTGCACGGGTCCGGGTCCTGACTGCTCTTTGCGCACATTATCCGGCCGCCGGGGCCGGTTGCAAAGCGGCCTCTGCTCCTCGCTGCGCCGCAGGCCGGCTGCATGGCCTGCCGCGCAGCACGCTGTTGCGCCCCTGCGGGTCACTGGTTAGAGTGCGGGCTTACCCACCGGACGACTGACTCAAGGCCTCCCCATGACACTGCAGCACACTCCGCTCGACGCCCTGCACCGGGAACTGGGTGCCCGTATGGTGCCGTTTGCCGGCTACGACATGCCGGTGCAGTACCCCGACGGGATTATTCGTGAACACCAGCATACGCGGCAGGCAGCCGGCCTGTTCGATGTGTCGCACATGGGCCAGCTGGTGTTGCGCGGTGCCGGCAGTGCCGAGCTTCTGGAAACGCTGGTGCCTGCCGACGTGGTCGGCCTTGGTGAGCACTGCCAGACTTATGCCCTGTTCACCAACGCAACCGGCGGCGTGCTGGACGACCTGATCATCACGCGCTGGTCGGCGGATACCTTTTTCCTCGTGGTCAACGCCGCCTGCAAGGTCGAGGACATTGCCCACCTGCGGGCACACCTCTCCGGGCAGACCCTGGAGGTGCTTGAACAGCAGGCCCTGCTCGCCCTCCAGGGCCCGGGGGCGCGCGAGGTGATGCGTCGCCTGTGTCCCGAGGTGGATACACTGACCTTTATGCACGGTCAGGCGGCCACGCTGGACGGAGTTGAGGCCTATATCACCTGTTCCGGGTATACCGGCGAAGACGGCTTTGAAATTTCCGTGCCTGCCGCCAGCGCCGAGGCGCTGGCCCGTCGATTACTCGCCGAGCCCGAGGTGGCACCGGTGGGTCTGGGCGCGCGGGACTCCCTGCGGCTGGAGGCCGGTCTCTGCCTCTACGGTCACGAGTTGAACCCGGATATCGATCCTGTGCAGGCCGGCCTGCTCTGGTCGATCGGCAAGGCGCGGCGCCCGGGCGGCGCGCGCGAGGGCGGATTCCCGGGCGCGCAGCAGATATTCCATGGGATGGTGAACAAGCCGCCACTGCGTCGGGTGGGTTTGCGGGTAGAGGGCAAGCGCCCCGTGCGCGAGGGCCAGGCAGTGCTGGATGATCAGGGCAAGCCCGTGGGCGAGGTCTGCTCGGCGGGTTTTGGTGCCACGGCGGGTGGGCCGATCGCCATGGCCTATGTACAGCGCTCGCTGGGAGAGCCGGGCACGCGACTCGCGGTGGATGTTCGCGGGAAGGCGTTGCCGGTGACGGTCGCTGCCATGCCTTTCGTGCCCCAGCGCTACTTCCGCGGTTAGGTGCTGCTCAGTGCGCCCAGTCCCGCGGCGCGCGAAACTGCTGTGACAGGTAATCCATCTGGTCTGCCAGCACCCGTTCACGGCTGAGGAAGTGCCATTCCCAGGTATTGGGCCTGAAGGGGACGGCGAGCAGCGGCATCCCGGCTTCCTCCGGCGTGCGATTGTCCTTGGCCCAGTTACAGCGGCGACAGGCTGCGACCACGTTCTCCCAGCGGTCGTCCCCGCCGCGTGATGTGGGTAGCACATGATCCCGGGTCAGCTCGGCCCGGGGAAACTGCTGGCCGCAGTACAGGCAGCGGTGCTCGTCGCGACGAAACAGTGTGCGGTTGCACAGGGGCAGGCTGAAACCGGGCCGCACCCGACCCTGGAGCGCGATGATGGGTTGCAGGCGGATGGCGGAGCGCAGACCGGTGAGCCGCTGGATACCGCCGAACATGGGCGGCAAGGGTTCGCCGATGCCGTAGACAACGTCACCGCGTGCGTACGCAGACACCGCCGCCTGTGCGCTGAGCCAACCGCGTGGTTGGCCTGCGACGTCCAGTTTCAGGATGTTTTGCATGGGTCGCCACTCCGTGGAGTTCCGCTAACGCTACTCAAGATGCGTGACATTTACAATCGTGCAGAATGCCGCCGCCGGTGCGAGCTTAGTGCGCGGTCCAGTGCCCCTCCACCAGCACCTCGCCGGCAGATAGAATCCGGCCCAGAAAGCGATCACCGGGGTGGACTTCGCCGACGCCCGCGGGGGTTCCCGTCATGACCAGGTCGCCGTCCTCCAGCGTCAGAAAGCCGGACAGGTTGCGCAGGATCTGCGCCGGTGGGTAGAGCATCATGTCCACGGTGCCTGCCTGACGCAGTTCGTCGTTCACATACAGTTCCAGAGCCAGTGCGTCCAGTGGGGTGTCCAGGGCGACAAAGTCGCTACAGAGGGCGGCCCCATCAAAGGATTTGGCGCGCTCCCACGGCAGGCCCTTGGCCTTCAGCTGTGTTTGCAGCGCCCGCAGGGTGAGATCCAGCCCGAACCCGACGGCGCTGAAGGCGCCGTTTTCCCACAGCAGTACGATCTCCCCCTCGTAGTGCACGGGCTCACCGCGCGCGGCGTGCAGCGTGTTCCCCAGCGCCGAGTTGGGCTTGATGAACACCACCATATCGTCGGGCATCTCATTGCCCAGTTCATTCACGTGGGCTGCGTAGTTGCGGCCGATACAGACGATCTTTGATGGCTGCAGAAGGCGTTGATCGACGCGGATGCTGTGCACGGGGAGGGTCCTTGCGGTGGGGCCGTTGAGTGGCGTCATGGTCTCGCTGCCGGGCGACTTTGGCAAGGGGCGGTCCGGCCGGGATCGGTCCGGCCAGGATCGGCCCGGCCAGGATCGGCCCGGCCTGACGCGGGGATTGCGCGCTTCAAATGGCAGGTTGGCGACAGTTTGCTGCGGTAAAACGCGCTACGCTCCCTGGCTGTTCCATCCGATGCTGAATAAACAGGGGATAAACGTGATGGCGAAGATGACGATTGCGCCCGCAACGCCGGCCGACTACCGGCGGCTGGCGGAAAAGCGGCTGCCCCGCTTTCTGTTTGACTATATCGACGGCGGCAGCGGCACCGAGCAGACCCTGGCGGCCAATTGCCGCGACTTTGATCGTATCCTGCTGCGGCAGCGGGTGATGCGTAATGTCGACAACGTGGAGACTGCAGCGGACCTCCTGGGTCGCAGTGCTTCGATGCCACTGATGCTGGCGCCCGTGGGTATGGCGGGTATGTTCGCCCGGCGCGGCGAGGCGCTGGCTGCGAGTGCGGCCCGCAAGGCGGGCATTCCCTTCACCCTCTCCACGGTGGGAATTTGCCCACTTGCGGAACTGAACGGACCCGGCAAGGAGCCCGTGTGGTTTCAGCTGTACATGCTGCGTGACCGCAGTGCCGTGGAATCCCTGTTGGCCAGCGCGCGGGAGAGCGGTTGCGACACATTGCTTTTCACCGTGGATCTGGCGGTGCCCGGCATGCGCCACCGCGACACCCGCAGTGGCATGGTGGGTGCCAAACCCCTGCCCATGGCGCTTGCCAAGGCGTGGCAACTGGGCACCCGCCCGCGCTGGGTCGTGGATGTGGGGCTTCGGGGCAAGCCGCACACGATTGGCAACCTGTCGCACCTGGTCCCGGATCCCACGGACCTCAACGCCTATAAACAGTGGATCGAGTCCCAGTTCGATCCCACGGTGACCTGGGATGATATCGCCTGGTTGCGCAGCCTGTGGCCGGGCAAACTGGTGATCAAGGGCGTACTGGAGCCCGAGGATGCAGAGGCTGCGGTGGCCGCCGGTGCCGATGGCGTCATCGTGTCCAATCACGGCGGACGCCAGCTCGACAGCGTTGCCTCCTCCATCAGCAAGCTGCCGGAAGTACTGCGTGCCGTGCAGGGCCGGGCCCAGGTATTCCTGGATGGCGGTGTCCGCAGTGGTCAGGATGTGGTCAAGGCCGTGGCCCTCGGGGCCGATGGTGTGCTGATGGGTCGGCCCTGGGTCTGGGCACTGGCCGGCGCCGGTGAGGCGGGTCTCTCCGACCTGCTGGAAACCCTGCGGCGGGAAATGCAGGTCGCCATGGCCCTGATGGGTGTCAGCCGCCTGGATGAACTGCACCCCGACCTGTTGGAGGCCCGGCCCGCCTGAACCGGCGCCACGCGCCCGGCAGCAGGCGCATGGTGTAAACTCGCGGTTTTGTCGGCGCCGGGTGCGGACGCAGCGCAAGCCGGGCAACGGGAACGCGGGCGATGACTGAGTGGATGGAGTGGGCACCGCTGGTGCTGACTATGGTGGGCACCGGCGTGTTGGCCGGCGTCATGGCCGGCCTCCTGGGCGTGGGGGGTGGCATTGTCATTGTCCCGGTGCTGGACACCGCGCTGGGCGCGTTGGCGGTCGATCCGGCAATCCGCATGCATATCGCCGTTGCCACATCGCTGGCGACCATTGTGCTGACGTCGCTGTCCTCTGCGCGGGCGCACCACCGGCGCGGCGCGGTGGACTTCCAGCTTGCCCGCAGCTGGGGGCCGTTGATCTTTTGCGGCGCGGTGTTCGGCGCCTGGCTCGCTTCACGTCTGCACGGCAATGTGCTGGCACTGGTGTTTGGTGGCGTGGCGATTCTGCTGGGCCTGCGCATGCTGCTGTTCGGTGGCCGCAATCCCGCGCCCGGGCGCGAACTGTCCCCGGGCGGATTGGCGCGACTTTTTCCACTGGGTATCGGCGGCCTGTCGAGCATGATGGGTATCGGCGGCGGGACCTTCAGCGTTCCGGTACTGACTCTGCTCGGTCACAGCATACACCGCGCGGTGGGCACCTCCGCCCTGTTTGGTTTACTGATCAGCCTGCCCGGCGCCCTGGCCTATGTGGCAACGGGTTGGGGTGACGACCGCCTGCCGGCCGGAAGCCTGGGGTTTGTCAGCCTGCCTGGCCTCGCCTGCATCGCGCCGATGACCGTTTTGGCAGCGCCGCTGGGCGCGCGTCTGGCCCACCGCCTCTCGGCGCGCCAGCTCAATTTTGCCTTTGGCGTGTTTCTGGTGCTGGTCGCCAGCCGAATGCTCTATCGGGCCCTGTAGCCACGCCACCCATAGGCCCGGTCAGCGCAACAGCAGCAGCGTCATTTCGGCCTGGCTCAGCATGCGTGTGGTGTTGCTGCCGACAAAGAACTGGCGAATGCGCGAGTGGCCCCAGGCCCCCATGACCATCAGGTCCACCTGTTGCTCCCGGTGGTAGCGGTTCAATGTGGACTGTACGTCCCCCTCAAGCGTCGCGACGGTGACCGCAAAGCCGGCGGCCTCCAGTGCCCCGGTCGCTTCGGCAACCTGTCGCCGCTGGTCCTCGGTCAGCGGCCCCACTGAGACCAGGTGGCAGGGCAAGCCCGCCAGCAGGGGGCTGCCGGCCACCCGGTCCAGGGCTTTCTGCGCGGTCGCGCTGCCGTCGAAGGCAATCATGAAGGAGCGCGGCGGACGGAATGCCTGCAGCGTCACCAGAATGGGTCGCTGGATCCGGCGCACAACGCTTTCGAGGTGTGAGCCAATGGCGTTGGCCTCGGCGGCATGATCCTCGCCCTGACGCCCGAGGATGACCAGTCGCGTGTCATCTTCAAGGTCCGCCAGCGTACTCACCAGATCACCGTGACGCTGGCGCTGCGTTACCTCGGCGGCGCCCGCCCGGCGGGCGACGGCCTCGGCTGCCTGCAGCAGGTGCTTGCCGTGCTCCAGCGCCAGCCGCTCCCGGCGCTCGTCCAGTGCGGTGAGCTCCTCCAGCAGGTGCTCGCGACTGCCCAGGCCGATGGCGCCTGAGAGATCTGCTGCGGGCGGCGTGGCAGGTTTCTCCAGGGCGTGCAACAGGGTCAGTGGTTGCGCCAGGCGCTGGCTGGCCCAGGCCCCGGCGAGGCTGATGGCTTCGGTGCTGGCTGAGCCGTCAATGCAGGCAATGATGGTGTGCATAGGGCAATCTCCCGGTCAGTGCCCCGCCAGCAGCGGGTCGCTGGCATCGGGTTTGTCGTGTACGCCGAAGCGGTCGACGATGGTGGCGCTGGCGGCGTTCATGCCGATCACCTCCACGGCCGCCCCCTCGCGGCGGAACTTGATCACGACCTTGTCGAGGGCCGACACCGAGGTGATGTCCCAGAAGTGTGCGCCGCTGACGTCGATAGTGACACGCTCCAGCGCCTCCTTGAAGTCGAAGGCCGCGGTGAAGCCATCCGCCGTGGCAAAGAATACCTGCCCGATCACGGTATACACCCGGTGGCCATCGCCTGCATCGGCAGACTGAACCAGCATGAAACGGCTGATCTTGTTGGCGAAAAACAGCGCCGCCAGCAGTACACCAACGAGCACGCCCAAGGCCAAGTTGTGAGTGCTCACTACCACGATAACCGTTGAGACCATAACGATGCTGGAGGACAGTGGGTGGGATTTCAGGTTGCGCAGAGAATCCCAGGAGAAGGTGCCGATGGACACCATGATCATCACCGCGACCAGTGCGGCCATGGGAATCCGGCTGATCCAGTCGTCCAGGAACACCACCATGATCAGCAGTAACATGCCGGCTGCGAAGCAGGACAGGCGGCCCCGCCCCCCGGACTTCACGTTGATTACCGACTGGCCGATCATGGCACAGCCCGCCATGCCGCCCATCAGGCCGGCACCGATGTTGGCGATACCCTGACCCTTGCACTCGCGGTTCTTGTCGCTCTCGGTGTCGGTGAGATCGTCGATGATGGTTGCTGTCATCATCGACTCCAGCAGGCCCACCACCGCCAGCGCCGCGGCGTAGGGAAAAATGATGCCCAGGGTATCCAGTGTCAGGGGCACATCTGGCCACAGGAAAACCGGCAGCGTATCCGGCAGTTCACCCATATCCCCTACGGTGCGGATGTCCAGGCCCAGCAGGAGCGCGACGGCCGTCAGGGTGAGAATGCACACCAGCGGCGAAGGCACCAGCTTGCCGACGACGGGCAGCCAGGGGAACAGGTAGATAATGCCCAGCCCGCTGGCCGTCATGGCGTAGACATGCCAGGTCACCCCGGTCAGCTCCGGCAGCTGGGCCATGAAGATCAGGATTGCCAGGGCGTTCACAAAGCCGGTGACCACCGAGCGTGAAACGAAGCGCATCAGTGAGCCCAGTTTCAGGTAGCCCGCGAGAATCTGCAGCACCCCGGTCAGCACGGTAGCCGCCAGCAGGTATTCCAGGCCGTGCTCCTTGACCAGGGTAATCATCAACAACGCCATGGCCCCGGTGGCGGCGGAGATCATCCCCGGTCGGCCCCCGGTGAAGGCGATGACCACGGCGATACAGAAGGAGGCGTAGAGCCCCACCTTCGGGTCGACACCGGCGATGATGGAAAAGGCGATGGCCTCGGGTATCAGCGCCAGTGCCACGACCAGCCCGGCGAGCAGGTCGCCACGTATGTTACCCAGCCAGTCCTGTTTCAGAGTATCAAGCATGCTGTCTGTCTTCTTGCCTGCGGTGAGTGACGGCCGAACGCGACGACACCCGGGTGATGTGTTTCCCGGTGTGAGACGGCCGTGGTGGAAGGGGGCCGATTATCCGGCAAGCAGCCGCATGTGGCCACCGCGATGTGAACTTGTACCGGGATCGGTCAGGCCACCACCCTGCGCGGGCTTGTGCCTCGCGCTAGGGCTCGTGGTTTTCCGCGTCGCTCGGCCCGGCCGGTCGCGGCCCGACCGATCGCGGCCCGACCGAACGCGGCCCGACCTGCCCCTGCTCCAGGGCGGCGGTCAGCAGGCGCAGCTGTCTCTGCACATCATCCAGCTGTTGGGCGATGAGGTCGCGTTCATCGTGCGCCTGCTGGGCTTCGCGGGCGTTCTGTTCAGCGGTCATCACACCCAGCACGGCGCCGACCATCATGTTGAGGAAAATAAACGCGGTGAGAAAAATGAAGGTCAGATAGTAGAACCAGCTCAGCGGATACGCTTCCATCGTGGCGTACATCACGTCGGTCCAGTCCTCGAATGTGGCCACGCGAAACAGTGTGAGCATGGCAATCGCCACGTCCCCCCACAGCGTTTCGTCCACCTCCGCGAACAACATGGAGCCGACCGCAGCGTAGATGTAGAAAATGATGAACATGAGCAGGGCGATATAGCCCATGCGCGGTATCGCCTTGAGCAGCGAATTGATCAGGAAGCGCAGTTCCGGCACCACCGACACCAGACGCAGGACCCGGAACACCCGCAGCAACCGTCCCAGCAGCACGGCCTGTGAGTTGTCCAGCGGAATCAGGCTGCCGATCACCACCAGGGTATCGAAAATGTTCCAGCCATCGCGGAAAAAGCGGCGCTTGTCGGGGCAGGCGGCGAAGCGAAAGAGGATTTCCACCAGGAAAAACAGGGTAATGGCGGTGTCCATGATACCCAGGGTGCGCTCCGCGAGTGGCGGCAGATCGTAGGTTTTGGCGCCGATGGTTAATGCCGACAGGAGAATGATGGCGATCACGGCGCCCTGGAAGATACGGCTGGATTCTATACGCCGCAGCAGCCCGGAGCCTGAGGACGAAAGGGAAGCGCTGGACATGGGGCCTTGCCTGAGTCAGTCGGTGTGCGCCGATTCTAGAGTGCCGCAGGGGACTTGAACAGGCGGGAGACGGCGGAGCAGGGCCGTCCGGGCCCGCTTGTGCTCAAGCGCCTCAGCGCTTGCAGCTGTCGATCTCGTTCTGCGAGAGCCCCAGGTCCCGCGCCGCCTGCTCGAAGTCCTCTTTGGTCGCATTGGCGTCGGCGATGTCCCGGCTGGCTTCGGAGATGTCACTGGCGATGTCGCTGCTGCCGCCGTAGCGTGACGCGGTACGTGAGACCGTGTTGAACAGGCTCATCAGCCCCTGCTTCTGCTTTCTCGCCTGCTCGGCTTCGGCGATTTTGCGTTGCAGGCATTCCTGCTCGGTTTCCACCGGTGCCGCGGCCTGCGCCGGCGAGCCACCGCTGTTCACTCTGGACTTGAGGATGCCAGCCAGCTGCGGGCTGGCGCTGCCGGTCACCTCCAGCTGGTTGTCGGCCTGAAACTGTGAAATGGCAATCTGCGTTTCCACGGTTTCCACGCCATCTACCGGCCCAGGTTGATAGCCTAGCGCCGCCAGATCCGCCTCGATGCTCTGGATCAGCGGGTCGGCCTGCGCCGCCGCAATCATCAGCGGCAGTGTGAAAACGGCGAGTGCACTCGCCAGGATGCGGCTCACGGTTGTGTGTGGTGCGCGCGGCTGAAGCATGGTGTGGTCCCCTCTTTTCTGCTGCCCGGCGGGCCAGTGTTGCGGCGGAGCGCTGACCAGAGGGTTCACCCGGCTCCCGTCAGCTCGCGGATGATGATACTCCAGTGGTCGAGTGCCTCGTCAAACGCTTTGATCGGCACACGCTCATTCAGGCCGTGGGCGTACATCTCGTCCGGGTTCATGAAAATGCTGCCTACGCCCCAAGTGGGGATGCCGGCGTTGCGAAAATGCATGGCATCGGTGCCGCCGGACGACATGTAGGTGATCAGTCGCAGGTCGGGGTGGCGACTGTGCACCGCCTTGCTCACCGCTGACAGCACGTCCGCGCGCAGTTCGGAAATCGGGCTTTCGGTGACCTCGGTGAGCAGTTCGAATTCAGCGCCGCTGTTGGCCACTACCGCTTCCAGCTCGGCCTGGATATCGGCGGCCTTGACGCCGGGGAAGATCCGGCAGTTGACCGTCGCGGTGGCGGACTGGGGCAGGGCGTTCTCGGCGTGTCCGGCGCGCAGCATGGTGACCACGCAGGTGGTGCGTGTGGAGCCGACGTAGGACGGCTCGGTGCGCAGCCGCTCGGCAGCGTGTTCATCATCGGGGTTGTAGGCAAAACGCACCATGGTTTCACCGAGTTCTCCGCCCAGCTGTTCGCCGATATTCTGGAAATAGGACAGCGTCATCTCGCTCCACATCACCGGGAACCGGTGCGCCTCTATCGCCTTGATAACATCGGCCAACTCGTAGATGGCGTTGTCGTCCCGTGGCCGGCTGCTGTGGCCACCGGGGTTGCGCACGGTGATTTCCCAGGTGGCATAGGTTTTTTCCGCTGCCTGGATCTTGTAGCTCACCGCATCGCCGTTGCTGTCGAGGTCGCCGCCGCCGGCGTCGGAATTGAGGGCGAACTCGGCCTCGGCGAGTTCCGGCATCTCGGAAGCCATCATGCGTGTGGTGGTCATGCCGCTCTCTTCGTCACCGGAGAACGCGAGGATGAGGTCGCGGTCCGGCACGAAACCCTCGCGCCGCAGACGGATGAAGGTCGCGGTGAGCTGTGCAACACCAAATTTGTTGTCGATGCTGCCCCGCGCGTAGTAGTTCACATCATCCTGGGTCAGGGTGAAGGGTGGACGCTCCCAGTCCGCTGCCAGGGCCTCCACAACATCCAGGTGGCCGAGCAACAGGATGGGCTTGCGGCCGGCGCTGCCGTCGCCGCGATAGGTGGCGATGAGTGTGGCGAATTCGCCTTTCGGCACCACCCGCACGTCCTCCTCGGGAAAGCCCGCAGCGATCAGCTCATCGGCGAGATACCGGGCAACGCGGGGTGTATTGCCCTGCGCCTTGGAGGTATCCACCTCGACAATGGTCTTGTAGATCTCGAACGCCTTGCGCGCATGGGTCTCGTCTGCTTGTGCGGCGGTCTGGCTCGCGAGCAGTGCGAGGCAGGCGCTGCACGCCAGCTTTTTGAGTGACATCGTGTGCTCTCCACAGAGTGTTGTGAAAAAGGTTAGCACATTCGCGCGGCCGCACCGCTGGTCGTCTGCAGGTTTTGGCGTATGCTTGTCGGGTAGACCTCGAGGACCCCCGTGAACAGTACGCCCCCCACCACCCAGCGGCGCAATGTCTGGCTGCGCGACACGCTTTCGCGTTCGCGCCGCGACGCTGTGTCCAGTTCCATGATGACCGGCATTTGCGACAACTACCTCGGTGCCTTCGCCATATCCCTGCGCGCCAGCCTGGCACAGATGGGCTGGTTGATGGCCGCCCCGCAGCTGGCAGGGGCGCTGTTCCAGCTGCTGTCGGTGTGGCTGTGCCCGCGTTTTTCCCGGCGCCGGGCAATCGTCACCGGCGTGGTCCTGCAGGCGCTGGCGGTGCTGGGGATGGCGCTGATAGCGTTTATCCGCCCCGACAACGCCGTCACCTGGTTGATCGTGTTGGCGGTGCTCTACCAGGCCAGCGCCAACTTCGTGCAGCCGCAGTGGCGCAGCTGGATGGGCAGCGTGGTGCCGCCACGGCGCCGCGGGGCCTTCTTTGCGGGGCGCACGCGCCTGACCATGATCACCAGCTTCGCCGTGTTTGCGGGCGGCGGTGCGCTGCTCGGCCTGTTCCAGCGTTTCGAGCTGGCCTGGCTGTGTTTTGGTGCACTGTTCCTGCTCGCCGCAGCGGGCCGCGGCGCTTCCGCACACCAGCTACGGCGCATGCACGACCCGGATCACAGCAGCGTGCCTGGCGCCATATCCTTTACGGCTACCCTGCACCGTGTGCGCGATGCCTTCCGCGACAAGACCTTTTACCAGTACAGCCTGTTCATTGCCGGCATGCAGTCCGCCGTGGCAATTTCCGCACCCTTTTTCAGTGTGTACATGCTGCGCGACCTGAATTACAGCTACTGGCAGTTTTCCGCCAATACCGGCATCGCCATCCTCACACAGTTCTTCACCCTGTCGGTCTGGGGGCGTATCTGTGACCGCTGGGGCAACCGCTGGGTCATGGTGTCCAGCAGCCTGCTGCTGCCGGTAGTGCCTGCGTTGTGGCTGGTATCCAGCGACTTCACTTACCTGCTCGCGGTGCAGGTGCTGTCGGGGCTGGCCTGGGGGGGCTTCACCCTCAGCACCGCCAACTACCTCTACGACCTGCGGCCACCGCGGTCGGATTTTGCGAGCTATGCGGCGGTGCAGTCTTCGCTGGGCGCGGTCGGCATTTTTTGTGGCGCCCTGTTCGGTGGTTATCTGGCCGGGCACCTCTCGGATCTCGCGGCATGGCTCCCGGAAAGCTGGCAGCCGCTGCATCCGGTCGTGCTGATTTTCCTTGTATCGGGCCTGCTGCGGGGCATTATTCTTGCCTGGTTCATTCCCCGCTCGGTGGAGCTGCGCGTGCGCCAGCGCCCTGACCTGCTGCAGGTGGTTTACCGGATTTCGCGCTTCACCCCGGGTGCAGGCATTGTGTTGGACTGGCTGACGGTAACGCGCAAGCGACGCGACTGAGGCTATACTCAGGGAGAAGGGCGCGGAGGGCGCCCCTGCAACCGACCGGGAGTAAGCACTGCATGCATCAATTGAGTGGACTCGACGCGACGTTTCTGTACGCAGAGATGAACAATTCGCCGATGCACATCGCGCCCCTGCTGATTTACGACCCCGCCACCACCGGCCGCGATGTCGTGCGTTTCAAGGACATTCTCGCCACCTTCGCGGAGCGGCTGGATCGCTCCCCCGTATTCCGGCGCAAGCTGGCGATGGTGCCGCTGAACCTGGACCAGCCCTACTGGGTAGACGATGACCGTTTCGACCTCGAGTTCCACGTGCGCCATATCGCCCTGCCGAAGCCCGGTGACTGGCGCCAGCTGTCGATTCTGGCGGCACGGCTTCACGCCCGGCCGCTGGACCGGGCGCGCCCGCTCTGGGAGGCCTACATCATCGAAGGCCTGGACAACGTGGCAGGGCTGCCGCCGGGCTGTTACGCCATGCTGCTCAAGGTGCACCATGCGGCGATCGACGGGGCGTCCGGGGTCGAGCTGATTTCTGCACTGCACGACCTGTCTGCCACACCGCCGCCGCCGCGCCCGGTGGCGCCCCCCTTGCTGGACCCTGCGCCCAGTACGGCCGAAATGCTCTGGCGGGCCTACAAGGTCAACATGAAAGCGCCGTTTCGACTGGCGCGCATGGTTGGGCAGGGCATTCCCGCCTGGCGTCGCGTGCACGAGGGGGTCAAGGCGAAGAAGTTTCGTACACTGGGTGACAAGGAGCGCACCCGCTTCAATGCAGCCGTGTCGCCGCACCGGGTATTCGGTGCAGTGGATTTTGACCTCGCCGTGATTCGCCGGGCGCGTGAAGCGGTGCCGGGGGCGACGGTCAACGATGCCATCCTGAGCATCGTCGGCGGCGCGCTGCGCCAGTACCTGATGGACAAGCAGGAACTGCCTGCGAAGAGCTTGGTGGCGGGGGCGCCGGTGAATGTCCGCAGTCGCGACGAGGCGCACAGCGGTGGCAATCAGGTATCGATGATGACCATCCCGCTGGGCTCGGACGTTGCGGAGCCCCTGGAACGCCTGCGCAGCGTGCACCGGGACGCGGTGGGCTCCAAGGCCTACCACGAGGCGGTCGGGGCGCGCTTCATGACCGACATGACCCACAGCCTGCCGGCGGAACTCGCCGCCCTGGGCGTGCGCGCGGCACTGGGTTCGGGGCTTATGGCGGGCATGAAGCCGATCTTCAATACGATCGTGACCAATGTGCCAGGCCCGCAGGTGCCTCTGTATATGTGTGGTGCGCACGTCGTGCGCAGCTACGGCCTCGGCCCCTGCATTGACAATATGGGGTTGTTCCATGCGGTCACCAGCTACGACGGGCAGATTGCTGTGTCGTTCCAGGCCTGTCGCGCGATGATGCCGGACCCGGGCTTCTACGAGCAGTGCCTGCAGCGCGCCTATGCGGACTTGCAGGCAGCGGCGGAAGCGCCGCGGAAGAAACCCGCGGCCAGGCGCAAAAAAGCGGCGGGTAAGACGCAGCCTCGCGTCACCAGGACGCGCAAGGAAAGCGTGCCCAAGGCGAAGTCAAAGGCCACAGCAAAAGCGAAGGCGCGTCCGCGCAAGCGGCCCGCCTAGTTACTGGCGTTCAGGCACGGGTGAGCGGTGAATGGGGGCGCTCAGGGTGCCGTCGCGGTCGATGCGCCAGGGGGCCCCTTCACACACGGCGTAGTTGCGGCAATCGGGGGTGCAACCGCGGCAGGGCAGCCGGGGGTGTTGTGTCTCTGCGGTATTCCTCGTTGTCATTCAGCACTCTCCTGAGTCTCGCGCAGTATACGGCATTTGCCCGCGCTCCGATCAGCGCAGGCACGGTTAGCCGCTGCGGGCGAGCAGGTGGCAGGCCGCCGCGTGGTTGCCTGTCAGCGGTGCCAGCCTGGGTTCGGCCTCGCTGCATCGCGGCTCGGCGCGGGGACAGCGCGGATGAAAGCTGCAACCCGTGGGTGGGTTGATGGGCGAAGGTACGTCCCCCCGCAGCACATCGCGCTGTGCCTTGCGGTGCGGGTCCGGCACGGGTATGGCCGAGATCAGGCTCTGCGTGTAGGGGTGGCTGGCCTCCCGGTAGAGTGTTTCGCTGGGGGCCGTCTCCACGATTTTGCCCAGGTACATGATCGCAACCCGGTCTGAAACGTGCTTGACCACCGCCAGGTCGTGGGCGATGAACAGGTAGGCGAGGTTGAATTCGCGCTGCAGGTCGACCAGCAGGTTGAGAATCTGGCTTTGGATGGACACGTCCAGTGCCGATACCGGCTCATCGCAGATCACCAGCCTGGGGTTCAGGGCGATGGCCCGTGCAATGCCGATACGCTGTCGCTGACCCCCGGAGAATTCAAAGGGAAAGCGCGTGGCCGAGCGGGCGGGCAGGCCGACGATGTTCAGCAGCTCCGCGACGCGTTTGCGGCGCCAGACGCGGTCGCCGATACGGTGCACGATGAACGGTTCTTCAAGGATGTCGCCCACGGTGTGCCGCGCATTCAGTGACTCCATGGGGTCCTGGAAAATCATCTGGATGTCCTGCCGGAGTGGGCGCAGGGTGCGGGGCCGCATGTGCGTGATGTCCTCGCCGGCGAAGCGGATACTGCCGCCGGTGGGCGTGTAGAGCCGCGTGATGCAGCGCCCCAGGGTCGATTTGCCACAGCCAGATTCACCGACCAGACCCAGTGTTTCCCCCGGATTGATGGTGAATGACACGCCATCCACGGCGCGGTTGAAGGCCCGGGCACGCAGGAATAGACCCTCGCGCACCGGGAAGTGCATCTGCAGGTTGCTGACTTCCAGCAGGGGCGCGCTCACAGTTCTTGCCACCGCAGGCAGCTGACCGCGTGGCCGGCCGCCACCTGCTCAGGTGCCGGAAGCTGCTCCCGGCAGCGGTCCACGGCAAAGGTGCAGCGGTTCTCGAAGCGGCAGCCCAGCGGCAGGTCGCGCAGACCGGGCACCATGCCCTCTATCACGCCGAGGCGCGACTTTGCCTCAGTCTCCAGCCGCGGTATCGAGGCCAGCAGACCGCGCGTGTAGGGGTGGGCCGGCCGGTCGAAGATGTCAAACACGGAGCCCTGCTCCGCGACCTTGCCGGCGTACATCACCACCACCTGTTCGCAGGTTTCCGCGATCACGCCGAGGTCATGGGTGATCATGATCACCGCCATCCCCATCCGCTTCTGCAGGTCGGCGATCAGCTCAAGTATCTGGGCCTGAATGGTGACATCCAGCGCCGTGGTGGGTTCGTCGGCGATCAGCAGGTCCGGCTCGCAGGCCAGCGCCATGGCAATCACCACCCGCTGGCGCATGCCGCCGGACAGCTGGTGGGGGTATTCGCCCAGGCGCAGGTCCGGCGATGGAATGCCTACCCGGTCGAGCATGTCGGCGGCGGCGCGCAGCGCGTTGGCCGGCTCGCAGACCTTGTGCAGCAGCATGCCCTCGGTGAGCTGGCGGCCGATGGTATGCACCGGGTTCAGAGCCGTCATGGGCTCCTGGAAGACCATGCCGATGCGCCGCCCGCGAATCTTCTGCATGGCGGGAATATCGAGCCGGGCGAGGTCGGTACCCTGGAACCGCAGGCTGCCGCCCGCAATCCGACCCATGGGCTGCGGCAGCAGGCGCATGATCGACAGCGCCGTCACGCTCTTGCCGCAGCCGGACTCGCCGACGATTCCCAGCGTGGCCCCGGCTTCCACCGTGAAGCTGACGCCGTCCACCGCGCGCACCAGGCCCTCATCGGTGGCGAATTCGGTGATCAGCTGGTCGACCTCAAGCAGTGCCACGGCCGGCTACTCCGCCCATTGGTCATGGACGCGGATGACGGGGTCGAAACGCGTGCCGTCGCGACGGGCAGCCTCGGTCTCTGCCTTCATATCGGTGTCGATCCAGTGCACGAAGGCCTCGCCAGGCCCCTGCGCGTGCTTGTGCGAGAAACCCTCGGGGTAGCGCAGCCAGCGCCAGTAGCCGATGCGGAAAAAGCCCTGGTAGAACCCGGGCACGAAGGAGGCGTGCTCGTGGTGCATTTCCGTCATCCGGTGTGCCAGCTGGATCATCTCATCGCGGTCGCTGGAGCGCCGATAGCGTTCAATCAGCTGATCCATTTCCAGAATTGCAAAGCTTTCCAGGTTGTTGGTCTGGGTCTTCAGTTTGCGTTCGGGATTGACACTGCCATCGTCCAGGAAGGCCTTGTCGTAGGCGTTGTCCGAGTGATAGTGCTCCCAGAAGCGGGGGTACAGTTCCAGGAACACGCCAAAGGCGGTGAAGAAGATGTCGTGTTGTTTTTCCTGCACCTTCTTCCAGCCTACGGTGCCATCGAGCACTTCAATGCGCAGATCAAGGCCCGCCTTGGCCGCTTCCTCGCGCAGGATGGTCAGCACATCGCGCAGGCTCTCGTAGCCGGTGGAGAGCGTGAAGGCCAGTCGCTGGCCCTGGTCATTGACCAGAATACCGTCGGCGCCACGCTCGGTGAAACCCGCCGCCGCAAAGTGCGCCTGGGCCTTGCTGATGTCGAAGGTGCGTGCGGTGATGGTGGGGTGGGTGAACTCACCGAAGCCTTCCTGCCCGGTGTTCATGCGCGTGTTGTCACCGCGGAAGAACTTCTCGATCACCAGCTCCCAGTTCGTGGAGTAATTGATGCCCAGCCGGATATCGCGGTCACTCAGCAGCGGCTGGGCTGTGTTGATCCACAGGCCGAAATTGGGCCGCGGGCGCTGGTTGTAGTACATCACCTTGTGAATGTACCCGGCCTGGATGTCCGGGTCGCTGTCTGGCAGCTTCTCATACCAGTATTCCGCAAGACCCAGCCCGAACTGGTCGATATCGCCGCGCTTGAAAGCTTCGAAGGTCTTGGCGTCGTCGCGAATAACCGTGAACTGGATACGGTCCGGATTGAAGCGGTAGCGCCAGTATTTTTTGTCCTTTGCCCACCAGTCCTTGTTGCGTGTGAGGGCGATGGAGCGCCCCTTGCGCACGTCCTCCGGGCGAATGATGTAGGCGCCGGGCGTGGGTTCGAATTCCCACTGGTAGCGCTCGCTGAAGTCGTCACCCATGTCGGTGTAGAAGTGCTGGGGAATAGGCCGCAACAGGAGCACGCGCTCATCGAGGTCCGGCTTCAGTTCGCGGGTGGTGATGGAGATGGTGTAGTCATCGTAGCGGGTGATGTTGGTGTAGGTCGTGCTGTAGAAGTTGTTGTACCAGGGCGCCATGATGTAGGGCGAGCGGTAGAACCAAAACATGAACAGGTAGTCGTCCGCGGTGACGGGCTCGCCATCGGAGAACCGTGCAGCCGGGTCCAGCTTGACGTACACCGTGCGCGCTGCCTCATCAATGGCCCAGGATTCTGCCAGCCCGGGATACAGGTCGCGGGTTTCCGGGTGCAGGTGGGCCATGGTCATGCCCGTGTCGTCGAGTAGATAGGCGCGGAAGCCGCCGTTGGAATCCGGGCCCACGGTGCGCAGGGTGCGCGGAAAGTCCTGCATGGCGGCGTTCTGCGTACCGCCCTTGATGGCGTCCGGCGAGCCGATCTCCGGCAGGTGGTTGTTGTTCTCCCACACCAGGTCCGGGGGCAGGTCTGCCGGGGTCTTGAAACTGAAGAAATCCGGGTTGGCGGCGTAGTAGGCCTCCACCTCGGCGGTGACCCCCGCCAGCCCGTCGGCGCTGCCCGCGGTATCTGTGGGCTCCCGGGATGACTCGCCGCAGCCTGCAACGCACAGGCTGAATAACAGGCAGTACAGGGTCTTTTTCATGGCGGATTCCTCATGTGCGTTGTCCCTAGCGGTAAACAGAGAAGGTTTTGGGATCAAAAGACTCGCGTATGGCTTCACCGATAAACGTCACCAGCGTCAGCAACGCGACCAGCGTGCCGAACGCGGAAATGACAATCCACGGTGCCGTGCGCAGGTTGGCAGTGCCCTGCTTGAGCAACTCGCCCAGGCTGGGTGTGGGTACGGGCAGGCCGAAGCCGAGAAAATCGAGTGCCGTGATGGCGGAAATGGCCGCCACCACCGTGAAAGGCATGAAGGTGATGAGTGTCGACAGCACGTTGGGCATGATGTGGCGGAAGATGATGCGCGTGTTGGAGGCGCCAATGATGCGCGCGGCGGCCACATAGTCCCGGGCCTTCTCCTTGTAGGTTTCCGTGCGCATGTAATAGGTCATCCCCGTCCAGGAAAACAGCACCATCACCAGCAACAGAATGCCGATGCGAGTCGGTACTGCGACGGTTGAGGGGATGACGGAAAAGATGATGATGACCATGTACAGAAAAGGCACATTGGACCAGATTTCGATGACGCGCTGCAGTACCAGGTCGAAAACGCCGCCGAAGTAGCCCATGGCACAGCCGATGGCAATGCCGATCAGGTAGACGGAGAGCGTGAAGCCGAGTGCGAATAGCAGCGCGATGCGTGTGCCGTAGAACAGCCGCGCAAGGATGTCCCGGCTGGTGGTGTCCGTACCCAGGTAGTGCTGTGACGCGGCACTGGGTGGCTGCGGCCGGAACACGCCGCCGGCGGCATTGTTCTCATAGGGGTTGTAGGGCACCAGGGGCAGCAGCACCCAGTTACCCTCATCGGCCTCGTCGAAACGGGCCTGCAGATCCCGGTAGTTGGTCTCGTAGTCGTAGTCGAGGCCAAAGTCGGTGCCGGGATGGAAGTCGCCATAGGTGGGGAAGTAGAGCTCGCCCTGATAACTCACCACCAGCGCCCGGCTGTTGATCAGCAACTCACCACAGGCCAGCAGGGCGGAGAGACCCACCAGAATCAGGAAGCTGTAGTAGCCCCGCTTGATCTGGCGGAAGCGCCGCAGCTTCTTTTGTGTTTGGGGCGTGAGTGCAAACATGGCCTACTGGAACCGTATCCGCGGGTCGACCAGTGCGACCAGGATGTCCGAGATAATGTTGCCGATCAGCAGCAGCAGGCTGGCCAGCAACACCACGCCCATGACCACCGGATAGTCGCGATCGAGAATGGCCGTCAGGCCGAGCAGGCCAAAACCGTCGATATCGAAGATGGTTTCAATCAGGAAGGAGCCGGACACCAGCAGGGTGATGTTCTGCCCGAAGGTGGTCGCGATGGGGATCAGGGAGTTGCGCACCGCGTGGCGCGTGACCGACTGCCGGAAGGACACCCCTTTGGCGATCGCGGTGCGTATGTAGTCCGCCGCCAGGTTGTCCATCAGATGGTTCTTGAGCAGCAGCGTGACCAGGGCGAAGCTGCCCACCAGGTAGCAAATCAGTGGCAGTACGGAGTGGCGCAGCAGGTCCAGGGCCTGTGCGCCCAGCGACAGGTCGCGGAAGTCGTAGCTCACAAAGCCGCCCATGGGGAACCACTCCAGGCGCACTGAAAACAGCAGTATCAGCAGCGAGCCGAGGGCGTAGCCGGGTATCGCGTAGCCGACAAAGATAAGCACCGAGCTGATATTGTCGACAAAGGTGCGGTGGCGTATGGCCTTGAGAATGCCCAACGGTATGCAGACTGCGTAGGTGATCACCAGGGTCACCAGCCCGTAATACAGCGATACCGGGAAGCGCTCGCTGATGACGTCCCACACTGGCTCGTTGTAGCGATAGGAACTGCCCAGGTCGCCGCGCAGCACCTTGCCCAGCCAGGCGGCGTAGCTTTGCAGCACTGGCTTGTCGAAGCCGTAGTATTCCCGCAGCCGGTCGAGTTGTGCCTCCGAGATGGCCATGCCCTGGCCCGCCATCTGGGCGCCGCCGCCGGAGAGGCTCATCTGCTGGGTTTCCATGATGGCCCGTTCCAGTGGTCCACCGGGTACCAGGCGGGTGATGGCGAAGACGATGATGGTCACGCCAATCAGTGTGGGCGGGACGAGCAAGAGGCGTCTGAGAAAATAGTCGCGCATGCGATGTCCGGTGGAGCCCCTGTGGTGTTGCCTGCCGAGTAGTGCAGCGGCGTGAATCCGGATGGTGCCACAAAGGCACCGCGGGGCAAAGCATATCGGCTGCCGCAGCATCGGCTGGCGCAGCATCGGCTGCCGCAGCATCGGCTGGCGGCTCATCCGCAACGCAGCCGGTCGCGTAGCTAACCACGGTATAGACATCAACCAGCGCCGGGTGCGCAGGGAGGCAAGCGGATGCCCGAGGGTCCTGAAATCCGCCGGGCTGCGGACGAGATAGCCGCGGTGCTGGAGGGTCGCAGCATAGAGACAGTGCGTTTCGGTCTGTCGCGCCTGCGCAGGGTAGAGCGGAGGTTGCGTGGCCATCGCGTGCGGGCGGTGGAAACCCGAGGCAAGGCCATGTTGCTGCACTTTGAGCACGGCCTGACGGTGTACTCGCACAATCAGCTGTTCGGCGTCTGGCGCGTGGTGCAGGGGCACCAGCTGCCCGAAAGTACGCGCTCACTGCGTTTGCTGCTGCAGACCGCGACCCACTCCGCCCTCCTCTACAGCGCCTCGGACATCAGCGTGTGGCCCGTGGAGGAACTGGGGCAGCACCCCTTTCTGGCGCGCCTGGGCCCCGACATCATGTCCACCGGGCTGGCCTGGCGAACCATTGCGGACCGGCTGCAGAGCCCGCAGTTTGCGCGTCGCAACCTGGCCAGTCTGTATCTGGACCAGGGTTTTGTTGCGGGCATCGGCAACTACCTGCGCAGCGAGATCCTGCACGCTGCGCGCCTCCACCCCCTGCGCCGGGCCGCCAGCCTGAGTGTCGGAGAACGCGGTCGACTGGCGCGGGCAACCCTGGATGTCAGCCTGCGCAGCTACCGCACTGCCGGCGTCACCCTGGCGCCGTCCCTGGCGCGCGCGCTGCAGGGCACGGCGTTGCCCTGGGAGCAGCGCCGTTTCGCGGTGTTTGGGCGCGACGGGTTGCCCTGCTATCGGTGTGCCGCGGCGATTGTGCGCAGTGAGTTGAACAGCCGGCGGCTGTACGCCTGCCCCGCCTGCCAGCCAGCCTGACGGGGCCCGGCCGCGTCAGCGCGCGTTGCGCAGGCGCTGCTGGCGTCGCCAGTCCCAGGGGGGCGTGGGGTCGCTCGCCGCCCAGAGGCCGCGACGCGCGGAACGCGCCTCTCGCTCGGCGGCCTCCAGAGCGTGCTCCTGGCGCGCGTAATACTGATACCACCAGGCGTGGCCTTGTTCGACCAGCGCCAGGTTGACGTTGCGGCCATCGGCGTACACGGTGCCGACCTTGCGTCCGTAGTCGTCCTCCTCGATCACTACCACACCGAGGCGCTTGCCCGAGACCATGGCTGCCAGCGCCTCCCGCGAGCGATCCCCATGGGGCTGGTCGTTTTCCGGCGCATCAATGCCGAAGAAGCGGATCTTGTGCTGCGTGTTGCTGGCGTCGAGCAGGGACAGCGTGTCGCCATCGGCGATGCGTACCACGCGGCCTGTCAGGTCGAAGTGCTCGGGGGACTGCCCCTCGCGCGCCGCGCCCGCGGTTTCCAGCGATTCCACCGCCTGGCCGAGGCCGGTGTTGCGCTCCCCGGCGAGTTTGTCCAGTGCCTGCCGGTGCCAGTTCACCTCGCCGTCGGTGGCGAGTTGATACAGGCTGAGGCCCAGCAGCACCAGAACGACCCGAACCAGATTGCGGGCGGAGAGGGCGGGAAAGCGTTTCATAAGCGAGGTGTTGTCCAGGTCAGTGCCCACTATACCGCAGGCAGGGCAGCGGGGGCACGGGCCCCGCGGCGCGTCCGTTCACGGCTTCAGTGGGCTCGGCGTGATGCTGATGGTCTCCCCCTGGCCGCTCACCATCACCTCGCCGTCGCTGATGGTGCACTGCAGCTGCAGACCGGGACGGGCCATCTGCGCGAGGTTGCGCAGGCTGCTGTCGGGAACCTGCCAGATGCTGAGGTGCTTGAAGCGCTCCAGGGCAGCGGCGTTTTTCTGCCACCAGACCGGCACGGCGCGGTCGCCGTACATGTACAGCACCACCCGCTGCCCCCGGGCGCAGGCCTTGCGCAGGCGGTCCGGATCGGGGGCGCCCAGCTCTACCCAGAGCTCGATGGTCCCGGTCAGGTCTTTCTGCCACAGGTCCGGTTCGTCGTCGGTGCTGATGCCGCGGCCGAAGGTGAGCTGGTCGCCGGCATGCAGGGCGAAAGCCAGCACCCGCAACATCATGCGCTCATCGGTTTCCGATGGGTGGCGCGCCAGGGTGAGTAGAAAATCGCCGTAGACCTGCCTGTCGAGGTCGGCAACGTTCAGGTCCATCTTGAAGATCGTGGATTTCAGGGCCATGTGGGGGCGGTACTCGTGGTGTGGGTGGGCACTATAGCCCAGCCCTGCAGTGCAGGCACGCGGCGGCTCAAGCGCGCAGGCGTGGCAGCAGCGCCGGCGTGCGCGCCTTGTAGGCCTGCCACTGCGGGTCCTGTCCCCAGCGTCGCTCCGCATTGCGCTCCAGAAGGGGGATGCCACTGACCCGGGTGAGCAGCACGAATACGAACACGGGAGAGATCAGCGTGGCCCATTGCCAGCCCTGCAGCGCCGGCAGGGCCATCAGAGCGATGCCCAGCCAGAGGACGATCTCGCCGAAGTAGTTGGGGTGGCGGGAGCGTGCCCACAGGCCGCTATCGATAAAGCGTTCAGCGCCGTGAGTGCGACGGAAGCGGCGTTTCTGACTGTCGGCAACCACCTCTATGGCAAAACCAAGCACCCATAGCGTGAGGCCCAGCATCCCGGGCAGGCCCAGTTCCGCCATGCGACCGCTGGTGATGGCGGCCAGCGCGCAGCCCGCAGTAATGACCACCCAGAGGCCCTGGAGCGTCCAGGTGAACAGGAAACGGCTGGCGTAGGGTTTGATCTGGTCGAAACGCGAGTCCTTGCCATCGGCGCGGATACGCAGGAACAGGAAGCTCCCCAGACGCAGGGCCCAGAGGCTGACACAGGCAGCCAGCAGCAGGCTCGAGGCGCTCTGCCCCGGTGTCAGGGCAACCGCCAGCCAGATCACGGAGAGATAGGTCAGCGCCCCTGTAAGGTCGTAGAAGGTTTCTGTCTGCAGCCGCCAGGCGGGTACGAAGGCCAGCCACTGCAGCGCAAAAGCGAGCCCCGCACACAGGGCGAAGACCGGCCATCCCAGCCAGCTGGCGCCCGTGTGACTGCCGGCGAACGTGATGCCCAGGCCCAGAAGGAGGACAACGCCGAAGCGGGTCAGTGTTTGTAGCATGAGGACGGCTCCCATTCCCGGGTGATTGGCGGGCGTACCTGCACGTCCCGTTTTGCCGTCAAGGTTAGCACAGGGTCAAGGTCGCGGGGTTCGGGGCGGCGTGTAGAGCCAGTCGAATCAATGCCTGGGTGCACACAGCGACGGGGCGCGCTCACCGCTGATGGGGAAAGACTTTGCCGGCAGGCGGCTTCATGCCGATAATGGCGGAAAACCCGTCGAAGAGGAATGCTCATGACAAACGCTGTCGCTACGCCTGCTCCGGAAGAACGGTTTGCCCGCAACGTGGTGTGGATCACCGGTGCGTCCAGTGGCATTGGCGCGGCACTGGCGGTCGAACTGGCCAGTGCGGGTGCAAGGCTGGTGTTATCAGCGCGCCGCGAGGACCGGCTGCAGGCGGTGCGCGAGGAGTGCATTGCGGCTGGCGCTGCCGCTGATGATGTGCTGGTGCAGCCACTGGATGTCGCCGACACCGAGTCCATGCCGGCGGTCGTCGAGACGGTGCTGGGTCGCTACGGGCAGGTCGACCTGCTGATCAACAATGCCGGGATTTCCCAGCGCTCTGCCTGCCTGAACACGGAGCTGAGCGTGTATCGCCGGCTGTTCGAGGTCGATGTGCTGGGGCAGATTGCACTGACCAAGCTGGTGCTGCCCAGTATGGTCGCCCGTGGGCAGGGGCATGTCGCGGTCACTGCCAGCGTGGCCGGCAAGGTCGGGGCGCCGCTGCGCACCGGGTACTGTGCGGCGAAACACGCCGTGATGGGCTTTTTCGACGCGCTGCGTACCGAAGTCGCGCACCTGGGTGTGCAGGTGACCACGATCGTGCCGGGTTACATTCGCACCGATATTGCGCGGCAGGCCCTCACCGGCAGTGGAGCCGCCGCGGGTGATATCGAGGACGATGTCGACAACGGCATGGACGTCGTCGAGTGTGCCCGGGTCATCGTGCAGGGTTTCTGCCGCGGCACAGAGGAAATCGAGGTGGGCAGTGGGCCCGAAATGGGCCTGCTGGAGATGAAACGCAAGGATCCGGTCGGCACCTTCAGGCTGTTGGAGCAGATGGCTGCGGAGGCATTGCAGCGCAGTCTCCCCTAGCGGGCAGGCGGCTGGCGCCGCGAGCCCATTGCTCCCCACTCAGGCGGCGGCGGGCGTGCCGAGGATCTGGGCGACGAACTGCAGGTGCTCCGCAGCCTCGTGGCCAAGCGGCGTGAGAAACCCGCCATCCTCCTGGTCAATCAGGCCCTTGTCGTGCAGCCGCCGTGCGGCGGCGATCATCTGCGGGTTCGCGTTGCTGTGCACCTTGAGGCCGACCTGTGCGCTGCTCAGGTCAAATTTCAGCAGCAGTTCGATTTCTTCTATGTGCTCTCTGGGCAGGGCCATAACGGTTTCTCCTGAACGGTGCCGACAGCATAGCGGAAATAGGCGGCGGTTGCGCAAGCCCTTGCGGGGCGGGCAACTCACTCCATGCGCTGTGCAATCGGTACCGGCTCCAGGCGGACAATCGCAGACGGCTCCGCACTGCGGTCGTCCACGGCGAGGTAGATGTAGCCATCGGGGCCCACGCGCACATCGCGCAGGCGTCCGATATCCCGGGCCAGGGTCTCCTCATGGACGACTTTGCCGTCCTGCAATCCGAGCAGGGTCAGCTCCTGTCCCGACAGACCGCCGGCGAGCAGATAGCCGCGCCACTTCGGGAAGGCGTCACCTGCGTAGAGCGCGAGGCCCGATGTGCCAATGGAGGGCACCCAGACCTTTACCGGCTGTTCCATGCCATCAGCGTGCGTGGTCGCGTGGATCGTCGTACCCTCGCCATAGTTCACGCCATAGCCAATCACCGGCCAACCGTAGTTGGCACCTTTTTGGATACGGTTCAGCTCGTCTCCGCCCTGTGGGCCGTGCTCGGTGATCCACAGCGTGCCGTCTGCGCCGTCAATAACCATGCCCTGGGCGTTGCGGTGGCCGTAGCTCCATATCTCCGGCAGTGCCTGCGGCCTGTCCAGGAAGGGGTTGTCTGCGGGCACACGGCCATCGTCGTGCAGGCGCACAATGACCCCGTGGTGGTCTGCAAGCTGCTGTGCCGGGTGCGCTGGCAGGTCGCCGGTCGGCGGAACCTGACGGTCACCCACGCTGATAAACAGGTAGCCCTGGTCGTCAAACGCGAGGCGGGATCCGTAGTGCCCGCGGCCGCGGGACTGCGCGACGAAAATCTCCTCCACCTCGCTGAGGGCACTGTCGGCGTAGCGACCGCGAGCCACCGCTGTGGTGGACTCCCCATCTGCCAGTGGTTTGGCGTAGGACAGGTACACCAGCCGGTTGCTGGCGAAGTCAGGGTGCAGTACCACGTCCAGCAGGCCGCCCTGACCCTTGTAGAACACCTCCGGTACGCCGCTGACCGGCTGCTCCAGCAGGCGTCCGTTGCGGACGATACGCAGCCGGCCCGGCTGTTCGGTGACCAGCATGTCGCCCCCGGGCAGGAACGCCATCGACCAGGGCCTCACCAGGCCGTCGACCACCGGCACGACACGGTAATCGTGGTACGTGGAATAGTGTACGTCCTGGGCGTGACTGCTGGCGCCGATGAAGCTCAGCAGCAGTGTGCAGGGGAGCAGTAGCCGGGCTACAGTGTTCATGGGATTGTCTCTCGCCGTTGGGTCGCTGCACAGTATAGCGACTTGTGTGCCGATTCTCGAAGCGCGGGGGCAGTCAGGCTGGATCTTGCTTCCTGTTCGGGCTGGTGTAAGTATCCGCGGAAACCTACTGGATGATGTGTGTCATGTTGTTGCGCAGAGTGGTCGTTGTGGTTTGCCTGTTGTTCTGTGTTTCGGCCCGGGCGGAAGAGCGTTTTGCCCAGTGCCTGTTGGCACTGCAGGATCAGGCGCGGGCGGCCGGGGTGGCGGTGGAGATTGTGAACACGGTCGTACCCGGCATGCAGCAGCAGGAACGGGTGCTGGAACTGGACGGCAAGCAGCCCGAATTCGTGCAGACCTTTGCCCAGTATTTCAACACGCGGGTATCCGAGAGCCGTATCGAGCAGGGGCGGGCGCTGTATGCGCAGCACCGCGATTTCCTTGCGCAGCTGCAGCGGGATTACGGTGTGCCGGGGCACTACCTGGTGGCCTTCTGGGGCCTGGAGACCAATTTCGGCTCCTATCTCGGCCGCATGCCCACCCTGGACTCCCTGGCGACGCTGGCCTGCGACACCCGGCGCGCCGATTTCTTTGGCGGCGAGTTCGTTGCCGCGCTGCAGCTGCTGGAGCGCGAAGGCCTGAGTCCGGACGATATGCAGGGCTCCTGGGCGGGTGCGGTGGGGCACACCCAGTTCATGCCGTCGAACTACCTGCGCTATGCGGTTGACGGCGACGGTGATGGCCGCATCAACCTGTGGCGCAGCGAGCGGGATGCGCTGGCCTCGGGTGCGCGCTTCCTGCGCGACCTGGGCTGGGTGCCCGAGTTGCGCTGGGGGCGCGAGGTCCGTCTGCCGGCAGGCTTTCCCTATGAGCTTGCGCTGTCCGGCGAGGCACTGCCGCTGGCGGAATGGGCCCGGCTGGGTGTGCTGCGCAATGACGGCGGCGCGCTGCCGGTAGCGGATCTGCAGGCATCGCTTTTGGTACCCGCCGGCGCGCCCGGCCCGGCCTTTCTGGTGTACGACAATTTTGCCGTGATCATGCGCTGGAATCGCTCTGAGTCCTACGCGCTTTCCGTGGGCCACCTTGCGGACCGCATCGCCGGCGCCGGGCCCCTGCGGCAGGCACCACCGGCCGATCAGCAGCCGCTGGCGCGTGCCGATGTGCTGGCGCTGCAGCAGCAGCTGAACCTGCTGGGCCATGACGCGGGGGAGGAAGACGGACTGTTCGGGTCGGGCACGCGCGCCGCACTCAGCCGCTTCCAGCGCAGCGTCGGGGCGGTGGCTGACGGCTACCCGGGCAGCGAGATTCTGCAGCGCCTGCAGCGGGCGGCATTGGCGGAGGGGGCTGACGCGGGCAACTAGCTCTCCGAAGCTGCCCGCAGCATGTCGTCGTGCTCGGCCATGTTCCAGGGCAGGCTGGCCGGCGAAATGTGCAGGAAATGCAGGTGCTTTTCCAACTGGTCGAGAATATCGGTAATGATGTCGTGCTGGTCGAAGCCGTAGACATCGTAGGACTGTCCGCCGCGGCGCAGGAACACTTCTGCGCGACAGTAGTGTGCGCTGTCCGCACTGTTGTGCGCCATCTCCGGAAACGCGTAGTGGGGCAGACTGTGCTCCAGCAGGCGTATCTCGTAGATAAAGTCCACGGCCTCGTCCTTGGTCACTTCCAGCCACAGACGTGCCGGCGTCTCGTCCTCGTGCAGGGTGGCATGCCAGCCCTGCTTGTCCAGTTCGCGCTGTACCCGCCACATGGCCTTGCGCACCGTGGTGCCGATGAAGGTCTCCACTTCGCCCCGATCCGGGAAGGTGACCAGCCCCGCGAGGCGGCGGCGCCACAGTCCGCGACCGTTGCCCCCTGACAGGCGGCTCGTTACGCCGGTAGTCAGGCTGGTGTGGTGATGGCCCTCAATCACCAGCGCGCGCCACATGCCGATGGCCGCCGCGATCATGATCAGGGAGAACGGCAGGGCACTGGCGATGGTCATGGTCTGTAGCGCGCCCAGGCCGCCGGCAAGCAGCAGGGTCGCGGCCACGGCCCCTTCGCTACTGGCCCAGAACACGCGCTGCCATATCGGTGTGATGGCGGCGCCCCCCGATGCCAGGGAGTCGATGACCAATGAGCCGGAGTCCGAGGAGGTGACGAAGAAGGTCACGATGAGTATGACCGTCAGGAAGGAGACCAGGGAGGAAAATGGCAGCACTTCAAACAGCTTGAACAGGGCCACGGCGTGGTCGGCCTGCACCTGGTCGATGAGGGTGTGGTAGCCCTCGTTCATGATCAGGTGCAGCGCGGTGTCACCGAAGATGGAAAACCACATGAACGTGAACAGTGTGGGCACGAACATCACGCCGACGACGAACTGGCGTATGGTCCGTCCGCGACTGATCTTGGCGATGAACAGGCCCACGAAGGGGGCCCAGGCGATGGTCCAGCCAAAGATGAACAGGGTCCAGTTGCCGATCCAGTCGCTGCGTGTGTAGGCCTGCAGGTTGAAGGTGCGTTCCACGATATGGTTCAGGTAACTGCCCGTGTTCTGCAGAAAACTTTCGAGGATGTGCACGGTGGGGCCCACGCTGAACACAAACAGCATCAGTGCCACCGCCAGCACCATGTTGAGGATGGACAGCCGCTTCACACCCTTGTCCATACCCGCCACCACGGAGAAAATCGCCAGGGCGGTGATGGCGACAATGGCGATGATCTGCACGGTCACGCTCACCGGCACCTGCGGCCAGAGGTAGTTGATACCGGCATTGATCTGCGCCACGGAAAGTCCCAGCGTGGTGGCTATCCCGAACATGGTGCCGAGTATGGCGAAGACATCGACCGCGTGCCCGATGGGCCCATAAATGCGGTTGCCGATCAGGGGATACAGTGCGGAGCGGATCGACAGCGGCAGACCGTGGCGAAAGGCGAAGTAGGCCAGCACCAGCCCCACCAGCCCGTAGATTGCCCAGATGTGGAAGCCCCAGTGGAAAAAGGCGATTTGCATGGCCTGCCGGGCCGCATTCACGGTCTCCGGCGCACCCGCCGGGGGCGCTGAATAGTGCAGCACGGGCTCCGCGACGCCAAAAAACAGCAGGGCGATGCCATAGCCGGCCGAGAACAGCATGGCAAACCAGGCCGGGAAGCTGTACTGCGGGTCCGCGTGGTCCGGCCCCAGCTTGATGTTGCCCCAGTTGCTGAACGCCACCACGACAATGAACACGAGGAAGAACGCCACCGACAGCATGTAGAACCAGCCGAAGGTGCTGGTGATCCAGGCCAGGGATGAACTGAACAGCTGGCCGGCGAGATCGGGGCTGCTGATGGTGCCGATGACGAGCAGGACAATGACCACCACCGCCGGGATAAACACCGGTAACAGCACGGTGGAGGAGGGTGTTCCGGCAGTGTGCGCCTCGTTCATGCAAAGGTCCTCAGCCCGCACGCAGGGGCGGGTTCATTTCACGGCTGCGCCGGGCAGGGTAACAGACGGGGCCGCACAGGTGTACCGCGCAACGGTGGGGTGCCGCAGCCTATTCTGTTACTGTTCAGGCTGCTGCCTGCTGCCTGTTTGCGTAGCGGGGCAGATTCCCTTGACTCTGGAGACCCCGATGACCGCCCTCGACAACCGACAATTCCGCCTGAAAGCACGTCCCGCTGGCCGCATAGAGCGTGCGCACTTCGATTTTCTCACCGAGCCCGCGCCCGAGCCCGGGCCGGGGCAGGCGCTGGTGCGGGTGCAGTACCTCAGCCTCGACCCGACCAACAGGATCTGGATGAGCGATATGGACCAGTACATGCCGCCGGTTGCCATCGGCGACGTGATGCGCGGCGGCGGCATCGGCGTGGTGGTGAAGTCGGCGTCGGAGCGCTATCAGGTGGGTGACCACGTCATGGGCCTGACCGGCTGGCAGGACTACTGCCTGGCCGACGAGGGCGAGAACGCCATGGCCGTGTTGCCCGCCAATCTGCCGATTCCGCTCTCGGCGATGCTCGGCGCCTGCGGCATGACCGGGCTCACAGCCTATTTCGGTCTGCTGGATATTGGTCGCCCACAGGTTGGAGAGACGGTGCTGGTCTCCGCCGCCGCCGGCGCCGTGGGTTCCGTGGTGGGACAGATTGCCAGGATTCGTGGCTGTCGGGTGGTGGGCATCGCCGGCGGCCCGGAAAAGTGTCGCTTCCTGCTCGACGAGTTGGGCTTCGATGCTGCGGTGGATTACAAGGCGAGCGATTGGCGTGAGCAGCTCGCGGCGGCGACACCGGACGGTATTGATGTCAATTTCGAGAATGTCGGCGGCGAGATTATGGAAGCGGTCATGGCGCGTATGAACCTCTTCGGGCGCATGCCCCTCTGCGGCATGATCTCGGGCTACAACAGCGGTGAACCCATGCGCGCCGATTTTTCCTCCATCCTGATGCGCCGTATCGAGGTGCGGGGCTTCATCGTCTCCGACTTCATGGAACGCTTCCCCGCGGCCACACAGGAGCTGGCTACCTGGTATCTGGAGGGGCAGCTGAAGTATCGGGAGACCGTGATTGATGGCCTCGAGCAGGCGCCCGAGGCGGTGAACCTGCTGTTCGACGGCGGCAACATGGGCAAACTGGTGGTGCGCGTCAGCGACGACTGACGCAGCCCACACCCAGCGCCGCTTTCAGGCGGGGAATCTCTGTCGGCTCCAGCAGGGGATCGCCGGTGCGCTGGCGCCACTGCAGCAGCGCTGCCTGCAGATTGGCCAGGCGCTGTGCCTGCTGTGGCCGGTTGGCCAGATTGTTGGTCTCGAACGGGTCTACAAGCAGGTCATAGAGCTCGAACTCCGGCGGGTGAAACAGGTTGCGGTAGGTGGCGTTCCAGCCTGGCGCCGGGCGCACGGTAGGGCTCAGGCGCGTGTTGCCGATGTAACTCAGCGGGTTGCGGCAGGCGCTGTCGAGGTTGTGGATCAGCTTGAAGCGGGCCGTGCGCACAGCGCGGCGCGGGTAGAAGTGCTCGGGTGCGTGGGCGTTGTATTCGGTGAACAGCAGGCCGCGCCACTGGGCTGGCGTGCTGCCACCGAGCAGCGGGCGCAGTGAGCGACCCTCTGTCCGCGGTGGTGTAATGCGAGCCGCCTCCAGTAGCGTGGGCATAAGGTCCACGGTCGATACCAGTGCTTCACTGCGCAGGCCAGCGCGGCCGGCACCGGGCCAGTGGATGATCAGTGGGACGCTCACACCGGCTTCGTAGGTTGTGGTTTTCGCACGGCTGAAAGGCGCGCCGTGGTCGCTGACAAACACCACGACAGTGCGCTCCAGCACGCCGGCCCGCGCCAGCTCCTGCAGCAACAGGCCCACCCCGGTGTCCAGGCGGCTGATGCCGTTGTAATAGGAGGCCACTTCGCTGCGTATCAGTGGGCTGTCGATACCGAGGAACGGTAATGGTGTAACGTCCTCGGCGGTATAAGGCGACGCCGGCAGTCCCAGGAACTGGTCGGACTCGCTGCTGTAAGGGCGGTGCGGGTCGAAGTAATTGACGTACAGGAAGAACGGCCGGTTTCCACGCTGGCGCAGGAAGTCCCTGGCCACGCTGGCAACGCGCCGCACGTCGCGGCTCTCCATTGCGCCGTTCTCGGCATTCCAGCGACGATCAAAAGGGAATGCATCCGGCGGATCAATATGCAGTTTGCCGATAATGCCGTTGAAGTAACCCGCGGTGCGCAGCAGCCCCGGCAGGGTGGCAAGGCCCCTGCGCAGGCCGAACTCCGGGTGTTGTCCCGCCAGGCCAATCTGTCCGTGCTGGTGGGGGTACAGCCCGGTCAGCATGGAAGCCCGCGAAGAACTGCAGGAGGCCTGGGTCACCCAGGCGCGCTCAAAGAGCACACCACGGGCGGCAAGTGCATCGAGATGGGGTGTCTGTGCCAGCGGGTCGCCGTAGGCGCCCAGCGACTTGCCGAGGTCGTCCGCCGTGATCAGCACAATGTTCATGCGCTGCGCCTGTGCGGGCGCGAAGTTCTGCTCCGCCAGCGCGGGCACCGCGGAGGCAGGCGCCGCCGCCCCCAGCCAGAGCAGCAGGGCGGGAAGCCACGAAAGGCGGCGCATAGGGTGTGGTCTCCGGTTCAGTCGCAGCGACGTTCAGCGGGTGGTGTGTCCAGCAAGGACTGCAGGAGCACGGGACGGTCGGTCATTATAGCATCCACCCCCAGCGCCATCATCTGCAACATGTCCTCACAGGCGTTGATGGTCCAGACCTGGACGGCGAGATTGGCCGCGTGGGCATCGGCCACAAAGTCTTCGTTGACCACCTGCAGGAAGAAGCCCTCGGGGAGCTGGCCTTCGCCGGTAATCTGGCTGGTATCCGGCGGCACCTGGAACGACACGTGTTCCGGCACCGGCGGAATGGTGCCGGGCCCCTGTGCCCCCAGCACCAGGCCGGTACCCTGGCCCAGCGGCACCGACGTGGGTATGCAGGGTGCCGCACGCTTGAAGGCGTTGGCGGCCTCGTCAACAAACGACGCCGCAATAATGTCGCGGGTTCGCCCGTAGCGCAGCAGCAGGGTCGCAATCTGCTGTTCGTAGTCGCCCACCCCGTCCAGATCCGGCTTCAATTCAACGTTCAACAGCTTGCCGGCGAAGCGCTGCAGGGCTTCCTCCAGCGTGGGAATGCGAAAGTCCTCGCGGCTGTAGCCCGGCGGTGGCGGTCGGTCACCGGTGGCGATGCCACGGAACACGTAGTCGGCTTCCGGGCGGTCACGGGGCGTCCCGGCGCCGGGTACGAACCAGTAGGCGGCGTCCAGCTCGCGCAGTTCAGCAAGGGTGAGGTCGACAACGCGACCCTCCCCGTTGGTGGTGCGGTCCACCGTCAGGTCATGGAGTATCACCAGTTCGTTATCGAGCGTCTGGTAGACGTCCATCTCCAGCACGTCGGCGCCGACCTCAGCGACTTCCGCATAGGCATACAGCGTGTTTTCGGGGAAATCGATCACCCCGCCGCGGTGGGCGTAGTTCAGCGGATCGGCGCCGAAAACGCGCCACGGGTTGGGCTCCTTGGCCGCGGAGGTCTGGCACAGGGCATCGTCGTTGGCGATGGTCCCCAGCGCCGTGTCCCCGGTCGGTTCGGCGTTGCCGTCAACGCTGTAGACCAGGCGCAGCGTTTTGGCCGGTTCGTCCAGCGCGTTCCCAAACACCTCCACCGCAATATCGGCGCTCAGTGAGCCGGCGGCAATCGTGACGTCGCCCTCGGTGGGCAGGAAATCGATGTCCGGGCGGGCGCTGTCGCCCTCGGTGCGGAAGATGACGCGCACCGGGGCGGGCTGCGGCTCGGTCAGGGTTGCACGGAAACGCAGTGTGGACATCTCGCCCGGGGCACCTTCGGGAACAGCCGTGGGCGCTATGCTCAGCGATGAGGGCGCCACAGGGTCCGGCGGCGGCTGGTCGCTGCCGTCGGAACAGCCGGCGAGCAGGGCAATGGCAATGGGGAACAGCAGGTTTCGGTGTGCATTCACGGTATCGGGTTCCTCTCCAAGATGCGCACAACGCTACGCAATTTCCATGACGGTGGCCAGCGCACGGGCTCAGCGGATGGCCACCGGGTTGATGACGGCCTGCACTGCACCCACGAAGCGCGGTTGGCCCAGCACGAAGAGGAATTCCTGCACCCCGTCAGCGACCAGTGTACGCGTATCCATGTTTTCCAGTACATACACGCCCTGGCGCGCCAGCAGTTCCTGGTGTGCGGGGAACAGCTCATCCGCCTTGTCGCCGGGCAGGGCGTCCAGTCCCCAGGTGTCCGCACCCACAGCCACCACGCCCAACTCGCCGAGATAGCGCGCACCGTCCTCCCCCAGCCCCGGTTCGCCGGCCATGAAACGCTCGGGATCGGTTTCAGACAGCGACAGCCAACCGGTATGAAAGAGCACCACATCGCCCTGTTCCAGGCGCACATTCTGTGCGCTGGCCGCGGCCTTGATCTCCGCGCTGTTGAACACCGTGCCCGCTTCCAGCATCGGCTTGCCAAAATGCGCCGCCATGTCCAGCAGCACCCCCCGGCTGACGATGGGCGGCAGGGTGTCGATACCGAAAGTGGTCAACCCCGTTACCGTCACGAACTCACTGGCGTGCTTGCCGTTGTAGTAGCGGTGCTTGATGCCCAGGTGGCCGAGGCCGTCAATCTGGCTGCCAATGCCCATCCAGGTCTGCAGCAGGTCATCGTTGGAGGTGATGCCGTTTGCCGCCAGGGGGGCGCCCAGGCCATCGTCCAGTTGCAGCACGGTCATCGCATAGCGGCGCGGCCCATAGGCTGGAGAGTCCGGCCCTGTGGGTACACCCAGCGCATAGGTTTTGCCGGTGGTGACCAGACGCGCCGCCTGCACCACTTTGTCCGGCGAGAGAAAATTGATCGCGCCCAGGGTGTCGTCTGCGCCGTGGCGCGAAGGGTACCAGTCGTCAGCCATGGCCGGTACGGCGAGTGCCAGTGCTGCCAGAACAGCCCGCAGGCTGGTAGCGTGTAGAGTCATCATGCCGAGGTTCCTCAGTCTTGTTATGTTTTCGGCCTGTAGTCGCCAGCCGCTCTGGGATAGCATACGGCGCTGGACACCGTCGACCAAGAGGATTCATCCGCCATGAAAATCATTGTGCCGCTGTTGGCCCTGTTGCTGGCCGCCTGCCAGGCCGGCGCGGGTCCTACCACGGTGGCAGGTTCCTGTGACCTGAAAGAGAACCTGCTGGCTAACCCCGGTTTTGTCGCCGACGAGGCGAGCGGCTCCCTGCGCCCCTGGTCGGGTTCCCAGCACGCGGGTGAGCGCTCCTTCACCACCGAGGTGAACGACGGCGTGCTGACTATCGAAAAGATCGCGACCCAGCCCTGGTTCAAGTTCAGCCAGGCGCCCCGTGCGCGCGCGCTGCGCGGCGAGCAGTTGCTGTTTCAGGCAGAGTTCAAGCTGGCACTGGACACCGATGAGGTGATTCATGGCTTTAAGCGCGGCGGTGGAGCGCAGATCCTGATCTGGGGTGACCCCGACCCGGTCATGGGCGGGGACCGCCTCATGCTGGACAGCACGCTGGAGCACGAGCCACACCTGGGGCAGACGGACTGGTTTACCGTGCGCATCCCTGTGAGTGTGCCGGCAACCGCGACCCGCATGAACGTGGGCTTCGTGCACCAGGCCAATGGTGTGATGCAGGTACGCAACCCCGGCCTCTATCGTTGCGCGCAGTGATCAGGCTGCGCCTGTTCCAGGCACTGGCTGCGTTTCTCCCCGGCGTCGTGGTCTCAGCCGTGGTGCCGGCGCAGCCCGTCGACATGCCGGTGAGCTTCGCCGACGTCCTGTCCGCGGGTGCCGCGCCGCACAGCGCGCAATTTACCTACGGTCCGGCGGCCAGCCAGTATGTCCGCTTCTGGCGTGCGCCGCCTGCCAGCGAGCCGGCGCCGCTTGTTGTACTCGTACACGGCGGCTGCTGGCTGGAGGCCTATGACGTGGCACACATTGCCCCACTGGCCTCGGCACTTGCGGCCGAGGGGTTTGCGGTCTGGGCGCCAGAGTATCGCCGTATCGGGGAGGCGGGGGGTGGCTGGCCCGGAAGCGGGGAAGACCTGCTGGCTGCGCTGCGGGCGTTGCAGGCGCAGGCGCCGACAGGCGCGGATCTGCAACAGGTGCTGCTGGTCGGGCATTCTGCGGGCGGGCAGCTGGCCCTCTGGGCGGCCGCAGCGCTGCAGCGGGCGCCGCTGAACGGGCTTCGTATGCGCGGCGTGCTTGGGCTGGCTGCCATCACTGACCTCGACGCCTACGCCCTGGGCAGCAACAGTTGCCAGCGCGCGACCGCTCCGTTTCTTGGTGGGCTGCCGCAGGAGGTGCCGGCGCAGTATGCGGCGGCCTCGCCACATCGGCTGGCACTGCCGCCGGCAGCGATGCTCCTGCACGGTGATGCCGATCCCATCGTGCCGCTCGCACAGATGCACGCGATACCGCAGGCCGCTGCGCGCATCATTGCGGGCGCCGGTCATTTCGACCTCGTGCATCCGGGGACAGCGGCGTTTCCGGCCGTTGTCCAGGCCCTGCACACGCTGCTGGAACAGCCATGAGGGATCCCGCCGCGCTCGATGCGCAGGATGCGCTTGGCTACCTGCGCGAGCGCTTCCTGTTGCCCGACAGCACGGTCTACCTGGACGGCAACTCCCTGGGTGTGCTGCCCGCGGCCGTGCCCGCCCGGCTTGAACAGCTGCTGCGTGAGGAGTGGGGTTGCGACCTGATCAGCAGTTGGAATCGCCACGACTGGATCGGCATGCCGATCCGTGTCGGGGAAAAAATCGCTGCGCTGGTCGGAGCCGGCCCCGGTCAGGTCCTGTGTTGCGACAGTATTTCGCTGAACCTGTTCAAGCTGCTCACCACCGCCCTGCAGTTGCGACCTGGCCGTTCGGTGATCCTCAGCCAGCGGGATAACTTCCCCACCGATCTTTACCTTGCCGAAGGTATTAGCGACCTGCTGGGTGACGCGCGCTGCAGCCTGCGCAGCGTGCCACTGGAACAGCTGGCGGGCGCCATGAACAGCGAGGTGGCCGTACTGATGCTCACCCAGGTGAACTTCCGCGACGGCAGCCTGCACGATGTACAGGCGCTGACCCGCGCGGCGCATGCGCAGGGCATTCTTGTGCTGTGGGATCTGGCCCACAGCGCAGGGGTATTGCCGATCCAGCTTGATGCCTGGGAGGTCGACATGGCGGTGGGCTGCGGTTACAAGTTCCTCAACGGCGGGCCGGGTGCCCCCGCGTTCGTCTATCTCGCCGAACGTCACCAGAATCAGGTATCGCAGCCGCTTTCCGGCTGGTTGGGTCACGCGCAGCCATTTGCTTTCGAGCCCGGCTATCGCCCCGCGCCCGGTATTCGGCGCTATCTTGCTGGCACGCCGGGCATCCTCGGTATGGCTGCCCTGGATACCGCTCTGGACTGCTTCGAGGGGGTGTCCATGGCGGCGTTGCGGGCCAAGTCGCTGGCACTGTCCACCTACTTTATTGAGGGTATTGGGGAGGACCTTGCCGCCGGCGAGCTGCGCCTGCTGACCCCGCGCGAGGGTGCTCGCCGTGGCAGCCATGTCGCGCTGGCGCATCCCCATGCCTGGGGTGTATCGCAGGCACTGATCGAAGCCGGGGTGATTGTCGATTTTCGCGAGCCGGATGTGGTGCGCTTCGGCTTTGCGCCGCTGTACAACAGTTTTGCCGATGTGGCCTGCGCGATTCAGCGGCTGGGGCACATTCTGGCCAGCGAGCAGTACCGCGATGCCCGCTTCCGGCAGCGGCCACAGGTGACCTGAATACCCGGAATGCCGTGGGCCTGTTATTCTGGTGCCAACGCTGCTGCTGGAGATTTCCATGTCCCGTCTGTCACTCTATCCCGCCCTGTCGGTCGTGTTGGCCCTGCTCTCGCCACTCACCCTGGCGGCAGAGCCCCGGGAGCAGTTGCATGCACTGTTTGCGGACTACTGGGCGCAGGCCACACAGGAACAGGTTTTTTTTCGTACGGATCCGGATGCCTTTCGTCCGGCGGGAAAGCTGCCTGACCTGAGTCCCGAGGGTCGCGAGCGACGCCGACAGTTCAACGAATCGATGTTGCAACGCCTGGCCACAATCGACACCCGCAGCCTCGACGGCCAGGATGCCATCAGCGCCCGCCTGTTCCGCTACGAGCGCGAGACGGAACGCAACAGCTATCGCTTCCAGGATCATCTGTTTCCGATTACCAGCCTGTTTGGCTACCACAGTTATTTCGCCAACGCGCCAGCGAACATGCCCTTCGCGACGCTTGCGGACTACGAGCAGTATCTGGTCAGCCTGGCGGATTTCCCGCGCTACAACCGTGAGCAGATCGCTGCGTTGCAGGCGGGGGTGGACAGCGGATTCACACAACACTGCGGCGCGCTGGGCGGCGTGGAGGACAGTATTGCGCAGCTGCTGGTGGCGGACCCGCGAGACAGCAGCCTGTATGCCCCGTTTGTCGCCCTGCCGGACGCTGTGCCGGAGAGCGAGCGCGCGCGTCTTCGCCAGCGCGGAGAAACGCTGATTGCCGATTCCGTGCTGCCTGCCTACCGCGACCTGTTGGCTTTCTACCGAGCTACCTACCTGCCCAACTGCCGCGTGGGCGTCGGTATTGCCTCGATACCGGGAGGCGATGCCTACTACGACTACCTGCTCAATTACTTCACCACCACTGACCTGAGTGCGCGGGAAATCCATGAAATCGGTCTGCGTGAGACTGCGCGCATTCGTGCGGAAATGGCCGGGATTATCGAGCGCAGCGGCTTTCAGGGCAGCTTCCGGGCCTTTCTCGACCAGCTGCGCGCCGCCCCCGAGTCCTATGCAGGGTCAGCGCAGGAGCTGATGGAGAAAACCGCCCTGATCGCCAAGCGGGCCGACGGCATGATGCCGCGCTTCTTTGGCCATCTGGCGCGGAACACCTATGAAATCCGCAATGCGCCGGGCCGCGGTGCCTACTATGTCAGCGGCCCCGCGGACGGGCGCACCGCCGGCGTCTACTTCATTGACGCCGGCAGTTTCCAGTCGCAGCCACTCTACGCGCTGGAGGCGCTGACCCTGCATGAGGCCGTGCCTGGCCATCATCACCAGTCAGCACTGGCGCTGGAGCTCGACCTGCCGGCATTCCGGCAGCCCCTGTATCACGCCGCGTTCGGCGAGGGCTGGGGTCTGTATGCGGAGAGCCTCGGCAGGGAAATGGGCTTCTATACCGAGCCGGCCAGTGATTTCGGGCGCCTGACCTACGAGATCTGGCGCGCCAACCGGTTGGTCATAGACACAGGGTTACACGCCTTTGGTTGGAGCCGCCAACAGGCGATTGACTACCTGCTGGAGAACTCGGCACTGACCGAGGCGGAGGTGGTTTCGGAAGTAGACCGTTACATTACCTGGCCCGGGCAGGCCACGGCCTACAAGGTGGGCGAGTTGCGCATTCAGGCGCTGCGGCAGCGGGCGCAGGACGCGCTGGGCAGTCGCTTCGACCTGCGTGCCTTCCACGACGTGGTGGTGGGCAATGGTTCGCTGGCCATCGCGATTCTGGAAGACGTCGTGGCGGACTGGATCGAAACGCAGCGCGCCGCGCAGTAAACGCCGCGCGGTGACTCAGGCGGCGTTGTGGTAAACGTTCTGTACGTCGTCCAGGTAGTTGAGCATATCCAGCAGGCGCTCCATGACCTGTGCGTCCTCGCCTTCCAGGGTCACCGATGTCTGGGGCACGAACTGCACCTCGTCGACGTCGAATTCCAGCCCGCTGAAAGCATCCAGTAGCGCCTGGCGCGCCTTGAAATGTTCGGTGTGGGGGACGAACGCACTGATCCGACCGTCCTCACATTCGATGTCGGTGACGTCCACGTCAGCCTCCATCAGGGCCTCGAGGGCCGCTTCTTCATCGTCGCCGGGAAAGACCAGGATCGCGCTGTGGTCGAACAGGTGGCTCACGCTGCCCGGCGTGCCCAGTTTGCACTTGGTTTTGGTGAAGCAGTGGCGCACATCGCCAAAGGTGCGGTTCGGATTGTCGGTCAGGCACTCGACGATCACCATGGTGCCGCCGGGTCCGAAACCTTCGTAGCGCGCCACCGCAAAGTCCTCCCCGCCGCCGCCGCTGGCCTTGTCGATCGCTTTCTCGATAACGTGGGCGGGCACCTGGTCCTTGCGCGCGCGCTCGAGCAGGCTGCGCAGTGCCAGGTTGGCATCGGGGTCGGTGCCGCCGGCCTTGCCGGTCACATAGATTTCCCGCGCGTACTTGCTGTACACGCGGGCCTTGGCGTCCGATGTTTTGGCGATGGAGTCTTTGCGGTTCTGGTAGGCGCGGCCCATGTGCTGGTCCCGATAGTCACAAAGCCGGGCATTATAGGGCCTGCCCCGGGGGGCTTGACAAGCGTCCACGGGGCGAGCTTGCGGAAACAGCCGGTTACGGCTAGTTGGGAGCCTGATAGACTACGGCGACAGAGAGGGCGAACACAGCAGGGAGAACCTGATGAAGCATCCACTGACAGCCGCGTTGCAGGGCATGGCCTGTCTGCTGCTTGTGGCTTTGCAGCAACCGGCACTCGCGCTGGAGAACGCTGTCACCACACCACTCAAGGTGCTGGTGCGCAGTGAGGACGCCAAATTTATCGGCAGCAAGGTCGGTGGGCTGCAGGTGCAGGTGCGCGACCTGGCGAGCGGCAGGATTCTGGCTCATGGGCCGCTGCAGGGCGGCACCGGAGACACGGCGGCGCTGATGCAGGAACCACAGCTGCGCGGCCGCTCTGCCACCGTGGGCGCACCGGCAAGCTTTGACGCCGAACTGGCGCTGGAGCAGCCCACGCGAGTGGAAATCTCGGTCACCGGCCCACTGGGTGTCGAGCAAAGTGTGCAGGAAGCAGCGCTCAGCCTGTGGTTACTGCCTGGGGAAGACCGGGCGCAGCGGCCGGTGATTCTGCACATGTCGGGCCTGATTGTGGACCTCGTGGACTATCGGGTGAGCGCGGCCGGGCTGGCCGTGACCACGCAGGTGACCATGCTCTGCGGCTGCCCGCTGGACCGCGACGGCCTCTGGCCGGTGAGCGATTTTGCCGTCGAGCTGCAGGTGCTGCAGGACGGTGAGCGCGTGGCCCAGCAGACGCTGGAATTTACCGGTGTTGAAAACGAATTCTCCGGCGCGGTCCAGCTCCCGGGCAGCGGCGACTTCATCCTGCAGGTCACAGCCTCCCAGCACAGTACCGGCAACGCCGGCGTCTTTCAGCAACCGCTGCGGGTGTCACCCGCGGCGCAGCAATGACAGGAGCAACAGGGTATGAGTGAGTCAAAAGCCTACGTGCCGCCACAGGTCTGGACATGGGAGCCGGGTAATGGCGGGCGTTTTGCCAACATCAACCGGCCGATTGCCGGCGCCACGCACGACAAGGCACTACCGCGCGGCGAACACCCGCTGCAGCTCTATTCCCTGGCCACGCCCAACGGCATCAAGGTGACGGTGTTGCTGGAAGAGCTGCTGGCACTGGGTCACTCGGGCGCCGAATACGATGCCTGGCTGATCAACATTCTAGAAGGCGAACAGTTCGGCTCTGGCTTTGTCGACGTCAATCCAAATTCCAAGATTCCTGCCCTGCTCGATTGCAGCACCAATCCGCCGACACGGGTGTTCGAATCCGGTGCGATCCTGTTGTACCTCGCGGAGAAATTTGGCGAGTTTCTGCCGCGGGCGGCGGGTCAGCGCGCGGAGTGCCTGTCGTGGCTGTTCTGGCAGATGGGCAGTGTGCCCTACCTCGGCGGCGGGTTCGGCCACTTTTACGCCTACGCGCCCGAAAAGCTTGAGTACCCCATTAATCGCTTTACCATGGAGGTCAAGCGCCAGCTCGATGTGCTGGATCGCAACCTGGCGGAGCGCCGCTTTCTCTGTGGTGAGGACTACACCATAGCCGACATGGCGAACTGGCCCTGGTACGGAGGTCTGGTGCTGGAAACGTTGTACGACGCCCAGGAGTTCCTCGATGTGGGCTCCTATACCCACGTCAACCGCTGGGCCAGAGAGATCGCAGAGCGCCCCGCCGTGCAGCGTGGCCGACGTGTAAACCGTATCTGGGGGCCGGAAGAGGATCATCAGCCGGAGCGGCACTCAGCACAGGACCTGGACCGCTGACGTGTTGCAGTGTCCAGAAATTGCAATTTGCGGCCAGGGAGGTCAGTGCTGATGGCGGGTTCACTACAGGATCAATTGTTGCAGGCCGGTTTGGCAGATACCGCCAAGGCCAAGCGCCTGGCCAAGGACAAGCGCAAGCAGGCGAATGTGGCGCGTCGTGGCGGGCACGACCCGGCAGAGGAGACCCGCGAGGCGGCGCGGCAGGCGCTGGCGAGCAAAGCGGAGCGCGACCGGGAACTGAATGAGGCGCGCAACGCCGAGGCGGCGCGCAAAGCCATCAACGCGCAGATCAGGCAATTGGTTGAGAGTCACAAGCTTCCGCGTGGCAAGGGGGATGTGGGCTTCAACTTCACCGACGGCACCAAGGTCAAGAAGCTGTACGTCACCAGCATGGACCAGAAGCAGCTGGCGGCCGGTAACATCGCCATTGTGAAACAGGGCGACCAGTATGAAATGCTGCCACGCCCTATCGCGGACAAGATTGCCGAGCGCGACGCTGCGCGGGTGATCATCTGCAGCGAAGCGGGTGCTACCGGCCTCAGCTCGGAGGAGCAGGACTGGTACAAGGATTACGAAATCCCTGACGACCTCATGTGGTAGTTCGCCGGGGCCCGATTCCGGCCCTCAGTCCGCGGGCACCGGGCGCGGGGGGAAGTCCGCCAGCAGCTCGGCGGCCACCTCGGAAGCGACGCGGTTCTTGTCGTTGATCGAAAGGTTTTCCTTGAGCCGCCCTTCGGCAATGCCCCGCCAGATTATCTTGCTGCTGCGTGCATCAATGATATCGAGTACCACCGTCCCTTCCTTGTAGGTTCTCACGCTGGGTCCGCTGCTATAGCCGAGGCTCACGGCTGAACCGTAGGTGCCAACCCCCACTCCGCCATGCATGCCCGCCGAAGGGTAGCGGCTGAAACTGTCAATCCGCATCTGCTGTTCTTTCGATATGTGGTAATTCACCCAGACATCGGCGCGCTCAGTGGTGCTTTCGCGTAACCCATGGGCTTTCAGCTCGCGGTCGACATAGGTGCGCACGCGCTTGTCCGAGCTGTTGTACTGGCGGTATTCGGCGAGCTCGGACCCGTGTATGTCGTCGTACCAGCGATAGCTGCGGAAACTGCTGAAATCGGCGTCATCCGCGTAATCGACAGTGAACGAGGGCTGGTTGCTGCAACCGGCGAGCGTGAACAGCAGGGCGACAACGGCTGCGCCGGTCCACCGGGGGTAGGGTATTGGATGAGGCATGGCCGTGATGTCCTGCGTTGCGGAGAAACTGGCAGGCCATCATAGCCCTGCGGGGTCCACAGTGCCATGCGATGCAACGGGCAGCGGAACGGCGCGGGGTCTGCTGTCGGGTCGATAGGCATAGCGCTGCACTTCCGGCTGGCGAAACGCGCGCAGCAGTATCCGGTAGGCGTCCAGATCCAGGGCGGGCGGGCTCGCGGCCGGTGCACGCCGGGGTAAATGCCGCAGGGACGGAAAAGTTCCGAGGTGGTGCCACTGGTGCACCAGGTGCCAGTCCGTGTGCGCGTTCCCCGGTGCGTCCTCCCGGAGCAGGATGGCGTGCTGCCAGGGCCAGGCCGCGAGTTGCGCGGGGGCCAGGGCTGCCAGCAGCCTCAGGTTGTGCTTCTTGGCGGGCTCCCGGCCCACGCAGGCGCCGAGACATTGCCCGAGCTGGTACGCGAAACAGGGGCCGCGCCCGCGGTCCAGCCCGAGTACACGCTGACACAGGCCACAGCGCCGCGCGAGGGTGATCAGGTAGTCCTCAGCTGCCCGGCGCTGGCGAAACAGGCCATAGTGGCTGGCGCCCGGGGGCAGACTGTCATCCGCCAGCGCCGTTACCTCGGGTCGCAGGAAGCCCGAACCAGCTGCGGGCAGGCGGGGTACATGCACGGTGACCGGGTGGCGAGCCCTGCGCTGACGCCGGTTGAACAGTGGCATGTCCCGCTTGATCTCGAGGTTCTCCAGCAGCTGGGCGCCAATATCCCCCGCTGTTAACGTGCAGTCGATGCGGCGGGTACTGCGCATCAGGCGTTGGTGGCGGGCCGAGGACTCCGCCTCGCGAGCGTGTTCGCGCAGCCTGCGCGCGATGTGCAGGCTCTTGCCGATGTACAGGGGCGTTGGGCCGTCGCCATACAGGCGATAGACACCGGGGCTGTTCGGCGGCTGGTCGACCAACTGCTCGTTCACGAAATACTCAGGCGGGTGCATTGTCCCTTTCGCTGCTGATGGGTGCGCGTTACCAGCCGATCTGCCGGGATGGGCACCCCTCGGGAAATAATCGAGGCTTTTGCCAGAGAGCCCGACAATGATGGCAGAAGGTGTGATGACTGAAAAAGCCTCACTTCACCTTAGAGGAAAATAGCAGGTCAGTACAAGCTGTGGCCCCGGTAAACGGCGCGGGTATGGGAAGCGGAAAAGCGGCTGCATTACTGGCCAGTGCACGATGGTCGATGGTGGCATTGTCATGACCCCGGGTCTATCCTTTGCGAATTGGCAGGGGGAAATACCCACCCCACCCTATCGCAACGACAATGCAGTGCTTGATCCGCCCGTTCACAAGGAGGTTATATGAACTGGAGTCATCTGCAGCGCGCCTCCACGACTATGTTGCTGGTGGCGGCTTTATTGCCAATGGAAGGTCACGCGGCTTCCCCGGGCGACAGGCCCCTCGCCACCGAACGCAGAACGAATCTCTACTGGGGTGACACCCACCTGCACACCAGTAACTCCTTTGATGTCTACCTGTTCAATACGCCGACCTCGACCCCCGATACCGCGCTGCGCTTTGCCCGGGGGCTGCCAGTGATTAGCCCAACCACGAACGTCCGCTGGCAGCTCAATGCACCGCTGGATTTTGCCGTGGTGGCGGACCATGCAGAGCTCTTTGGCTCCATCGTGCGGCTGTTTGACGGTGACCCGGACATCGCGGAAACCAGCGCGGGTAAAATACTGGCCAGCATGGGCGGGCAGCAGAGTGAGTCAGAGTTGCAGGCCGTCTACGATGAGATTGTGCGCATTGGCAGTGGATTGCAATCCAGCTCCGGATTGAGCGCGCAGGAACTGATAGCGGGCATGCACGCAGGTGACAAGCGCCGCCCGACCTGGGAGGCCAGCATCGACACCGTTGAGAGCCACAATACCCCCGGCGAGTTCACCGCATTCATAGGCTGGGAGTGGAGTGCACAGCCACAGGTCGGTAACCTGCACCGAGTGGTTTTCACACCCCAGGGCGGTGATGTGGCGCGCCAGTTCCTTCCCTACAGTTCACTGGAGAGCGGTGACCCCCGGGATCTGTGGGCTTGGCTGGAGGAAACCAGCGCACGCACGGGAGCGGAGTTTATCGCCATTCCCCACAACGGGAACATTAGCATGGGGCAGATGTTCCCGCTGCTGGACCAGAGTGGCGATCCGCTGGATGCCGCCTACGCCCGTGCGCGGGCGAAGTGGGAGCGTGTCATCGAAATTACTCAAATCAAGGGTGACAGCGAGACCCACCCACTCCTGTCCCCGACCGATGAATTTGCCGACTTCGAAACTTTCCCTTTTGTGCTGACCCCGGATGGCCGCACACCCGCACCCACTGAGGGAGACTATGTCCGCGCTGGGTTGAAGCGCGGGTTGGCGTGGGAGGAGACGTTGGGCACTAACCCCTTCAAGCTTGGGGTGATCGGCAGCACCGACAGCCATACCGGCATGAGTGCGGTAGAAGAAGATAATTTTGCCGGCAAGGGCCAGCACGATTCTCGTCCCGAATTGCGCTCGCACTTCACGGGGATCGGCGGCTCTCGGGGCTGGGATATGGGCGCTGCCGGCTACGCCGGCGTCTGGGCCACAGAGAATACCCGCCAGGCCATCTTTGACGCCTTCCAGCGCCGCGAGGTCTATGCCACCACTGGGCCCCGCATCACGCTGCGCTTCTTTGGCGGCTTCCACTTCGACGCTGCTGATACAGAAGCGCGGGATCTGGCAGCGGTAGGCTACACCAAGGGAGTGCCCATGGGGGGCGATCTGAAGGGACAGCATGGCCGCACTCCCACCTTCCTGTTGGCCGCAATGAAAGACCCCGATGGGGCCAACCTCGACCGGGCTCAGATCGTCAAGGGCTGGCTCAGGGACGACGGCAGTACGGCGGAGGTTGTGTATGACGTGGCGCTGTCCGGCGGGCGTACCGACGGTGCGCAACGCGTTGGCAATACGGTGAATCAGGAAACCGGGGAATATACCAACACCATCGGCACAACGGGTTTTACGGCGGTCTGGACCGACCCCGATTTCGACCCCACGCAACGCGCCTTCTATTACGCTCGTGTGCTGGAAATCCCCACACCACGCTACTCCCTGTTGGACGCCATCGCGTTGGGTATCGACCCGAAGGATACCGGACACCCGGCCACAATCCAGGAGAGGGTGTACAGTTCCCCGATCTGGTACAGCCCGTGACAACGGGAATGTCGTGGCCAGCAGTTAACAGGGTTTAGTGAATATCGGCGCATCCCCCGTGAATTGGGGAGAGCCGAGCCGTAGAGCCGGTAGAGCCGGTAGAGCCAGTGCAACCTATGTGACCGGGATGCACCGCCAGAAATTGGTGGGCCCACCAGGACTTGAACCTGGGACCAATCGATTATGAGTCGACTGCTCTAACCAACTGAGCTATAGGCCCGGTAATGCAGGTGAGGGATTATAGAGAAGAACCCACCACAGTCACAGCCCCGTGTGGGGCGGATTGTTCTGTGCTCAGCCTGCACCTTCGCCCGAGCGCGCCTGCAGACTCTCGATGTTGCGCCGGATGACGGCATTGATTTCAGCGCTCAGGCCACCGAGGTCGAGGCATTCCTGCAGGAGTCTGGCCGCGCCTGCATGGTCGCCCGCCTTGACCGCGAGGTTGGCCCGGTTCAGGCACATGGCGGGTGTGCGGTGGCCTGTAGCCTCCGCGCGTTGGTAGAGGTCGCTGGCGGCGCCGAAATCCTGTGCCCGGTAGCAGGCCTCCGCTGCGCCCTCCAGGCTGTGCCCGGGACGGTAGCCCATCTCCGCGGCGCGCACAAAGTAGTCGCGCGCGCGGGAGAAGTCCGCCGCATGGTACATCGCGCTGGTCGCGGCGATGCTGTAGAGCCTGCCGCTGGGCTGTGTGGCCAGTTCGCGCTCCATCAGCGCCAGATAGCGCAGTGAGCGCGCGCTGCGCGGTCGCGCCGGGTTGGCGTCGATGTAGTGGTGGATCGGGATGTGCAGCGTTCCCTGACGGTGTTCGTCTATGGAGGCATCTACCGTCTCGTGGATGCTGCCGGCGTAGCGGATGTCCGGGCGATTGCGGAACAGGCGCAGGATGGGGTTGACGGTATAGCCGCTGAAGCCGCGGCTGAGCTCGAGGTCCTGGGCAGCCTGCCAGCCGTAGGCCGTCTGGTCGTTGTTGTAGTTGTATTGTTGCAGGAAAAAGCCGTCGAGGTCGGTGCGCGCGATGACCTGGTGCAGGGCAGAGAAGTCGGTGGGGGTGATGAGCTCGTCGGCGTCCAGCACGAGGATCCACTCATGCCGCGCCTGTGCCAGGGAATAGTTGCGGGCGGCGGCGTAGTCGTCGTGCCAGGTGTAATCGAACACCCGGTCGGTAAAGTTGCTGGCAATCGCGCGGCTGTTGTCGCTGGAGCCGGTGTCAACAACGACGAGTTCGTCGACATGCGGTGCGGCAGCGCTGAGGCAGTCGCGCAGGAAGAAGGCTTCGTCCTTGACGATCATGCACAGTGACAAGGGCATGTTCGGGCTCCGGCGATAGGCGGTATGCGCAGGCGCCGTCCGTGGCGACCCGCGCGGCTCAGTCCTTACTCGTCCAGGAAGCTGCGAAGGTAGTCTGAGCGCGTCGGGTGGCGCAGCTTGCGCAGTGCCTTGGCCTCGATCTGGCGGATACGCTCGCGGGTGACATCGAACTGTTTGCCCACTTCCTCGAGGGTGTGGTCGGTGTTCATGTCGATGCCGAAGCGCATGCGCAGCACCTTGGCCTCGCGCGCGGTCAGGCCGGCGAGCACTTCCTTGGTCGCTTCCTGCAGGCCCTGGCCGGTAGCCGCTTCGATGGGCGAGCTGATGGTGATGTCCTCGATGAAATCGCCCAGATGCGAGTCTTCGTCATCACCAATCGGGGTTTCCATGGAGATGGGCTCCTTGGCGATCTTGAGCACCTTGCGCACCTTGTCCTCGGGCATGTCCATGCGCTCACCGAGCTCTTCCGGCGTCGGCTCACGGCCCATTTCCTGCAACATCTGCCGCGAGATGCGGTTCAGCTTGTTGATGGTTTCGATCATGTGCACGGGTATGCGGATGGTGCGGGCCTGGTCCGCGATGGAGCGGGTGATGGCCTGCCGAATCCACCAGGTGGCGTAGGTGGAGAACTTGTAGCCGCGGCGGTACTCGAATTTGTCCACCGCCTTCATCAGGCCGATGTTGCCCTCCTGGATGAGGTCGAGGAACTGCAGGCCGCGGTTGGTGTATTTCTTGGCGATCGAAATCACCAGGCGCAGGTTGGCCTCGACCATTTCCTTCTTGGCGCGGCGCGCGCGGGCTTCGCCCATGGACATGCGGCGGTTGATGTCCTTGATTTCGTTGACCGACAGCCCGCACTGCTCCTCGACCGCGATAATGCGGCGCTGCAGACGCAGGATGGTGTCCTTCTGGGCCGTGAGTCGTGCGACGTAGTCTTTCTTGCCCCGGGTCTGGCGCGTAATCCACTTGAGGTCCGACTCGGACCCCTGAAAGGAGGTGATGAAGTCCTTGCGGGGCATGCCGCAGTCGCGGACGGCAATGGTCATGATCTGGCGTTCCTGCTCACGGACAGAAGCCAGCACGTTGCGCGGCCCTTCCATCAGCGGGTCAAAGACGCGAGGGGTCAGCTTGAAGAACTTGAACAGCTCGCCCAGCTTCTCCATCTCCTTGATGGCGGTCTTGTCGTTACGGCCCTTGGCAGCAATTGCCTTTTCGGTCTTGTTGAACTGGCGCTTGAGTGCCGTGAAGCGCTTCTTCGCCTCCACGGGATCGGGGCCCGACTCGGTTTCCTCGTCGGAGGTGTCGGGTTCATTGCTGTTGCTCTCGGCGACTTCAGCGGCCGAAGGCACATGGTCGGCCGGGTCCAGGTAGCCAATCATCACGTCGCCCAGGCGGCGCTCTTCCCGGGTCACCAGGTCGTACTCGTCCAGGATCTGCTTGACGGCACCCGGGTAGTGGGCGAGGGCCGCCATCAGTTCGCGAATACCCTCTTCGATGCGTTTGGCGATGACGATTTCGCCTTCGCGGGTGAGCAGTTCCACGGTGCCCATCTCACGCATGTACATGCGTACGGGGTCGGTGGTGCGACCGGCTTCGGTTTCCACGGCCGCGAGGGCCGCTGCAGCCTCGGCGGCGGCGATGTCATCCGCCGAGCTGTCGCCCTCCGTCATGAGCAGCTCATCGGCATCCGGCGCCACTTCAAACACCTGGATGCCCATGTCGTTGATCATCTGGATGATGTCTTCAACCTGATCCGGATCGGAGATATCCTCGGGCAGGTGATCGTTGACCTCGGAGTAGGTCAGGTAGCCCTGATCCTTGCCACGGGCGATGAGATCCTTGAGCCGGGACTGCTGTTGGGCGGCGTTGGTCATTCGGCAGACACCTTCGAATAAGATACAAAAAAAACGTAGCCGGAAATTATAGCCGGAACAGAGCCGACCCTCCAGTGCAATCCCCGGTATTAATTGGAGCGCCTTGGCGTGAGCGGTGCGAGGCACAGGGCGGTCGGGCTGAGGGCTGTTGATCCGCTCGAGGCTTTTGTAGCGCTCAGGGCTGTTGAACCGCTCAGGGCTGTTGATCCACTCAAGGCTGTCGCTTCTTGCGGGCCTCATCCAGACGCTGTTTTTCCTTCAGCAAATCCTTGAGTTGTTGCTTGTCCGCTTCGCTCATCTCAGCGTAGTTGGTCGCTTTCAATTTGTCGACTCGCGCCGACAATTCGCTGCGCTGGGGCAGCTGCGCCAGCGCTTCCACGGTGTCGATAAACTGCTGTTCGATCCCCTCGCGCGGAATCAGTCGCTCCTCCCCGGCCAGCCGGCTGAGCAGCTCACCTTCCGGTGTGCCATACCAGTGGCCCAGCAGCATGGCGGTGTTGGAATCCGGCCGCCGCTGCAGCAGTGCCAGTAGCTCGCGCAGCAGCACGATGTCCTCGCCCTCCAGGGCGGCGATGGCCGCAACCTCCACGCGGGCCGCGATGTCGGGCTGGTGCAGCAGCAGGGCGATGGCCGCCTGGGCCAGGTTGCTGTAGCCCAGCGCGCGGCCGCTGGGATTGCGGCGCTTGGGCCCGCCGCCCTCGTGTTGCTCTTCTGGCGCATTGTTGGTCGGCCCAGGCGCGGCTGCGGGTGGTGGTGCCTCCAGGTGCATGAGCTCTGCAACGGTCAACCCGGTTCGCTCGGCGAGTGAGCGGAACATGAGCTGGCGGAACACGCCCTCGGGCAGCTGGCGCAGCCACGGCAGGGCGAGCTTGCTGAGGCGCGCGCGTCCCTCCAGGGTGGTGGTGTCTAAGTCTTCGCTCACGGCCTCGAAGAGGAAGGTCTCCAGGGGTGTCGCGCGCCTGACCAGTTCGCGGAAGGCGTCACTGCCCACTTTGCGCACCAGGGTGTCCGGGTCCTCGCCTTCATCGAGAAACAGGAAACGTGCCTGCCGTCCATCCTCCATGCAGGGGAGCGCCGCTTCCAGCGCGCGCAGCGCCGCCTTGCGCCCGGCGGCATCGCCATCGAAACAGAATACGACCTCGGGCGTCAGCCGATACAGGCGCTCCAGATGCGCCTGGCTGGTCGCGGTACCAAGGGTCGCGGTGGCCTGGGTGATGTCGTGCTGGGCCAGCGCGATCACGTCCATATAGCCCTCTACGACCAGCACCCGATCCAGCTTGCGGTTGGCCTGGCGTGCCTGGTAGAGGCCATACAGCTCGCGGCCCTTGGAGAAAATGGGCGTCTCCGGGGAGTTCAGGTACTTGGGTTTGTCGTCGCCAAGCACCCGCCCGCCGAACGCGATGATGCGGCCGCGCTGGTCGCGAATCGGAAACATCACGCGATCGCGGAAGCGATCGTAGGTGCGCCCTGCCTCGTTCTGCACCAGCATCCCGGTTTCTAGCAGCCATTTGCGCTGTTCCTCGCTGTCACCGAGGGCCTGCAGCAGGTTGTCCCAGCCCGGCGGGGCGAATCCCAGGTCAAAGCGTTTGGCAATTTCGCCGGTGAGTCCGCGCTGCTTCAGGTAGTCCACGGCGCGGTGCGCCTCGGGGTGGCTGCGCAGCTGCTTCTGGTAGTAGCGCGCGGCCTGTTCCAGCAGGGCGTACAGCGGTTTGCCGGTTTCCTCCCTGCCCGGCTGGGGGCTGCCGGGCCGTGTCTGCTCCCGCGGCACTTCCAGGCCGAGGCTGCTGGCCAGCGTTTCCACCGCCTGGGGGAAATCCACGTTCTCGTAGTCCATGACGAAGCCGAGGGCGTTGCCGCCGGCACCGCAGCCAAAGCAGTAGTAGAACTGCTTGTCGGGGTTGACGCTGAAGGAGGGGGTTTTCTCCTCGTGGAAGGGGCAGCGGGCGCTGTAGTTCTTGCCGGTTTTTTTCAGTTTCACCCGGCGGTCGATCACCTCCACGATGTCCACGCGGTCGAGCAGATCGTCGAGGAACTTTTGTGGAATGCGTCCGGCCATGGAAGATCAGCGATACTCAGTATAGCCGGCCATTGAAGCACGGCGCCGGAGGCTTGTCAGCGGTTAGCGGCGTGGGGACTGCGATGCGGCAGCATCGACGCGCATGGAGGGCGGGCCGGCAGGCCACCGGTCAGGCGGTCAGGCGCGCCTTCACCAGCTTGCTGACCGCGCCCACGTCGGCGCGGCCCTGCAGCTGGGGTTTGAGCTCGGCCATCACGGCGCCCATGGCCTGCATGCCGCTGCCTTCAGCGCGACCGATGGCGGCATTGATCAGTTCGTCAAGCTCGGCTTCACTGAGCGGGCTGGGCAGGAATTCCTGGATGACCGCGATTTCCCGTTCTTCCTGGGCTGCGAGCTCGGGGCGTTCCGCGGCGTGGTACTGCTGCGCCGAATCGCGACGCTGCTTGATCATCTTGTCGAGGACGGCGAGGGCGCGCGCGTCATCGATCTCGATGCGCTCGTCAACCTCAATCCGCTTGAACTCCGACTGAATCAGCCGGATGGTGCCCAGGCGTTCCTTGTCACGGGCCTTCATGGCCGCTTTCATGGCGGCCTTGATGGTTTCTACAAGTGTGGTGCTGCTCATGGGCTGGGCTGCCTGTGTGCTGCCTGGCAGGGAATCAATACAGGCGGACGCGCTTGCGATTTTCCCGGGACAGCTTCTTCAGGTGGCGCTTGACGGCGGCAGCCGCGGCGCGCTTGCGGGTCGTGGTGGGCTTTTCGTAGTGCTCGCGCTTGCGCACTTCAGCCAGTACGCCAGCCTTTTCACAGGAGCGCTTGAAACGGCGCAGGGCGACGTCAAAGGGCTCGTTTTCCTTCAGTTTGATATGCGGCATTAACTCTTTACCTGTTTCGTCTGTTCGTGGCCTGCACGCCCGCTGCCGGGGCGTTGAACCGTAAAAGGTCGCGCATTCTATACCCATGTAGCGGCATTTGCAAAGCCCGAGACGCGCAGTCCGGGACGCGCAGTTCGGGACGCGCAGTCCGTGACGCGTCGCCCGGGAAATCCGGAGGGCCTGTCCAGCCTCGCACCCCCCGGCACAACCCGGTATTATCCCACGCTGCAAATATCATGGAGCCCCCATGCGAATTCTGGGCCTGGAAACTTCCTGCGACGAGACCGGCGTGGCCATTTTTGACACCGGGCGCGGCCTGCTGGCGCACGCCCTGTTCAGTCAGGTCGACATACACGTGGAATACGGTGGCGTGGTCCCCGAGTTGGCCTCCCGCGACCATGTGCGCAAGACACTGCCGCTGGTGCACCAGGTGTTGGGGGAGGCGGGCCTGAGCCCGGCAGACCTGGATGGCGTGGCCTATACGGCGGGGCCGGGACTGGTCGGTGCCCTGATGGTGGGAGCCACGCTGGCGCAGACGCTGGCCTGGGCCTGGAACATCCCGGCCCTGGGCGTGCACCACATGGAGGGCCATCTGCTGGCACCCATGCTGGAGGAGGAACACCCGGCATACCCCTTTGTGGCGCTGCTGGTATCCGGGGGCCACACGCAGCTGGTGCGGGTCGACGGCATCGGCCGCTACCGTCTGTTGGGAGAATCACTGGACGATGCTGCCGGTGAAGCCTTCGACAAGGCGGCCAAGATGCTCGGCCTGCCTTACCCCGGTGGCCCGCATATCGCCCGGCTCGCCGAATCCGGCAACGCCACCCGCTTCGATTTTCCGCGACCCATGGTCAATCGCCCGGGTCTCGATTTCAGCTTCAGCGGCCTGAAAACCTTCACGCTCAACACCGTGAATGCCTGCCGGGAGGAGAGTGGCCTGAGCGATCAGGACAAGTGTGACATTGCCCGCGCCTTCGAGGAGGCCGTGGTTGCCACGCTGGTGATCAAGTGTCGCCGGGCGCTGGAACAGGAGGGCCTGTCCACGCTGGTCATGGCCGGTGGCGTCAGCGCCAATCGCAATCTGCGCGCGCAGTTGCAGTCCGCACTCGGCAAAACCGGGGCACGCGTCTTCTACCCGGCACCCCAGTTCTGTACCGATAATGGTGCGATGATCGCCTTTGCCGGGGCCCAGCGTCTGGCGGCGGGTCAGGTGGACGGCCCCGTGGCGACTGTGCGCCCCCGCTGGCCAATGACCGAACTCCCGCCGCTCTAGGGAGTCCGTGGCAGCGGTGTCGGCTGGTCGGGCGCCGCCGATGCCAGTATCATGCGCCACTGCTCAGTGAAGGCCTGGATTATGTCCCGAGATACGTGTCGCCGCCCCGCTGCGGCGCAGGAACGGCCGCCGTGGTAGATATTGTCTTTATTCGTGAATTGCGCGCGGATGCCGTGATCGGCGTCTACGACTGGGAGCGCGGAATCCGGCAAACCCTGCTTATCGACCTGGAAATGGCCTGGGACAATCGCCCCGCCGCACAGGGGGATGATCTGTCCCGCGCACTGGATTATGCCGCGGTGTCCCGGCGGGTGATCGACTGGGTGGAGGCCTCGCGCTGCGAGCTGCTGGAGACGCTTGCTGAGGAGCTTGCCGAGCAGGTGCTTGGCGGCTTCGATGTGCCGTGGTTGCGCCTGCGTCTGTGCAAGCCGGGGGCAGTGCTGCAGGCGCGCGACGTCGGTGTGCTGATCGAGCGCGGGGTACGCCCGGCGTGACCCGTGTTTTTCTTGGCCTGGGCAGCAATATCGAGCGTGAACGCTATCTTGTTGCAGGGCTGGATGCGCTGCAGGCGCTCTTTGGCGCCCTGGAACTCTCATCAGTGTACGACAGTGCCGCCATCGGCTTTGACGGACAACCCTTCCTGAATATGGTCGTTGCGGTTGAGACCCGATTGCCGCTGGCCGACATGGCGACTCGCCTGCGCGCCATCGAGACCGAGCACGGTCGCCCGCTGAATGCGACCCGCTTCTCCGCCCGGCAGCTGGACATCGATATTCTCACCTACGGCGATCTGGTGGGCGAGCACCACGGGATCAGCCTCCCCCGCGGGGAGATACTGGAAAACGCCTTTGTGTTGCGCCCCCTGGCCGAGTTGGCACCGGCGCACCGGCATCCCGCTACCGGTTCGAGCTACGCCGAGCTGTGGCGCGCGTTTCGGCAGGACAGCCAGGCGCTGAAGCGGGTGGACTTTGCCTGGCGCGGGCGCTGGATATCCCGCGCCGAGTGAATACGCCGGGCGCGCTGCGCCGCCTCAATCGGCGGGTGTTGTGCGCATGGCGTCCAGCAGGCGGATCTGTTCCGCCGCCAGCGCCTCGCCCAGTGCCTTGCCAGCAAGCCCCTGCGCCACGAACACCTCGGCGCTGACCGATCGCGCCCTGCGCAGCGCCTCGCGCAGGTAGGCCGCCTGGGGATAGGGGCGCTGCTCGCTGCCCGCACGACCGCGGGCGTCGGCCTCGCAGGCCTGCAGAAATGCCTCGAACCGCTGTGGCTGGCGCAGGGCGCCGGTTCCACGCAGCAGCTTCAACAGTGTCTTGCCTCGCAGCTCTTGCGCCCGATGGCAGAGCAGGTGGAACTCGCAGACCTGTAGCGCCAGGTCCCGGTACTGGTTGGGTGCGCGCAGGCGCTGGCAGACATCGCGCACCAGCGACAGCCCACGCTGCTCATGTGCGATGTGTCGTGGCCACTCGGCTTCCGGCGTTATGCCCTTGCCCAGGTCGTGCAGCAGGGCCGCAAAGCGCACATCCGCGGCGGGGGTGAGGCGGGCTGCCTGCTGCAACACCATCAGGGTGTGCAGGCCGGTATCCACTTCCGGATGATACTGCGGGCTTTGCGGTACGCCGAACAGCCTGTCGACCTCCGGCAGCAGTGCGCGCAGCGCGCCGCAGTCGCGCAGTACCGTGATGAAGGTCTCGGGGCTGCGTTCAGCGAGTGCTCTCTGCATCTCGATCCAGACGCGCTCCGCCGGCAGGTGCTCCAGTTCACCCTGGTTGACGATGTCCGTCATCAACGCCAGCGTCTCCGCTGCAACGGTAAAGCCGAGGTGCGCGTAGCGGGCCGCGAAGCGCGCTGTGCGCAGCACCCGCAGTGGGTCCTCCACAAAGGCTCCGGACACATGGCGCAGCACGCGCTGGCGCAGGTCCCGCTGGCCACCGTAGGGGTCGATGATCTGCCCGGTTGCGTCGCGGGCCATCGCGTTGATCGTCAGGTCGCGGCGCAGCAGGTCCTCTTCCAGCGTGACTGCGGGATCGCAGTGCACTACAAAGCCGGTATAGCCGTGGCCCTGCTTGCGTTCTGTGCGCGCCAGGGCGTGTTCTTCCTTGGTTTCCGGGTGCAGGAAGACGGGGAAGTCCTTGCCCACTTGCTGATAGCCCAGGGCCAGCAGGGTCTCCGGTGTTGCCCCCACCACCACCCAGTCGCGCTCGCTGCAGGGGTAGTCGAGCAGGGCATCGCGCACGGCACCGCCGACCAGGTAGGTTTTCACGCCCGACAGCGTCCGTTCTTGCAGGCGCAGGAGGTGCGCTCGCCAGTGTCCAGGTTGTACAGGGTCATGGCGCCGCCCCACACGCAGCCCGTGTCGAGGCCAATGGTGTTCGGGCTGTCGGTAACGCCCTCTATCGAGGCCCAGTGACCGAAAATGATCCTGTCGCCCGCGGTTTTGCGCTTCTTGTGGCTGAACCAGGGGGAGACCTTCTTGCTGTCGCCTTCCGGTCGCGGGTTGGGAACGGGGCCCTTGCTCAGCAGGTCGAGCACGCCCTTCTTGGTGCAGTAGCGCATGCGCGTAAGATAGTTGGTGATCACCCGCAGCCGCTCCATGCCCTGCAGCTCATCGGACCAGACCGCCGGCTCGTTACCGTACATTGCCGCCAGGAACGTGATGCAATCGGGGCTCTGCAATACGGCCTCCACCTCCCAGGCGCGGTGCATGGCGTCTTCCACGCTCCACTGCGGCGGAATGCCCGCATGCACCATGGTGTAGCCGTGTTCGTAGTGCAGCAGCGGTCGGTGCGTCAGCCAGTTGAGCAGCTTGTCCCGGTCCGGTGCGGCGAGAATCTTGTCCAGCGTGTCGGAGGGCGAGGGTGCGCGCACACCGGCCGCAACCGCCAGCAGGTGCAGGTCATGGTTGCCCAGCACCATGACCAGGTTGTCGCGCATGTCATACAGGAAACGCAGGGTTTTCAGACACTTGGGGCCGCGGTTGACGATGTCGCCAACCGACCACAGGGTGTCGCGATCGGGGTTGAAATGCACGCGCTTGAGCAGGTGTTTCAGGGGCTGCAGGCATCCCTGTATGTCACCGACTGCATAGATCGCCACAGCGGCTACTCAGTTCAGCGCCGTGGGAGTGTGCAGGGTGAAGGCGCGGATGGGCACATCGAAGCGCTGCTCGGCCTCACCGCCCGGTGCCCCCCCGGTGCGGGTGACCATGGTGTAGCTGCCTTCCATGAAGCCGACCGGGGTGGCCAGGGTTGTGCCGCTGGTATAGCGGAAATACGCCCCCGGCTGAATCACCGGCTGCTCGCCGACCACACCCTCGCCGCGCACCTCCTGCTGCGCCCCTTCCGCATCGGTGATGATCCAGTGCCGCGACAGCAGCTGCACAGCCTGGTTGCCGCTGTTGCGGATGGTGATGGTGTAGGCAAAGGTGTACTGCCCGTCGGTGGGACGTGAATGGCGTGCGAGGTAACTGGTCACCACATCAACGTTCACCAGGGAGGGGTCGAAGGGGCTGGGTGCTCGGGTTTCCATGGGGTCAGGCATCGCTCAGGTGGTTGGCCAGGCGGATAAAATCCAGCAGCTGCAGCGTCTCTGCGCGGGCACCGGGGTCAACCCCCAGCTGCTCGAGTTCGTGATCGGAGAGTATACCCTTTAAATTATTGCGCAGCGTTTTGCGGCGCTGGGCGAAGGAAGCCTGGACGATCCTGCGCAAACTGTCCTCGTCACACTCTGGCCAGGGCGAATGCGGGTAGGGGGTCAGCCTGACAATGGCTGACTGGACCTTCGGCGGCGGATAAAACGCGTCGGGCGGCACATCGAACAGGTGTTCCACCGCGCAGTGATACTGGGCCATGATGCCGAGACGCCCCCAGTGCTTGCCCCCCGGCGTTGCTGCCAGGCGGTTGACCACCTCCAGCTGCAGCATGAAGTGCATGTCCTGCAGCAGGGGGGCGAACTCCAGCAGGCGAAACAGCAGGGGTGTCGAGATGTTGTAGGGCAGGTTGCCTACCACCCTGAGCGGCACGCCATCGCGGGCCAGGGTGGCGAAGTCGAAGGCCAGCGCATCGGCGCTGTGCAATCTGAAATCCGGGTAGATGCTGAACGCCGCCAGCAGGCCGGTCACCAGATCCCGGTCCAGTTCCACCACATCGAGGCGTATATCGCGACTGATCAGTGCGGCGGTCAGCGCACCCTGGCCGGGGCCGATCTCCACCAGGTGCTCACCGGGCTGCGGGTGTATGGCATTGGCGATCTCGGCGATGATGCCTGCGTCCTGCAGGAAATTCTGGCCGAAGCGCTTGCGCGGTGTATGGGCGGTTTTCATGGGCGCATTGTACGGGGCATGCCGGCCAAAGTGCACGTTTTCACGCGGGCGATGGCCAGCCGGCATTCCACACGGGTGCCTTACCGGCCGCCGCACTTCTCCTGCCCCGGCTGTTATACTCCCGCCCCAGATCAACGAGCTACCAGAACGCCGCATGACACTCTCGCAGTACGCCACACTCATGGACACCATGGCTCGCCTGTCACTGAAGGCCGATGCCTCGCGCTATTTTTTCGGCTACGTGTGGTGGGTGCTGGAGCCCCTGCTCTACGTGCTGGTGTTTTATGTGGTCTTCGAGCTCATCCTGCAGAACCGCAAGGAAGACTTTGTGGTATTCCTGATGTGCGGGCAGCTGGCGTTTGTCTGGTTCTCCAAGTCGCTGAACCAGGCGGCCCGCAGTATTCTCGGCAGCAAGGGCCTGGTCGGCCGGGTCGACATTCCCAAAAGCCTGTTTCCCCTGGCCACCATCCAGGAGGGCCTGTACAAGCAGGCTGCTGTTTTCCTGCTGCTGTTCGCCGTGCTCCTGGCCAAGGGTTACGTGCCTTCACTGGTGTGGGGCTGGCTGCTGCCGGTGATGCTGGTGAACTACCTGCTGATCGTGGCCTGCTCGCTGTTTGCGGCCTATCTGGTGTGCTGGGTGTTCGACTTCCACGTCTTTATTTCCATGGCGACCATTTTTCTCATGTTCACCTCCGGGGTGTTCTGGGACCCCCGTGACCTGGATCCGGCCATGACCCACTGGGTGCTCACGTTGAACCCGCTCGCCTTCCTGCTGGATGCCTACCGGCAGATCCTGCTGGCGGGTGTGGCACCGGATGCCGTGCATCTGGCGATTGTCGGCAGTATTGCCCTGCTGGTGGCGCTGGCGGGACTGGCGGTGCTGCGGCGCCACAGCCGCTTTATCGCCTTGCGGGTGATCACCTCATGAGCGACCTGCCGATGCTGGAACTGGTGGGCGTCTCCCATCACTACATGGCGCGCAAAAGCAGTTTCGACCATGGCCTGCACCATGTGCTGGACAATGTCTCCCTGCGGGTCATGCCGGGAGATACCCTGGGTATCGTCGGTCGCAACGGGGCCGGCAAGACGACGATGTTGCGCCTGATGGCCGGCATCATCGAGCCGCGGCAGGGGGTCATTCGCCGCCGCGCCGGTGCCAGCTGTGCGCTGCTCAGCCTGGGGCTGGGCTTTCAGGATTCTCTCTCCGGCCGCGACAACGCGCTCATCTCCGCCATGTTGCAGGGCGTGAGCAAGCGCGATGCACTGGCCAGCCTCGATGCCATTCGCGAGTTTACCGAGCTCGGTGACTCCTTCGAGGAGCCGGTGAAAACCTATTCCTCCGGCATGCGCGCCCGTCTGGGTTTCGCCAGCGGCTTGCTGACACGGGTGGATATCCTGCTGATTGACGAGGTGTTGAGCGTCGGCGATGCGCAGTTCCGCGACAAGGCGCTGGCCGCCATGCAGCAGCGCCTGGGCGGCGAGCAGACCGTTGTGTTCGTGTCGCACGCGGAAGGTCAGCTGAAGGCGCTGTGTGACCGGGCAGTCTGGATTGAGCAGGGGCAGCTGCGTGCCGAGGGGAGCCCGGAGGAGGTTATTGCGCAGTATCGGCAGCCGGTGGCCGCGCCCCGCTGACGGTTACGCCGATGGGCCCGCGCGCTACGGACTGATGTGCCGGGCCAGCTTCACCGCCAGACCCAGCGCCGCGCGCAGGCTACCATCACTGGCCAGCCCGGTGCCCGCCAGTTCCAGCGCCGTCCCGTGATCCACACTGGTCCTCACTATCGGCAACCCCAGCGTAATGTTCACGGCATTGCCGAACCCCGCATACTTCAGTACCGGCAGGCCCTGGTCGTGGAACATGGCGAGGTAGGCGTCCGTCTGCTCCAGCAGTTTCGGGCTGAAGGCGGTGTCGGCGGGCAGCGGCCCCAGCAGGTGCATGCCCTCTGCGCGCAGCTGCTCCAGCAGTGGCGTGATGATCTCGATTTCCTCGCGCCCCAGGTGGCCGCCTTCGCCGGCGTGCGGGTTGAGGCCCAGCACGGCAATGCAGGGAGCCTCGATGCCAAACTTGCCCTGCAGGTCCGCATGCAGAATGCGCAGTGTGCGGGCCAGCGAGTCGCGGGTTATGGCCTTGGAGACGGCCGACAGCGGCAGGTGCGTGGTGGCCAGCGCCACCCGTAACTCACCGGCGGCGAGCAGCATCACCACCTGGGCGGTGTTGGTCCGTGCAGCCAGGAACTCGGTGTGACCGCTGAAGGGGATGCCCGCATCGTTGATGATCGACTTCTGTACCGGTGCGGTGACCATCGCGTCAAAACACCCGGACAGGCAGCCGTCAGTCGCCAGCTCGAGTGTTCGCACCACGTAGGGCGCATTCGCCCGGTCCAGACTGCCGGGCAGCGCCGGCACGGCCAGTGCGGGGGCGAACAGGCCCGACGCGCCTGTGGTCGCCTCGCACTGGCTGGACGCCGGTGCTGGCAGCACGGTCAGCGTGCCCGCGGCCTGCGTGCGCGCAGCCGCCGCGAAGTCTGCCCGCTGCAGGTCCAGCGGCAGCCCCAGTAGCTCCGCTCGCTGCAGCAGGAGGTCCGGGTCGGCGACCACCACCAGTTCCGCGGGCCAGTCCTGCTGGGCCAGCATGACAATGACATCCGGCCCTATGCCCGCCGGCTCCCCGGCGGTAATGGCGATTCTGGGAATCGTCACGTCGACCTGTTATTTGATGTCGACGAAGGCTTCGTCGCGGATTTTGCGCAGCCAGGCGTCCAGCTCTTCCTCGTATTTACGCTGGTGCAGCGCCTCGGTCGCACGGTTGCGAATGGCCTGGGCGGTCATGTCCTGCTCGCGTCGCTCCATCACTTCCAGGATGTGCCAGCCAAACTGGCTTTTCACCGGCTCTGAGATCTCCCCGACGGCGGTATCGGCCATTGCCGCCTCGAACTCGGGCACCATCTGCCCGGGGGTGGTCCAGCCGAGGTCGCCGCCCTCTGCGGCGGAGCCGATGTCCTTGGAGTACTGGCGCGCCAGTTCGGCGAAGTCCTCGCCCTCCAGGATACGGTTCCTCAGCTCCCGCGCCCGTGCTTCAGCCTGCTCTTCCGTCATGATTTCGGAGGGCTGTATGAGGATATGGCGCACCCGGGTCTGGTTGACCATCTGCTCGCCGCCCTGCATATCGGCGAGGTTGATCAGGTGCAGGCCGGAGGGGCTGCGGATCGGGTCGGAGGTGGCACCGACCTCCAGGCTCGGCGCCACATCGCTGAACAGGCTGGGCAGATCCTCCAGCTTGCGCCAGCCGAGGTCGCCCCCGGAGAACGCGTAGCGCCCATCGTTGGAGGAAATGACCTGGTCGAAGGGCTCGCCTGCGCGGATGCGGCGCAGCAGGCCGTTGAGATACGTGCGCGCCGCTTCAACCTCGCTGCCGGGCGCATCCTCGGGCAGGGGCAGCAGGGCGTGAAGAATGCGATACTCGGGCTGGGTGAGCTTCTGTCCTTCCGGTGAGGCGAGGAAGTTGCGTACCTCCTGCTCGGATATCTGGATGCGCTGATTGACGTTGCCGGCCTGAACCCGCTGGATGATCATCTCGCGCCGCACCTGTTCGCGCATGGCGGCGTAGGATTGCCCCTGCTGCTCCAGTGCCGCACTGAACTCGGCCAGGCTCATGCGGTTCTGTGCCGCCACGCGTTCCATCGCCTGGTTGAGCTGTGCATCCGAGATGCGCGCACCGACGCGGTTGCCCAACTGCAACTGGATGCTCTCCAGAATCAGCCTGTCCAGGGTTTCGCGAATCAGCACATCCTCCGGGGGCAACTCGACCCCGCGCGACTGCAGGCTCTGGGTGATGGCGGCAACGCGCTCGCGCAGCTCACTGGCCATGATCACGTCGTCGTCCACGATGGCCACAACCTGGTCGAGTATCTGGGTTTGCGCCTGCACCTGGCTGCCAAGGAGCAGGGTCGCAGCAAGGCCGGCGGCCAGCAGTGCGGATTTAATAGTCACGTTCGTCAAAACCTCGAATCATGTCTTCAAGCAGGTCGGTGACCCGGCTGCCAAAGCCGCCCATGCCCTTCAGCAGGACCTGGACCTGTGTGGAGTAACGCCGTTCCAGGTTGGGATCGGTAAAGTCCGGATCTTGCCCCGACGTCGTATCGATATAGCGCAGATGCAGCAGGCGCACGCGCCAGCAGCAGCTATCGTATTCGATTCCGAACATATCTTCCACGCTGGTACTGCCCTCGACGCTGAAGTTCACGGCGCCGAATACGCTCCAGCGGTTGTTCACGGGGTAGTACGCGGACAGGTGGGCCTGCTCGGTGACGGTGTCGTTATCGACCAGGGTGACGGGGCGTCGATAGGAGTAGCCCACATTGAACACTGCGTTGTCCGAGCGGCGGTAACTGGCGTAGGCGCTGCCTGCGTTCATGTTGCCGCTGTCCGGGTCCCAGACCAGGCTGTTGCGCAGGCTCAGGCGCTTGTTGGGGGTGAAGGTGATTTCTCCGGCCATCTCGGAGCTCGACTGCTCCAGCGCCGTGTCATCGGGGTTCAGCCGTACGCGCCGGTCGCGCAAATAGAAAATCTGCCCAACGCTGGCGCTGAGATACTCGCGACCGTCCTCGGCGCTGATATAGCGCGTGGTCAAACCCAGGGACAGGCGGTTGGCATCGTCCAGGCGGTCCCGGCCGGAGAATCGCGTATCGCGAAACAGCTGGTTGTAGGTGAACGTCAGTTCGGCGCTGTCGAAGTCGGGCTGCGTGGACTGGTCATCGTATTCGCTGATCAGGTAATAGGCGCGCGGTTCCAGCGTTTGCAGCAGCGGCTTCCCTGCAAGGCTGGTGGCGCGTTCGAAGAACAGGCCGCCGTCCAGGCTGGCCAGCGCCGAGCCCGCCGACGGGCTGTCATCACCCAGTTCGCCGTTGTCATTCAGCGCATACTCGAGATAGCGGTATTTGGCGGTGGAGTTGAGAAAGCCGTACTGCCACAGCATGGGGTAAGTGGCGCCGCCCTCGAGATACATGCGCTGACCGGTGACGACATCATCGTTGGAGTCGAAGTACGAATACTGCGACAGGAACAGGGGCGCAACCGTGAAGGGCGTATTCTCACCCCGGTAGCGCGCGGTGATCTGCGGCAGTTTTTTGTAGTCGTTGTCGAGGTCGTCGGCGAGTGACTGGAACTCCTGCAACTCCAGGCCCACAAGCCACTGGTCCCCCAGATAGTCGAGGGTGCCAAGTTGCAACAGGCTGGTCTGGCGCTTGGTGTCCAGGTTGGAGGTGTTGAGGTCTTTGAAGTAGTCCACGTCACTGACCCGAGAGTAGTCAATGCGTGAACGCCAGCGCTGCTCGAACAGCCCGTTCTGGCGCACATTGGCCAGCCAGCGCGAATCGTCCCCGGCATCCGGGCGCTCGCGCGCGTAGCGATCATCACTGCCCATCCACGTGCCGCCGACCGACCACAAGCCGGTGTTGCGGTTCAGGTAGCGTGTTTCAAGTTCGTGGTTAAATCCGCGCTCCTGGATGTAGCGCGGCGTGTACAGCGCATCGTAATTTGGTGCCAGGTTGAGATACACCGGTACGGCGAGGTCCAGCCCGCCATTGGTGTCGGAGCTGATGTCGGGCCACAGCAGGCCGGTGCGGCGCCGGTCATCCAGCGGAAAGCGCACCCAGGGCAGGTAGAGCACCGGCACGCCGGCGACGTCGAGTTTGGCGCCGGTTGCCGTGCCCAGCCCTTCCTCGAGGTCCAGCTTGATATTGTCGGCACGCATCGCCCACTCTTCATCATCCGGGGCGCAGTAGGACAGACGCCCGTCCTGAATGAACAGCGTGCCATTCGCGGCGCGGCGCAGCTGCCCTGCACTGCCATGCAGGTGCTGTTGGTGCAGGACGAATTCGCTGTCGCGGATACTGGCTTCACCGCTGTTGGCTGAGTAGCGGGCCTCCTCCCCGCGCAACAGGACGCCCGGCTCGCGCAGGGTAATGCCGCCGCTGACCGTGCCCTCGCGCTCGGCGCGGTCAAAATAACCGTCCTCGCCGCGCAGTTGCCGATAGCCCTGGTCGACAGTCACCCCGCCGCGCAGGTAGACATCGTCACCCTGCAGTTCGGACTCCGTGGCGCGGGCGCGAATGTCCGAAGTTTCCGGGGTGTCTGCCGGGTCTGACTCCGCCAGCGGGTCGACATAGTGGCCGCCGCATCGCAGGCATTGCGGGTCGCGCTGGGCCTCGGGCGTTGCCGAGGTGGGTACCCAGTCCAGCAGTGCCGCATCATCCGCCACAGCCTGCAGGGAGCACAGGGCGCTGAGGCTCAGGGCGATGGCGATGTGGCGCAACCGGGGGTGGACGGGGCTGTGCGAGCGCGGGGTCATCAGGTTTGGGTGCATTTTTTGGTGTAAAACGGGATGATAATGCATCGCCCCCGGCTTGTCCGGGTCTTTTTCGTTGCGGGAGCTTCCCATGTCCTTACCGCCAGGCGGCCTGCTTTCCTGGTCCATGCAGGCGCTGTCAATCACCGCCGATGACGCGCCTGTCCTGCATCCGCTCGCCGGAGATGCGAGCCAGCGTCGCTACTTCCGGCTGCGCACGCGGGCGCAGGCCTACATTGCGGTGGATTCGCCCCCTGCCTCGCAGAAAAACCGCGAGTTCCTTGCCGTTCGCGCCTGCCTGGAGGCCGGCGGAGTGCGCGTGCCGGCGCTGCTCGCGGCGGACCTCGAACAGGGGTACCTGGTGCTGGAGGACCTCGGTGACAGCCTGCTGCTGGACCGGCTGACCGACGACGCTGCCGACGGCTGGTATCGACAGGCGCTGGCCCTGCAGCAGCGCATGGCGGACCTGCCCGCCGACGCCATTGCGCTGCCCGCCTATGATGCGCGACTGTTGGGTGAGGAACTGGCGCGTTTTCCCGAGTGGTTTCTGGCCGCGCTGCTTGGCCTCACGCTTTCGGATAGCGAGCGCGCCGCGCTGGCGAAGCTGGACGGACTGCTCGTCGCAAACGCCCTGGCCCAGCCCCGGGTGTTGGTGCACCGCGATTTCCACAGCCGCAATCTCATGTGCATGGCCGATGGGCAACTCGCCGTGATCGACTTCCAGGATGCCGTCTGCGGGCCTGTCACCTATGACGCGGTGTCCCTGCTGAAAGACTGTTACATTCGCTGGCCCCGGGCCCGGGTTGCGGGATGGGCGCTCGACTACCGCGATGCACTGACGGCCTCTGGCCAGCTGCCGGCGCTGGATGACGCCACCTTCCTGCGCTGGTTCGACTGGATGGGCCTGCAGCGACACCTCAAGGTGCTGGGCACCTTTGCACGGCTGGCGCTGCGCGACGGGAAGACCGACTACCTGCAGGATCTGCCGCGGGTGCTGGCGTATGTACAGGAGGTGTTTGCCCTCTACGCGGGGCAGGATCCGGCGCTTGATGCCGTAGCGGGGTGGTTTGACCAGCGCCTGTTGCCGGTTATCCAACGCCAGCCCTGGAGCCGCATGTGAAAGTCATGATCCTGGCGGCGGGATTCGGCGAGCGCATGCGGCCGCTCACCGAGCATACCCCCAAGCCCCTGCTGCAGGCGGGCGGCCGGCCTCTCATTGCCTGGCACATTGAGGCCCTGGCAGCGCTCGGGCTGGACGACCTGGTGATCAATGTCGCGCATCTGGGGCAACAGATTATTGACTGGTGTGGCGACGGCCAGCGTTGGGGTGTGCGCATTCGCTATTCGCGGGAGCCAGAGCCGCTAGAGACGGCGGGCGGCATCCAGCGCGCGCTGCCGCTGCTGGGCAGCGCCCCGTTTCTGGTGGTGAATGGTGATGTGTGGACCGAATATCCGCTGCAGCGCCTGCTTGCACGCGCCCATCTGCCGGACGGTGCCGCACATCTGGTGCTGGTCGATAATCCACCGCAGCACCCGCTGGGCGATTTCCAGCTGACGGACAGCGGCCGTGTGGTCCCCCGGCCACCCACGGCCAAGGGGCTGACCTACGCGGGTATCGGTGTGTTCAGCGCCGGTTTCTTCGCCGACATGGCGCCGGGGAAGGTGCCCCTACGGCCGCTGCTGGATGCCGCGATAGCCGCCGGGCGCCTGTCGGGTGAGCATTTCACCGGCGCCTGGGCCGATGTCGGCACGCCTGAGCGCTTGCAGGCGCTGGATGCCCGACTCCGTGCCGCCGCGGACAGCACGGGATGATCTGTCAGCACTTAGCCGCTAGAATAGCCGCCTGTCCAGTTTCCGGAGCCAGCACATGGCCGATTACCTGATTGCACCCTCCATCCTGTCGGCGAATTTTGCCCGTCTCGGCGAAGAGGTGGATGCCGTGCTGGCCGCTGGCGCCGATGTGGTGCATTTCGACGTCATGGACAACCACTACGTGCCGAACCTCACCATTGGTCCGATGGTGTGCAAGGCGCTGCGCAAGCACGGCGTCACGGCGCCGATAGACGTGCATCTGATGGTCAGTCCGGTAGACCGGCTGATCGGCGACTTCGCCGAGGCCGGCGCCAGCTATATTACCTTCCATCCCGATGCGTCGACCCATGTCGATCGATCCCTGCAGATGATCCGCGATGCCGGCTGCAAGAGCGGGCTGGTGTTCAACCCGCACGCGGGGCTCGAGGCGCTGCGCTACGTGATGGACAAGGTGGACATGGTGTTGCTGATGTCAGTCAACCCGGGCTTTGGCGGCCAGTCTTTTATTCCGGCGACGCTGGATAAACTGCGCGAGGCGCGGGCCCTGATCGACGCCTCGGGCCACGACATCCGGCTGGAGATCGACGGCGGCGTCACCGCGGCCAATATCGCGGACATTGCGGCAGCGGGCGCCGACACCTTCGTGGCCGGCTCGGCCATCTTCAATGCACCCGACTACCGCGCCGTGATTGCGCAGATGCGGGCGGCGCTGGCGGAGGTGCAACAGCCCCGATGAACGAGGCAGAATTCAGCGCCCTCGCGGCACAGGGTTACAATCGCATCCCGGTCAGTACTGAAGTACTGGCGGATCTCGAAACTCCGGTCAGCACCTATCGCAAGCTGGGTGAAGGGGCCTTCTCCTACTTTTTCGAATCCGTGCAGGGCGGCGAAAAGTGGGGCCGCTATTCGATCATCGGCCTGCCCTGCCGCACGCTGTTGCGCGTGTTCGGCAACCGCGTCGAGGTGCTGGTGGATGGTGCTGTGGTCGAGCAGGCCGAGGTCGACGACCCGCTGCAGTACGTCGAGGACTTCCAGCAGCGCTATCGCAGCGCACCGGATGCCGGCCTGCCGGTATTCCACGGTGGGCTGGTGGGCTACTTCGGGTATGACACGGTGCGCTACGTGGAGCCCCGGCTGCGCGCCGGTGCCCCCCGGGATGAGCTCGGCAACCCCGATATCCTCCTCATGGTGTCGGAAGAGGTGCTGGTGTTCGACAATCTGTCGGGCACCATCCGCCTGATCATCAACGCCGACCCACAGCGGCCCGGCGCGCTGCAGGAGGCGCGGCAGCGCCTGAGCGCGCTCGCCCTGAAACTGCGTGAACCCATGCCGCCGTTACCGGATGTGGCGCTGGCCGGTGCCGATAGCGATGCGCTTGAGGCCTCAGCGACGTCGCATTTCGACGAACCGGGCTTCGCCCGGGTCGTCGAGCGCATCAAGGACTATGTGCTGGCCGGTGACGTGATGCAGGTTGTGCCGTCGCAGCGCCTCGAGGTGCCGTTCGGCGCGCCGCCCCTGAATCTGTACCGGGCGCTGCGCAACCTCAACCCCTCGCCCTATATGTACTATCTGGATCTCGGGGACTTCCATATTGTGGGGTCGTCCCCGGAGATCCTCGCCCGCCTGCAGAACAATGAAGTGACCGTGCGCCCGCTGGCCGGCACGCGCCGGCGCGGCTACAGCGAGGCAGAGGACAGGGCCCTGGAGGCGGAATTGCTCGCGGACCCCAAGGAGATCGCCGAGCACCTCATGCTCATCGACCTGGGGCGCAACGATATCGGTCGTATTGCGCGCATCGGCTCCGTTACCCTCAGTGACAAGATGGCGGTGGAACGGTATTCCCACGTCATGCACATTGTGTCCAATGTTTGTGGCCAGTTGCAGCCCGGTAAGTCGGCGATTGATGTACTGCGGGCCACCCTGCCCGCCGGCACCTTGAGCGGTGCGCCCAAGATACGTGCGATGGAGATCATCGACGAACTGGAGCCGGTGAAGCGTGGCGTTTATGGCGGCGCGGTCGGGTATCTGTCCTGGGCCGGCGAGATGGACACCGCCATCGCCATTCGTACCGCCGTGATCAAGGACGGCAAGCTGTACATTCAGGTGGGCGCTGGCGTGGTCGCCGACTCGGTGCCGCGTCTGGAGTGGAAGGAAACCCACAACAAGGCGCGCGCCATGTTCCGCGCGGCGTCTATGGTGCTGGCCGGGCTCGACTCGCCGTGAATCAGCGCGAGCAGCTGCAGGCTCTGCTGGCGCACTGTGAACACCCCTACGCGCTGCTCGATGAACTGTACCTGCCTGAAGACCAGGCCCGCGTGCTACGCACCCGCAACCTGCGGCTGATACCCGGGGAGAAGCGGCGTCGCGGCGGCAAGTATGCCTATGCCGAGTGGGCCCACGTCATCGGCATCTTTCAGACGCTCATTGGCCAGCATATCGGCTGGCGGGAAGATCTGCGGGTGCTGGATGCGGGCTGTGGTGCCGGCCTGCTGGCCATCGCCTGCGAACCGTTCCTGGGTCGTGGCGGCTGCTACACCGGCCTGGATGTGGCCGCCGAGCAGCTTGCATTCTGTCGCCAGCACTACCGGGGCGAGCACTACCGTTTCCTGCACCTCGATACCGCCAATCCGTTCTACGCGCCCGACCAGACAGCAGCAGGCGCTCCCTGGCCGGTCGCCGACGCAGGGCAACAGCTGGTGACCGCACTGTCGGTGTGGACGCATTTCAATGAACTCGACGCCCGTTTCTATATGGCGGAGCTGGAGCGGGTGCTGGAGCCCGGCGGCAAGGCGCTGGTGACGGTGTTTCTGCTGGATGAGGCGTATCACGCCACCTTGCCGCGCACTGCGGGCAAGGCCGCGCGCTTTCACGGCACGCCGCTTGAGCGCTGGGTGTTCGACCAACCCGCTTACGGCTCATCCGAGTGGTTGTGTCCCGGCTGGGCGCAGGTGCCGGAGGCGGCCATCGGCATGACGCCGGCGGGCCTGGCCAGCCTGCTGGAGGCCAGCCAGCTACAGCTCGCCGCCCACTACCGTGGGAACTGGAAAGAAGTGCCGGGGCCGTTTTTTCAGGATGTACTGGTGCTGGAAAAGCCCCGGGAGTGCCGCGCCCCGACTGGATAGCAGGGGCGCAGCGGCTGCGGGCCGGCTACCTAGAAGTTGTAGCGCGCCGTCACGCCGATCGTGCGCTCCGGCACCAGGTTCACCTGGGTGTAGGAGCCGCCGCTGATGGCGATATCGTACTGGTCAGGGCCCTGTTGGAAGATAACGGTGTCGTCATCCAGCAGGTTCTTCGCGAACACCGAGACGTCCCACATGTCGTCGGCGCTGCGCCAGCCGGCATACAGGTTGAAATTGCTGTAGGCGTCAAAGGTTTCACGCACTGCGCCAATGCCGGCGGAGGCCTCGGTGTTCAGGCGCTCGTCGGTGTACTTGTACAGGCCGCGCAGGTAGATCTCGGTGCTTTGCAGGGGCCAGGTGTATTCAGAGTTCAGCGATAGCGACAGCTCGGGTTCGCCGCCGATCGGGTCGCCCTTGATATCGCAGGAGCCGAGCACCTCACCCGGTTCGCGCTGGTTACAGGGTTTGGTGGCACCGCTGTCCCATTCGCCCTTGGCGTAGCTGAAGCTGACCCCGGTGACCCACTGCTCGGTGATCAGCAGCCTGCCGTCGAACTCTACGCCGTAGGTGGTTGCGTCGCCGTTGAAAAGGAAGCCGCCCACGATGTCGACCGGTGCACCGCTGTCGTCGAGCACCTGTATACCCCGCGTGAAGCCCAGGTAGCCATCGAACTGCTGGTAGTACAGTGCGCCGTTGAGTGTCGCCCTGCCGTCGAGCAGGCGGCTCTTGAAGCCGATCTCGAGCGCATCGCTGGTTTCCTCGTCGTGCAGCAGGTCGTCCTCGCCATTGGGCAGGAAAACGACATTGGGGCTGGGTGTAATGGAGATGCCGCTGGGGCGGTAACCGCGGTTGTAGGCACCGTACACCGAGATGTCGTCATCGAATGCATACCGCAGTTTCACCGAGCCGGTCACTGCGGTTTCATCCCCCTTCTGGTTCCGCTCGGAGACGCCCTCAATCGGAAAGGCCGCGGCGATGCCGGCTTCGACCAGCGGTGCAAACGGGAGCAGCGCGGGCGGCAGGTAGTTCAGTGAATCGTAGTTGATGGTGCTGGCACGGAAACGGTCGTAGGACGTCCAGCGTGCACCCACTTCGAGTTGCAGGGCATCAGTCAGGTAGAAGGTGTTGAAGGTGAAGGCGGCCAGTTCCTTGCCATCCACCGGCAGCACGCCGGAGCTCAGGAAAGAGATCTCGGGCCCATTGGTAATGGTGGTGTTGCTGCTGAATTGGGTGGTGGTGTTCTGCTCGTTGTAGTACACGCCGACGATATAGTCCCAGAAATCGTTGCCGGATGAGCTCAGGCGGAACTCCTGGGAGTAGCTCTCCACCGCGGTCAGGGTGTTTTGATGCGTCAGCGCTTCAGGGTTGGTGACGTAATGGGCGCGGTCGTTTTCCGTACCCGCCGGCTTGTCGGAGTTCTGGTAGGCGGTTACTGACGCCAGTTCAAAGTCACCGAGACGCCAGTTTACCAGCAGGTTGGCGAGGTCGTAGGTGATCTCGCCAAAGTTGTTGTATTTTCCCAGGGCGATGCGGTCATCGTCACGCAGGGTAGGACGCTCGCCCAGTGCATCAGTGCCCGACACCGCCTTGCTGTCCTCAATGCGGCGGTCGAGGTACTGCCACACCAGCGTGACATCGAGGTCGTCGGTGGGTAGCCAGTTGGCGGTGATGCGCCCCGATTTGGCGTCGGCTTCCGGGTCGTCGAGCCCGCTGGTGATATTGTTCACGTTGGCGGAGTTGTTGGTGTCGTAAACCCCGGCAACACGCACACCGAGCTTGCCTTCGATCAAGGGGCCGGTCCACGCCGCCTGGGTGTTCAGGCCATCGTTGTCGCCAAGGGTCATTTGCACATAGCCGTTGGTTTCGAACAGATCGGGACGCCGCGTGATGATGTTGATGGCGCCCGCCGGCGATGTCGCGCCCTGCAGGGTGCCCTGGGGGCCGCGCAGAATCTCCACCCGCTCCAGATCGTACAGCTGGGTGAAGGCGTTGTCTGCGCGCACAATGCCGGAGTTCCAGTACACGTCAACGGCGCTGGCGGCGCCGGCTTCCGGGTCGATGCTGATGCCGCGCATGGAAATGTTCGAGTTGCGGGCGTTGGGCGCGGACAGTGTCACACCCGCCGTCTGTTGTTCAAGGTCGATGAAGCTCAGGGCGGAGAACCGGTCGATGGAGTCGCCGGTCACCACGTTCACGGTCGCGGATATGTCCTGCACCAGCTCGGTACGCTTCTGTGCGGTCACGATGATTTCTTCCAGCTGCAGTTGCGCGAGCGAGGGCATGGTGGTCAGCGCGACGGCAGCGGCGATCAGGGTTTTCTGTGCGTTTCGACCGTGGGTAAATCCATTTGTCACTGTCATATTGTTGTTAACTCTCAGCTTGTGGGTGGATCGGTATGCGGGATGCGCGGCGCAGGAGCGCCGCTGACATCGGGTTCGAATCATAGAGAGGGTCCAGTTAAAAGTACACGGTTGTATATTTATACACTTCTGTGACATATTGCTCCGGCCAGAGCGGGGCGAGGCGTGTCCTCAACTGATGCGTTGTGAGCTGCCCTCTCGCAGTGCCCTGAGGCATGGTAAACTCACGCCCCACGCTGCAAGGGACGACCATGCCTGACATTCTGATGATCGATAACTACGATTCCTTCACCTGGAATATCGTGCAGTATCTGGGTGAACTGGGCGCCGAGGTGCAGGTGGTGCGCAACGATGAGATTGGCGTTGCCGATATCGCCACCATCGCCCCGCGCAAGATCGTGATCTCTCCCGGTCCTTGCACGCCCAACGAGGCGGGAATCTCCATGGACGTGATCCGCACCTATGCCGGCCAGCTGCCGATCCTCGGCGTCTGTCTCGGCATGCAGAGCCTCGGACAGGTCTACGGCGGGCAGGTGGTACGCGCGCGGCAGGTGATGCACGGGAAGACGTCGTTGATTCACCATCGTGGCCAGGGCGTATTCCGCGGTCTCAGCCAGCCCTTTGAGGCGACGCGATACCACAGCCTGGTGGTCGCTCGGGAGGGCTTGCCGGCTTGCCTGGAAATCACCGCCTGGACGCAAACCGCTGACGGCGAAATGGATGAGATCATGGGGCTGCGGCACCGGGAGCTGGCGGTTGAAGGCGTGCAATTCCACCCCGAGTCGATTCTTACCGCGCATGGCCATGACCTGCTGCGCAACTTTCTGCAACAGGAGGCCCGTTGATGACCCTGCAGGATGCCCTTGCCCGCCTGGTGGATCACCAGTCACTCACCCGCGATGAAATGGCACAGGTTATGCGGCTGGTCATGTCCGGCGCCGCAACTGATGCCCAGATTGGGGGCTTGTTGGTGGCCCTGCGCATGAAAGGGGAGAGCACCGAGGAAATCGCGGGTGCGGCGCAGGTGATGCGCGAGCTGGCGACGCCGGTGGAGGTCTCCGGTGAGCACCTGGTCGACCTCGTCGGTACCGGTGGCGACGGTGCCAATCTGTTCAATGTGTCGACGGCGGCCACCTTTGTCGTCGCGGCGGCTGGCGCGCAGGTCGCCAAGCACGGCAACCGCTCTGTTTCCAGTACATCGGGTAGCTCCGACCTGCTGGAGCATCTCGGGGTGCCGCTGGACCTGACGCCAGCACAGGTGGCGCGGGCGATTGACAGTGTCGGCCTGGGCTTCATGTTTGCCCCGGCGCACCACGCCGCGATGCGCCATGCAATCGGCCCGCGTCGCGAGCTGGGCATGCGCACGCTGTTCAATGTGCTGGGTCCCCTGACCAACCCGGCGGGTGTGCGCCGCCAGGTGATCGGCGTGTTTGACCCGGCACTGTGCCGCCCCCTCGCGGAAGTGCTGAAGCTGCTGGGCAGCGAGCACGCCCTGGTTGTGCACGGGGAGGGCGGCCTGGATGAAATCACCTTGAGCGGCAGCACGGAAGTGGCCGAGCTGTGTCGCGGTAATATCGCCAGCTACCGCATTGCCCCGGAGGATTTCGGGATGCAGCGGCAGAGCCTTGAGGGACTGTCGGTAGGCAGTGTCGAGGAGTCGGCGGCGCTGATCCGTGCGGCGTTGGCGGGGCGCGATACGCCTGCGGCACACAAGGCTGCGGCGATGATTGCCCTGAATGCGGGTGCCACCATCTATGTCAGCGGCCTGGCGGCGACCATCGCCGATGGGGTGGCGCTGGCTGAGGACCTGATCGCGACAGGGCAGGCGCGGGAAAAGATGAAGGAGTTTGTCGATTTTACCCAGATGATGCGTCAGGGAGGTCACGCCTGATGGCTGCCGCCCCGACCATCCTGCGCCAGATCCTGGCGCGCAAATACGAGGAAGTGGCGGCAGGGCGCCGCCGCGAATCCCTCGCTGACCTTGAGTCCCGCATCTCGGAGCAGTCCGCGCCGCGCGGTTTCGTGGAGGCGCTACGCCAACGCGTGGAGGCGGCGCAGCCAGCGGTGATTGCGGAGGTGAAGAAAGCCTCACCCAGCCAGGGTGTGATTCGCGCAGATTTTGATCCCGCCGCGATCGCGCGCAGCTACCAGTCCGGCAATGCCGCCTGCCTGTCGGTCCTGACCGACGTCGATTTCTTCCAGGGCAGTGATGCCTATCTGCAGCAGGCGCGCGCCGCCTGCGCCCTGCCGGTGTTGCGCAAGGACTTCACCGTCGACGCCTGGCAGGTGGTTGAGGCCCGCGCCATCGGCGCCGATGCAGTGCTGCTGATTGCGGCAGCGCTGGAAGATGCACAGATGCGCGAGCTGGCCAGCAGCGCCACCGAATACGGGCTGGACGTGCTTGTCGAAGTGCATGATCGCGCCGAACTGGATCGCGCGCTGGACCTGGGCCTGCCGCTGCTCGGTATCAACAACCGCGACCTGCACAGCTTCAAGACCGCCCTGGATACAACCCTGAACCTGCTGCCGCATATCCCGGGTGACCGCGTGGTGGTGACGGAGAGCGGCATCCACAGTCCGGAGGATGTGGCCGTCATGCGGGACGCAGGGGTGTTCAGTTTCCTGGTCGGCGAGGCCTTCATGCGCGCCGGGGAACCCGGCGAGAAATTGCGCGAGCTGTTCTTCCCCGGCTAGCGGGTACCCAGCACCACCATGGTTTTTCCGGAGACAGCCACCAGACCCTCTTCTTCGAGGTTTTTCAGCACCCGTCCGGCCATTTCCCGCGAGCAGCCGACGATCTTGCCCAGTTCCTGACGGGTGACCTTGATCTGCATGCCGTCGGGGTGGGTCATGGCGTCCGGCTGTTTGCACAGGTCTATCAGGGTGTGGGCGATGCGCCCGGAAACATCGACAAAGGCGAGATCCTTGAGTTTGCGGGTGGTCTGCCGCAAACGCATGCCCATCTGGTTGGCGATGGCAAAGAGAATGTCGGGGTAATGGCTGCGGATCTGGTGGAATCGGGCATAGGAAATCTCAGCGACCTCGCACTGCTCCCGGGCGACCACCATGGCGCTGCGCACTTCCTCGCTGGCGCCGAACAAGCCCATCTCCCCGAAGAAATCACCGGCATTCAGGTAGCTGACCACCATCATGTGATCGGCATCGTTTTCATCCTGCACCATCACCGACACCGAGCCGTCCAGAATCAGAAACAGGCGATCGCAGTTGGCACCCTCCTGCAGAATGACATGCTTGGCCCGATAGATGGACCGGTTGCAGTGACGGAGAAAGTTCTCCACCCCCGGAATGGCACTGGTGACCTGGTGCTTCAGCATGCTGGGGTTTCCCCTCTTCTTGTCATACGACCTGTAGGCCAATATTACCCCACGCGTGCGGCAAGTAAAACGTAAACCCCTGTGCTAAGCTCGCGCCGTCTTGCAAACAGGAGAAGCCGAGCAATGCAGGCAACCGTGAAGTGGGTGGATGGCGTCATGTTTCTGGGTGAGTCCGGCAGTGGCCACAGTGTTGTGATGGACGGGCCGCCCGACCTCGGCGGGCGCAATCTTGGCCCGCGCCCGATGGAGATGCTGCTGCTGGGGGTGGGGGGATGCTCGTCGTTTGACGTGATGAGCATGCTGCAGAAGTCCCGCCAGCAGGTGGTTGACTGTCGCGTAGAGCTGCAAGCCGAGCGTGCGGATGCGGTACCCGCGGTATTCACCCGTATTCACATGCATTTTGTGGTGACCGGCGTGGACCTGAAGGAAAAACAGGTGCAGCGGGCGGTTGAACTCTCCGCAGAGAAATACTGTTCGGCATCCATCATGCTGGGTGCTGCCGGCGTGGCGATGAGCCACAGCTTCGAGATACAGGCGTTTTCGCCGTCTTGAGGGGCGCAGACCTGCCCCACAGCATGGCAGGCAGGTTACAGGTAGTAGCTGCTGCGGGTCATGAGTTTTGACACGACGCTCATCAGGTCCTTGACCGGCGCAGGCAGATCCGCGCCGCCCGCTGCCAGGGCGTTCTCCCCGTGACGCTCTTCGTCTTCCAGCATCTTCTGCAGGATCAACTGGGATTTGCGATCGTCGGCAGGCAGTTGCTGCAGGTGGTCGCGCAGGTGGCGACAGACCCGCTCCTCCGTGGCGGCCACGAACCCCAGGCTCCATTTGTCGCCGATCGCGCCGGCGCTGGCACCGAGCAGGAAGGATAGGCCGTACCAGGCCGGGTTCAGGTGACTGGGCCGACTGCCCAGCTCCTGCAGGCGTTGGGCGCACCAGGCCAGATGATCCTCTTCCTCGCGGGCCGCCTCGCGCATGTCCTCGCGGACGGCGGGTAATTTGGCGGTCAGTGCCTGTCCCTGGTACAGCGCCTGCGCGCACACTTCACCGGTGTGGTTGACCCGCATGAGCCCCGCAACGTGACTGCGCTGCGCCGGATTGAGGGTGCAGTCCCGGTGGCCCTCGGCAGGAGAGGGGCGGGTGGCGGGCCTGCCGCGATTGCTGAGGGTACGCAATACGGTGTCAGCTTCCCCCAACAGGCGGTCTACGAGCGTCAGTTTTCGGCTATGCATGGCGTGCTCCATCACCGTGAAGCCCTAACTATAGCGGGCAATCGCGCGCCAACCAATGTCGTTGCGCCGGGTCACGCCGTCCCACTGGATATGCCCGGCGGCGTCGTAACAGCTGCGCTGGGCGGCGGCGATATCCTCCCCCAGCGCGGTCACGCAGAGAACGCGACCCCCGTTGGTGACGACTGTGTCACCCCGCACGGTGGTGCCTGCATGGAAGACCTTGACGTGCTCCGGGAAGGCGTAATCCAGCCCGGAGATGGGCAGTCCCTTGGCGTAGTCCCCGGGATACCCGCCGGCGGCCAGCACCACGCCGATGGCGCAGCGGCTGTCCCAGCGGGCCGTGGCGCGGTCCAGCTCACCGTCGAGTGCCGCAGCACACAGTGCGACCAGGTCGGACTGCAGGCGCAGCATGATGGGCTGGGTTTCCGGGTCGCCGAAGCGACAGTTGTACTCGATGACTTTCGGGTCACCCGCGGGGGAGATCATCAGCCCGGCGTAGAGAAAGCCGGTGTAGTCATTGCCTTCTGCGGCCATGCCGCGCACGGTGGGCAGGATGACCTCATCCATGACGCGCTGGAACACGGCATCCGTGACGACGGGGGCCGGTGAGTAGGCCCCCATGCCGCCCGTGTTCGGCCCGGTGTCACCGTCGCCGATGCGCTTGTGGTCCTGGCTGGTCGCCATTGGCAGCACGTGTTCGCCATCTACCATGACGATAAAACTGGCTTCCTCGCCCTGCAGAAATTCCTCGATCACAACACGGCAGCCGGCATCGCCGAAGGCGTTGCCCGACAGCATGTCAGTCACCGCTGCTTCGGCTTCAGCGAGGGTCTCGGCGACGATCACGCCCTTGCCCGCCGCCAGGCCGTCGGCCTTGACCACGATCGGCGCGCCCTGGGCACGCAGGTATGCGAGCGCAGGTTCCAGCTCGGTAAAGTTGCCGTAGGCCGCGGTGGGAATGTTGTGGCGGGCGAGAAAGTCCTTGGTGAACGCCTTCGATCCTTCCAGCTGGGCTGCGCCCTTGCGCGGCCCAAAGCAGCGCAGGCCGCGTTCCTGGAAGTAATCCACAATGCCTGCCACCAGGGGTGCTTCGGGTCCGACGATAGTGAGCGCAACGCCCTCCGCGGCCGCGAAGTCGGCCAGTGCGGCGAAGTCCATCGGGTCGATGGCGACGTTCTGAAGGCCGGCTTCGGTGGCAGTACCCGCGTTCCCCGGCGCGACGAATACACGCTCGATGCCGCTCCCCTGTGCCGCTTTCCAGGCCAGCGCGTGTTCGCGGCCGCCGCTGCCAATCACCAGAATGTTCATCAGTTGCTCTCTCAGTGGCGGAAGTGGCGCATGCCGGTAAAGACCATGGCCATATCGTGTTCATCGGCGGCGGCGATAACTTCCTCGTCGCGAATCGAACCGCCCGGCTGAATGACGGCGGCAATACCGGCCTTGCCGGCGTTGTCGATGCCGTCTCGGAACGGGAAGAACGCGTCGGACGCCATCACCGAGCCACGCACGGTGAGGCCCGCGTGCTCTGCCTTGATCGCGGCGATACGGGCTGAATTGACCCGGCTCATCTGGCCGGCACCCACGCCGATCGTGCGGCCATTTGCCGCGTAGACAATCGCATTGGACTTGACGAACTTGGCGACTTTCCAGGCGAACAGGAGGTCCTGCATCTGCTGCGGCGTCGGCTGCCGCTTGCTGACAATGCGCAGATCCGCGCTGTCGACCATGCCCAGGTCGCGATCCTGGACCAGCAGCCCGCCATTCACCCGCTTGTAATCGAGGGCCGGGATGCCGGGGCCCCAGTTGCCGCAGGCGAGCAGTCGCACGTTCTGCTTGGCCGCGACCACCTCCTGCGCGGCGGCACTCACAGCCGGCGCGATGATCACTTCGACGAACTGTCGCTCGACAATGGCCTGTGCGGTTTCTGCGTCCAGCTCCCGATTGAAGGCAATGATGCCGCCAAAGGCGGATTCCGGGTCGGTGGCAAAGGCGAGGTCGTAGGCCTCCAGCAGCGTCGCGGCGACGGCCACGCCACAGGGGTTGGCGTGTTTGACAATCACGCAGGCCGGTTCGGCAAAATTCTTCACACACTCCAGTGCGGCGTCGGTGTCCGCCACGTTGTTGTAGGACAGTTCCTTGCCCTGCAGCTGCCGGGCGGTGGCGATGCCGGCTTCGGCAGGCTGCGCTTCAACGTAGAATGCCGCTTTCTGGTGCGGGTTTTCCCCGTAGCGCATCTCCTGCGCCTTGTGGAACTGCGTGTTGAACGTGCGCGGGAACGCGGCTGAGCCACCCGGGGTCAGTTTTCCGAAGTGGTTGGCGATGGCGCCATCGTAGGCGGCGGTATGCTCATAGGCGCGAATCGCCAGGTCGAAGCGGGTTGCGAGTGTGGTGGCGCCCTGATGGCTGCGCATCTCTTCGATGATGCGGGTGTAGTCGCCTGCATTCACCACGATATTCACCCAGCGGTGGTTCTTTGCAGCGGCGCGCACCATGGTCGGGCCGCCGATGTCAATGTTCTCGACCGCCTCTTCCAGCGTGCAGTCCGGTCTGGCGACGGTGGCCTCGAAGGGATACAGGTTGACCACGACCATATCGATGGCATCGATGCCATGCTCAGCCATCACCGCGTCGTCCTGCCCGCGACGGGCGAGGATGCCGCCGTGAATCTTCGGATGCAGCGTTTTCACGCGGCCGTCCATCATCTCGGGGAAGCCGGTGTGGTCGGCAACCTCGGTGACCGCGAGGCCGGCATCGCGCAACAGGCGGTAGGTGCCGCCGGTCGACAGCAGCGCAACGCCGAGCTCCTGCAGGGCCGTGGCAAATTCAACGATGCCGGTTTTGTCGGAGACGCTGATCAGCGCGCGTCTAACGGGTACGAGATGGGAGTCGCTCATGGTGTGTGGGGTGCCTGTCAGCTTTTGTCGGAAATGAGTTGGTACTGTTTGAGTTTCTTGCGCAGCGTGCCGCGATTCAGGCCCAGCATGTGGGAGGCACGTGTCTGGTTGTTGCGCGTGTAGTCCATGACGGCACGCAGCAGTGGCGCCTCAACTTCGGCCAGCACGAGTTGGTAGAAATCTGTCGTCGTCTGCCCATCCAGCGCTTCGAGGTATTCACCGACTGCGCGAGCCACGGCATCGTGCAATCGCTCCGGTGTAGGCGCTGCAGACGTGCTGTCGGGGAGGGTTGGGACGTCGGGGGTAAGCGAGGGTGGGTCGGATTTCTTCATGCAGCCATGTTCTCTGCGGTGGTGCCTGTAAACAGTTGGTCAATCATGTGGAGTTGCGCGGCGCTGTCGTCGAGGGCGTTGAATGCGGCCCGGTGCGTGAGCCACTGTGGCTGGTGTTGCAGGAACCAGCCGACATGTTTGCGTGCGATGCGCGGCCCCAGGAAGTCGCCATAGAAGAGGTGCAGGGCGCTGACGTGGTCGTGCAGCAGGGCGACCTGCTGCGCCAGTGAGGGCGCTGGCGGTGTGCTGCCGGTGGCCAGCCGTGCGGCGATCTGGCCGCAGAGCCAGGGTCGACCCTGAGCAGCGCGGCCGACCATGACGCCTGCGGCGCCGGTATGACGCAACACCGCTTCGGCCTTCTCGGCAGAGTCGATGTCGCCATTGGCAAAGACCGGGATATCCACGGCGGCGACGATGTCGGCGATGGTGTCGTACTCCGCGCGACCGCGGAAGGCGCAGGCGCGGGTGCGACCGTGCACCGCCAGCGCGGCGACACCGGCATCCTCGGCGATGCGCGCAATGCTGACCCCGTTGCGCGCCTGCGGTGAGGGCCCCGTGCGGATTTTCAGGGTGACCGGGACCTGCACGGCCGCGACCACGGCCTGCAGGATATCCCGCACCAGGGGTTCGTCAGCGAGCAGCGCGGAACCGGCTGCCTTGCGGCAGACCTTCTTGGCCGGGCAGCCCATATTGATATCGATGACCTGTGCACCCAGGGCGACGTTATAGCGTGCTGCGGCGGCCATCTGCTGTGGGTCGTTGCCGGCAATCTGTACCGAGCGGGGCTCGATTTCAGCATCGTGGCGGGTGCGTAGCCGGGTCTTGTCCGTATTCCTCAGGCGCGGGTTGCTGTTGACCATTTCGGACACGACCAGCCCCGCACCGAGTCGCGCACAGAGCTGCCGGAACGGCAGGTCGGTGACGCCCGCCATGGGTGCCAGCGCTACGGCATTGGTCAGTGTGTAAGGCCCGATTTGTGGCATTGCGGGAGACTGTGAGGTCGCTGCAGAGAGCAGCCTATGATACGCCACCGCGGCCTGCGGTTAAAGCGCGCTGTGGGCTGCGGCGCGGGCAGGTTAGACTGGGGACCGGCTTTGCCAGCGCAAATAACGAAAACAGGAGGATGTATGGGCACGGTAAAGGGTCTGCAGGGCAAGACGGCACTGGTCACTGGCGGTGCGGGCGGCATTGGCGCGGCCTGCGCTGCGGCACTGCTGCAGGATGGCGCCGCAGTGGTGCTGATGGGGCGCCGTGAGGCGGCATTGCAGGCGGCGCGCACCGCTTTACTGGAGCAGGTACCGGGCGGCGAGGTGCGTCTCTGCCCCGGCGACGCCTTGCGGGAGGAGGATGTGTGCCGGGCGGTGGACATGGCACATGGCGTGGCCGGGCGCCTGGATATTGTGGTGCCCACAGTGGGCGGCGGGGGCTTCAAGCCGCTGTTGCTGCAGGATCTGGATGGCCTGCGCCGGGAACTGGACCTGAATATCGGGTCGGTATTCCTGGCCGTGCGCCACGCAGCTCCGGTGATGGCTCGAGGGGGCAGCATCGTGTGCATCTCCTCCACCACAGCTGGCATGCCGTTTCCCTGGTTGTCGGCCTATTGCGCGGGCAAGGCCGGTCTGGAAGGGCTGGTGCGAGCCGCTGCGGATGAGCTGTCGTATCTTGGGCTGCGGATCAACGCGGTGCGGCCGGGGCTGACGCGTAGCGAAGCCACGGGTGATCTTTTTGCCAGCCCCGAGGTGATGCAGGCGTTCGAGGAGCAGATCCCGCTGCGGCGGCCCGGTGAACCGGAAGACATTGCCGCCAGCGTGCGCTATCTGGCGGGTCCCGAGTCGTCCTGGGTGACGGGGCAGTGCTTCAACGTTGATGGCGGACAGTGCTTGCGCCGGCATCCTGACATGACGGGATCGCTGTCCTACCTGTTCGATGACGCGCAGATGGCCGCGGTGCTGGGGCGTGAGCCCCAGGGTTGACGCTCAGACCCTCAAGCCGGGGACAGCACCCCGCGCAGGCACACCCAGTCCTCGCGCTCTCCAGCCACGGTGAGCTTGATGCGCGTCGCGTAGTGCTCGCACAGGGAGGCCGCCTGGCTGTTGAGCAGGCCTGACAGCAGCAGGGTGCCGCCCGGTTTGAGCAGGCTCAGCAGGGTGTCCGAGAGCTCTGCCAGTGGTCCGGCAAGAATGTTCGCCACCACGACATCTGCACGGCCTTGCCAGGCGGCATTGGTGGCGGCATCCGGCAGGGTGACGCTGAAGCGTTCATCTGCGACGCTGTTGCGCCGGGCGTTGTCGCGGCTGGCGACCAGTGCCTGCGGGTCGTTGTCCACCCCCAAGGCGCGCTCGGCGCCGAGCTTGAGTGCCGCCACCGCCAGGATGCCCGAGCCGCAGCCGTAGTCGACGAGAGTCTGGCCGCGCAGCCTCAGCTGGTCGAGCTGGCCAAGGCAGAGGGCCGTGGTCGGGTGTGTACCGGTGCCGAAGGCCAGGCCCGGGTCCAAGAGCAGATTGACGGCGTCCGGATCCGGCGGGTCGATCCAGCTGGGGCAGACCCACAGTTTTTCGCCAAAGCGCATGGGCTGGTAGTGGCTGATCCACTCCCGCTCCCAGTCCTTGTCCTCGAGGATCTCCACCCGCTGGTTGCACCCGTCCAGAAGTGTGTCCGGGATGCGTTCCAGCACCGACGGCATGTGGGTGTCCGCGGGGAACAGGCCGGTCAGCCGTATGTGTTGCCAGAGCGGGGTTTCCCCCACGCCGGGTTCCAGCACCGGCTGGTCGGCATTGTCTTCCATGGTCACCGCCACCGCACCCGCCGCCAGCAGCTGTTCCTCAAGGTCAGCGGCGAGCGCCGGGCTGGTGTCCAGTCGCAGCTGCAGCCAGCTCACTAGCTCCAGTCTTCCAGCTTGCTTTCAAGGTAGTGAATGCTCACACCACCAGCCTGGAATGAGCGGTCCCGCACCAGTTCGCGGTGCAGCGCCGTGTTGGTGCGAATACCCTCTATGACCAGTTCATCAAGGGCCTGGCGCATCCGCGCCAGGGCGATCTCGCGGCTTTCGCCGTAGCTGATGATCTTGGCAATCAGGGAATCGTAGAACGGGGGTACGGTGTAGCCATCGTACAGATGCGAGTCGACGCGGATGCCGGGACCGCCGGGTGCGTGGAAGGTGGTGACCTTCCCTGGCGAGGGCATGAAGGTCTGGTGATCTTCCGCGTTGATGCGACATTCGAAGGCGTGACCGCGAAAGGCCACCTGTTCCTGGGTGACCGACAGCGGCAGGCCGCTGGCGATGCGCAGTTGCTCGCGCACGATGTCGATGCCGGTGATCATTTCCGTCACCGGGTGCTCCACCTGCACCCGGGTATTCATTTCAATGAAGTAAAAACCACCGTCTTCATAGAGAAATTCGAAGGTGCCGGCACCGCGATAGCCGATCTCGATGCAGGCGTTGACGCAGGCCTCGGCGACCTGGGCGCGCAGGTGCTCGTCGACACCGGGCGCCGGCGCCTCTTCCAATACCTTCTGGTGGCGGCGCTGCAGCGAGCAGTCCCTGTCCCCCAGGTGAATGGCGTTGCCCTGTCCGTCTGCGATGACCTGCACTTCCACGTGACGCGGCTTTTGCAGGAATTTCTCCAGGTAAACGACACCGGACCCGAAGGCGGCCGCGGCCTCGGCCTGGGTCAACTGCACCGAGTTCAGCAGCGCCGCTTCATTGTGCACAACCCGCATGCCGCGACCGCCACCGCCGGCGGCGGCCTTCACGATGACGGGGTAGCCGATGCGCCGGGCAATCTCCAATGTGCGCTCGGCGTCATCGGTGAGGGGGCCATCGGAGCCCGGAACTGTGGGCACGCCGGTCTTCTTCATGGCCTCAATGGCCGATACCTTGTCGCCCATGAGCCGGATGGTGTCGGCTTTCGGACCGATAAAGATGAAGCCGCTCTTCTCTACCTGCTCGGCAAAGTCCGCATTCTCGGCCAGGAACCCGTAACCGGGGTGAATAGCGCTTGCGTTGGTGACTTCCGCGGCACTGATGATCGCGGGTACGTTGAGATAGCTTGCGGTGGAGGCTGCGGGACCGATACAGACCGCCTCGTCGGCGAGGCGCACGTGCATCAATTCGCGGTCTGCCTTGGAGTGGACCGCCACGGTCTTGATGCCCATCTCCTTGCAGGCCCGGAGAATCCGCAGGGCGATCTCACCGCGATTGGCGATGAGAACCTTTTCCAGCTTGGCCATGATGTGTTCCTCTGCTTGCGGCGCGCGGGCGCCGGTGGCTGTGTCAGACGATGGAGAACAGAGGCTGCTCGAATTCAACCGCCTCACCGTTGTCGACCAGGATGGCCTCGATGGTGCCGGACTTGTCCGCTTCGATCTGGTTCATCATTTTCATGGCTTCGACGATGCAGAGGACATCGCCCACCTTCACGCTCTGGCCCACTTCGACGAAAGCGGGCGACGTGGGCGAGGGGGAGCGGTAGAAGGTGCCCACCATCGGCGAGGTGATGAGTTTGCCACTGTGCACCGGTGCGCTGGGCGCTGCCGCTTCTGCCGCGGGTGCAGGGGTCGCCGCCGGTGCGCTGGGCGCCGGCGCCGCAGCGGGGGCTGGTGCCTGTGCATAGGCCGCCATCAGGGGTTGGGCGCTGTTGCGGCTGATGCGCACAGACTCTTCCCCCTCCTTGATTTCTATCTCATCGATGTTGGACTCTTCCAGCAATTCGATCAGCTTTTTAACTTTGCGAATGTCCATGACAGGGCTCTCTCTGGTTTTCGTTTCAGGGCTGTTCCAGTTGCCGCAGGGCGGCCAGTAAAGCGAGTTCGTAACCGTGCGCGCCCAGTCCGCAGATCACACCCACCGCCAGATCGGAGAAATACGAGTGCTGTCGAAAGGGCTCTCGGGCGTGGGTGTTGGACAGGTGCACTTCGATAAAGGGAATCGCCACTGCTGCCAGGGCGTCCCGCAGCGCGACGCTGGTGTGGGTAAACGCCGCCGGGTTGATCAGGATGAAGTTCACTCCTTCGCGCCGCGCATCGTGGATGCGCTCCACGAGTTCGTATTCCGCGTTGCTCTGCATGGCGAGCAGGTGATGCCCCTGCGCGGTGGCAACGTGAGTCAGTCGGCTGTCAATGTCGGCCAGGGTGGTGTGGCCATATACGGCGGGTTCACGCTCCCCCAGGAGGTTCAGGTTGGGACCGTGCAGTACCAGAATGGTGGCCATGGTTATTCGCCTGTGCGCTTTTTGACCCATTGCGCCAAAGTCTGGCTGAAAAATCCGTGGCTGTCCATCCGTGAGCAGGATTTTTTAGAAAATAGCGGATGTTAGCCGCCAGTTAGGCGAATTTTTCCCATTTCCGGGAGATAGCGGCACAGAGGCCGGCGAAACAGGCGCAATGGCTGAAGTTGCACGAAAACCAGCGTATTTCCGGCAAAACGCGAGGATATCAGCGCGATCTAGCCTTTATCTGTCGAAATACGCTCCAGCGAGCTGATAACCCCATTGCGTGTCAGTACCTGGGGCAGGAGCACAGGTGCCGCCGCGGGGTCGGCCGGATACAGCACATACAGGGGGATTCCGGAGCGGCCGTGGCTGCGCAGGTAGTTGGCAATATCGGCATCATAGTTGGTCCAGTCTGCCACCAGAAAGGCGACGTTGTGCTCCCGGAACGCGGACTGCACCGCCTCGGTGTAGAGCACACCCCGCTCGTTGGCGATGCAGGTGATGCACCAGTCGGCGGTGACGTCAACGAAAACCGGGCGACCCGAGCGACGCAGCTCCTCCACCCGTTCCTCTGACCAGACCGATGCATCGTCGACCCCCGTGTCCGGTGCTGCCGGTATGCGCCAGAGCCCCAACGCCACTGCACCCGCCAGGCTGGCGAGGGCGAGAACCCTGCGAGCCGTCCGGCCAGACGAGGCCCGGCCAGACGAGGTGTTTCCCTGCCACAGCCACAGTGCCAGCGCCAGGAGCAGGCCACCGCTGAGGGCGGCGGCCATGGTATCCACGCTGGTCTGGCGCCCGGCAACCCACACTAACCAGATGGCCGTGGCGTAGAGCGGAAAGGCCAGCAACTGCTTCAGCGTTTCCATCCACGCCCCGGGCCGCGGCAGCCAGTCACGGGCCCGGCTGTTGTAGCTCAGAAGTAACATTGGCGCTGCCATGCCCGCCCCGAGGGCAAAGAAGATGGCGAGCGACACCAGTGCGGGCTGGGTCAGCGCGAAACCCAGCGCGGTGCCCATAAAGGGCGCCGTGCAGGGGCTGGCCACGACCACGGCCAGCACACCGGTAAAAAAGCTACCCGCCGATCCCTGGCGCCCGGCCAGGCTGCCGCCCAGGTTCATTACGCTGCTGCCGAGCTGCACCATGCCAGACAGCGAGAGCCCCATGGCCAGGAACAGGTAGGCGAGGGCGATGACAAAGCCCGGGGATTGCAGCTGGAACCCCCAGCCCACCGCCTGCCCCGCAGTCTGCAGGGCGATCAGCACACTGGCGACGGCCAGGAAACTGGCAATAACGCCGAGAGTGTAGAGCCAGCCGTGGTGCAGGCGTTCCTGTCGACCGGTGTTGGCAAAGCCGAGGACTTTCAGCGAGAGCACAGGGAATACACAGGGCATCAGGTTCAAGATGGCGCCTCCGAAGAACGCCAGCAGCAGCATGTAAGGCAGGGCCGACAGGCGTGCACCGGCGGCAGGGAGGCTCGCAGCCGCAGTGGCCGGCGCCAGGGCGACCGGGTTGACCTGGCCCGTACCGAAGTCTATGTCGAAGACTTCAGTGCGCGGTGGATAGCAGAGCCCGGCATCGGCGCAGCCCTGTGACTGCACGCTGAGACGGGCGAAGCCCGGCGGCTCCCGGGCCTGAAGCTGCACTTCAACCTCGTTGTAGTATACCTGCACATCGCCGAAGAATTCGTCACTGCGGGCCAGCCCGGGAGGCACCTCGGCGCCGACTTCCAGGGGCTCCCCGCCATGCTCGAGACGGAAGTCGAAGGCGTGCTGGTACAGGTAATAGCCTTCGGCGATTCGCCAGTAGAGTCTTATCCGGCCATCGTCCGCGGGCTCCACAGCAAGCTGGTACGCCTCCTCCACCGGCAGGAAATCGGGTTGTGCAAAGGGGTTCGCCCCCGGTGTGCCGGTGGGAAGCTGGGCCAGCACCAGGCTGCTGTACAACCAGAGCAGGCTGGCAAGCACGAAACGCATGAGCAATCCTTGTAGGGTAGCGGCCGTGTGCCGCGTCGCGATTGTAGCAGCCTGCGCCGGGCGGCCCAACGAAATGGCGCCAACCGGCGCTGCGCGCAAGTGTTATAATCTGAGCCTCGCATATCGTGATAGTTTCATTGCAGGAGAGAAAAAAGGTGAGCCAAAGAGGTATTCGTTCTGCGCTGTTTCTCGCTGTGCTCGCACTGCCGTTGGCTCAGGCTGCGGCCGCTCAGGTGGCGCTGGAGGGAGCCTGGGTGCGCGCACTGCCGCCGACCCAGACGCGCACTGCGGCCTATCTGACGGTGCGCAATGCCAGTGCTGAGGCGGTTGTCATCAGCGGTGCCAGCACGCCCATTGCGGGGCGCGTGGAGCTGCACGAAACCCTGCAGAGCGAGGGCATGATGCGCATGCAGGAGCAGTCTGAGGTCCGGGTGCCGGCTGGCGCTGAGGTGTCGTTCGTTCCCGGCGGTCTGCACCTCATGCTGCTGGACCTGGACGCCATGCCGGCCGTGGGTGATGTGGTGGAGCTGTGCCTGACTATCGACGGCGCGCCGCTGTGTACCCCGGCGGAGACCCGTCGCGATGCCGCCCCCGCAGGCCATCACGACCACCAGCACCACTGACGGCCTTTGCGCCAGGGAGTGAACAACCATGACAGGATTGCAGGATCGCATCGCCAACTGGCGTGACGGCGCGCTGCCCGGCGGCCTCTGGGCGCGGCGTCTGGGTGGCGCAGTGCTGGTGTATCTGCTGTTGGCCGTGCTCGTGGGTGCCTACTGGAGCCTGACGCCCGCGCCCTTCGATGTCGCAGAGCGTGCGAGCAGCTACTCGACGCGAACGGGGGGCCAGGTCGCCGTGGGTTCCACCACCACGGCAGCCCTGATCGGCGCCGTGGAAACCCTGCTGGAGAAGCCCGGCGGCTACCTCAGTAACGATGTGGCGCCGCCGGGGCTCTGGCTGGACAACATCCCCAACTGGGAATTTGGTGTGCTGATACAGTCCCGCGATCTGGCGCGTGCCATGCGCGAGGTGTTCAGTCGCTCGCAATCCCAGTCGCGGGAAGACCAGGATCTGGCACTTGCGGAGCCGCAGCTCAACTTCAATTCTGACAGCTGGATCCTGCCGACGACCGAGGCACAGTACCGGGATGGCGTGAAACACCTGCACAGCTACCTCGCGCGTCTGGAGGATGACAACGACAGCGATGCCCAGTTCTACGCCCGTGCTGACAACCTCCGCTACTGGCTGGCCACCGTGAGTTCACGCCTGGGCAGTCTGTCCCAGCGGCTGAGCGCCAGCGTGGGGCAGCGTCGCCTGAATACGGATCTGGCGGGCGACGGCAGTGCGCGGCAGTCAACACCAGCGCCGGCCGAGATGCTGGTCAGCACCCCCTGGCTGGAGATCGACGACGTGTTCTTTGAAGCACGTGGCACCGCCTGGGCGCTGATTCATTTCCTGAAAGCGGTGGAAGTGGACTTCGCGGACGTGCTGGCCAACAAAAACGCGCAGGTCAGCGTGCAGCAGATCATTCGCGAGTTGGAGGCCACCCAGGACGTGGTGTGGAGCCCGATGATCCTCAACGGCAGCGGCTTCGGCCTGCTGGCGAATCATTCGCTGGTCATGGCGTCCTACATCAGCCGCGCCAACACCGCGATGATCGATCTGCGCGATTTGCTCGCCCAGGGCTAGCGGGGTACTACTTGCGGTCGTAGCGCAGCCGGGTGCCGGTGTCCAGCGAGAGCCGGATCTCATCCGCGCTGATGGCCTCGGGGAAGTAGGTCCCCGACAGCTTGGCGTCCAGCAGGCTGGCGCCTTCCAGGTTGGTTTCCCGGAAGTCGATGCCGCTGAGATCCGCATTGCGAAAATAGGAGTTACTGAAATCGAGGCCGCGCGCGTTCATATTGCGCAGGTCTCGGCCGCGATAATCGCCACTGCGCAGTTCGCCCGCGTCCAGTACATCGCGCTGTTCGTTGAAGCCTTTGATATCTTCATTGCGCAGCAGCTGGTAGAGCGGGTCTTGCTTGATTTCAGGTTTGCTCATTGTGATCTTCCAGGGAGGCGGGCGTGGTCCGGTCGGTGTTATGTCCGTTAGCTTAAGGCACCTGCATCGATATGCCTAGCACGTCGGCGCCAGAGTCGGTGGAGCTCGCTGGTTTTCTGCTCACACGGCAGTGGCGTGAGAGCCAGGGTGGCATTGTCGTTGAGCTCTGGTTTGCCACGGCGCGCGGTCCCGTGCAGGTGGAGATCGAGGGTGAGCGTGCGGTGTTCTTTCTCGCCGCTCCGGAGGCGGAGCAGCAGCGTGCACTACTGGCGCTGCAGGCCGGCGTGGAGCTCAAGCCTCTGGGTCTGCGCAATTTCGCCATGCAGCCCGTGACGGGCGTCTATAGTCCCAGCTACCGGCAGTCCCGTTCGCTCGCCGACCGCCTGCTGGAGCGCGGCGCGGACCCGCTGGAGGCGGACATCAATCCGGCCGATCGTTACCTGATGGAGCGGTTCATCACCGGGGGCGCCCAACTGGCGGGTCAACTGGAGCAGCGAACGGGTCACGGCTACATGCGCAACCCGCAGCTGCGTCCCGCAGCACTGCGCCCGCAATTGACCATGGCCTCTTTCGACATTGAAACCGCCATGGAAGGCCTACAGCTGTATTCGATTGCCGTGCACGTGACACCTGCGGCAGGGGACACCGGCGGCCAGCAGTTGCGACGCGTTTTCATGCTGGGCGCCTGCGACGCCGGGGAGCAGGTTGAAGCGCTGCCCACGCAACGCGCGGTGCTGGAACGTTTCCTTGACTTCATTGCCGAGGTCGATCCGGATGTGCTGGTTGGCTGGAATGTCGTGAATTTCGATACGTGGTACCTGCAGCGACTGGCAGATGCCCTGGGTGTGCCTCTGCGTCTGGGTCGCGCCGGCACCACCGTACACTGGCGCACACTGGATGAGGACGGAGAGCGGCGCAGCGCGCGGCTGCCGGGGCGCCTGCTGATGGATGGCATTGAACTCCTGCGCGCTGCCTTCTACCGCTTCGAAAGCTTTGCCCTGGATGCCGTGGCGCGCGAGTTGCTCGGTACCGGCAAGCTGCTGCAGGGTGCCGGGCGCGGCCAAGAGATCGGCCGCCTGTTCCAGGAGGACAAGGCGCGGTTGGCAGCGTACAACCTGCGCGACTGTGAGCTGGTATCGGATATTTTTGCCCACGCGGGGTTGCTGGACTTCGCCATCGCGCGCAGTGTCATGACGGGACTCAACCCGGATCGGCTGGGGGGCTCCGTCGCCTCATTCGATAACCTGTACCTGCCCCGGCTGCACCGCGCTGGCTTTGTTGCACCCAACCCGCAGCGCGATCAGGAGCCGAGTCCCGGCGGCGTCGTGCTGGATTCGCGTCCCGGCCTTTACCGACACGTGCTGGTGCTGGACTTCAAGAGCCTCTATCCCAGTATCATTCGCACCTTCTGTATCGACCCGCTGGGCCTCGCCCTGGGCCTTGCCAACCCGCGGCAGGAGGCTTCGGTGCCGGGCTTTGCCGGCGCTCGCTTTGCGCGCCGAGGGCACATTCTGCCGGCCCTCATCGAGACGCTCTGGCAGCGGCGGGATGCGGCCAAGCAGGCGCAGGATGCACCGCTCTCTCAGGCGATCAAGATCATCATGAATTCGTTCTACGGGGTGCTCGGCAGTCCGGGGTGTCGCTTCTTCGATGCCCGCCTGGCCAGCAGTATCACTCGCCGCGGGCATGAGATACTGCTGCGAACCCGGGAGCGCATTGAGTCCCTGGGCCATCAGGTGATCTACGGCGACACGGATTCCGTGTTCGTGTGGATTGCTGATGCCGCCGATGACGCAGCCGCAGAGGCCGCGGGGCGCCTCCTGCAGCGCGACCTCAATCGCTGGTGGCAGCAGCAGCTGCGCGAAGCGTTCGCCCTGGACTGTGCCCTGGAACTGGAATTCGAAACGCATTACCGGCGGTTTCTCATGCCCACCATTCGCGGCTCGGAGAAAGGCTCGAAGAAGCGCTACGCCGGCCTGGTGGGGACGGGGGCAGCGGAGCATGTGGTGTTCAAGGGCCTGGAGAATGTGCGCACGGACTGGACCAGGCTCGCCCGCGACTGTCAGCAGGCGCTGTACCGGCGCGTATTTCTGGACCAGCCCTGGGAGGCCTGGCTGCAACAGCTGGTCGCGGCGGTGCTGGCAGGAGACCACGATGGGGACCTGGTATACCGCAAGCGGCTGCGCCGTCGCCTGATGGATTATGAACGCAACGTTCCGCCCCATGTGCAGGCTGCGCGTCGCTATGCCGACCACGGCCTGTCGCCTCCCGCGCGGGGCGACTGGGTGGAATACGTGATGACGACCTCGGGGCCCGAGCCGGCCGCCGCTCCCCGGTCGCCGCTGGACTACGGGCATTATCTCGAGCGGCAGCTGGCGCCGGTGGTGGACGGCATACTCGGTTTTCTCGACACGTCCTTCGCGGCGGTTACCGGGCGTCAGATGGACCTGTTCTGAACCTGCCCGGCAGCCGCATGTCGCGGCGATGTTCAGTCGCCGAAAAACTCCGCGCGCAGGGCGGGGTAGTCGGCCGCGGGGAGTCGCGGGCCGTAGTTGGCAACCACGCGTCCCGCGGCAAGGCTGGCGAAACGGCCGGCGGTGGCGTAGTCCTCGCCGCGGCCGATGGCATAGAGGAATGCGCCCGCAAACATATCGCCGGCGCCGTTGCTGTCCACCGCCTGTACCCGGTGTGGGGGAATGTCGTGCAGGGTGACGCCATCCCAGGCGAGTGCGCCAGCGGCGCCGCAGGTCACGACAAAGCGGCGCGCGATCGGTTTCAGGCGCTCCATGGCGGTGTTCAGGTCGTCGGTGTCGCCCCAGCAGAGGGCCTCGTCCCGGTTGCAGAACACCAGGTCCACCTGCGTGCCGATCATGGCCTGCAGGCCTTCGCGGAAGAACTCCACCATGCCCGGGTCGGAAAAGCTGAGTACCGTCTTCACACCCGCGGCTTCGGCCAGTTCCCGGGCGCGGATGGCGGCTGCGCGCCCCGTGTCCGAGGTGACCAGATAACCCTCGATATACAGGTACTCTGAGTCGGCCAGTGCGGAAGGGTCGAGCTCGTGTACCGACAGCGTTTCACTGATGCCGAGGAAGGTATTCATGCTGCGTTCGGCATCGGGCGAAATCAGCACCAGGCATTTGCCGGTGGTGCCCTGCGGCCGCCGTGCCATGTTGTGCGCCACGCCCGCCTGCTCGAGGTCCCTGACGTAGATGGCGCCGTCGGCGTCGTCGGCGACCTTGCAGGTCATATAGGTTGGCACGCCGAACTGGGCCGCGGCGATCATCGAGTTGCCGGCGCTACCGCCGCTGGCGTGACTGGCCTTTACCAGGTGGCCTTGCAGCAGGCCAAGCAGCTCCGCCTGACGGGCCTCATCCACCAGCGTCATCAGGCCCTTGTCGACCCCCATGGCGGTCAGTTCAGCGTCCTGCACCTGGATTTCGGTGTCGACCAGGGCTGCACCCATGCCGTAGATCGTGTATTTCTTCATCTGCCTGTGGCTCCCTCCAGTTCAGGCGGCTATTATCCCGATCCCCCAGTCAAATGAAAGCGGGTGTGCGCTACACTCCCCCCATGGCCAGAACCCGTCGCCCATTCCTGAAGCTGTCTCTCGCAGCCTGCGCTGCAGGCCTGCTGGTGGTGGTGTACCTCGACGTGCGGATTACGTCGACGTTTACCGACAAGATGTGGGAGTTGCCGGCCAAGGTGTATGCCAGGCCGCTGGAGCTGTTCGCCGGTGCCGCCCTGTCGGCCGATGACCTCGCCTGGGAACTGGAGGTGCTGGGCTATCGCAAGCAGGCTGCGGCGCGGCGACCCGGTGAAGTGTCCCGGGCGGGGAATCGTTTCGACCTGTATACCCGGGGCTTCAGCTTCCCCGGGGAGCGCGAGCCACCGCGGCTGGTGCGGCTGGAGGTGCAGGGCGATCGCGTGGCCGTGCTGCGTGACGCCCAGGGCACCATCGACCTGATGCGTCTGGATCCGGTACAGATCGGCGGCATCTATCCGCACCACGGTGAAGACAGGATTCTGGTCCGGCTGGAGGATGTACCCGAGAGCCTGCGCGCAACGTTGCTGGCCGTGGAGGATCAACGCTTCTACGACCACTGGGGATTCTCGCTGACCGGCATTGCCCGTGCGGCGCTCAGCAACCTGCGCTCCGGGCAGGTGGTGGCAGGTGGCAGCACCATTACCCAGCAGCTGGTGAAGAACTATTACCTGACGCCGGAGCGCACCATTGTGCGCAAGCTCACCGAAGTGGTGATGGCGGTGCTGCTGGAGCTCCACTTCAGCAAGGAGCAGATCCTCGAAAGCTACCTCAATGAGGTGTACCTGGGGCAGGAGGGTCCGCGCGCCATTCACGGGTTTGCCCTGGCCTCGCTGCACTACTTCGACCGGCCGCTGCAGCAATTGGGTTTGCATCAGCAGGCGCTGTTGGTGGGCATGATCAAGGGGCCCTCCCTGTACAATCCGCTGCGCAACCCCGAGCGCGCTCGATCCCGGCGCAACGTGGTGCTGGATGTCATGGTCGAGCAGGGATTGGTGTCGCGAGAGCAGGCGACAGTCGCGCAGGGCATGCCGCTTGATCTCAACAACCGCGACGGTATTCGCGACAGCTTCCCAGCCTTTCTCGACCTGGTGCGGCGGCAGTTACGCCTCGAGTATCGGGACGAGGACCTGACCACGCTGGGTCTCAGCATCTTCACCAGTTTTGACCCCCTGTTGCAGCGGCAGATGGAGCGCAGCAGCACGGCGATCCTGAAGCAGGTCGATGGCGCCGGTAAACTGGAAACGGCCTCGGTGGTCACCCGTTTCGACAGCGGTGAAGTCGCGGCGCTGGTGGGTGGTCGGCAGGTGCGCTATGCCGGTTTCAACCGGGCGCTCGATGCCCGTCGACCCGCCGGTTCCCTGCTCAAGCCGGCTGTTTACCTCGCGGCACTGGAACAGCCGCGCCGATATACACTGGCCACACCCCTGGCGGATACCCCGCTGCGGGTGCCCGGGCCCAACGGTGACGTCTGGGAGCCCCGCAATTTCGACCGCCAGGCCCACGGGCAGGTACTGCTGCATCGCGCGCTGGCGAACTCCTATAACCTCGCCACCGCTCGCCTGGGCCTGGATCTCGGCATCGACCGGGTTGCCGACATGCTGCGCCGGCTGGGCGTGGAGGGTGACATCCCGGAGGTGCCGGCGCTCACACTCGGCGCCGGAGAATACTCACCCATGGACATGGCGGCGATGTACCAGACCATCGCCGCGGGTGGCTTCCGCATGCCGCTGCGCAGTATTCGCGAGATCGTCGATGCAGACGGGGAACCGCTGCGCCGCTACCCGCTGGAATACGATCGTACCGTCAGCCTGCAGGCGATGCACCTGCTGCATTATGCGCTGCGCGAAGTCCTGCGCGAGGGAACAGGGCGGGGTGCCTATGCGTATCTCGACAACAGCTTCCAGGCGGCGGGCAAGACCGGCACGACCAACGAGGGGCGTGACTCCTGGTTTGCCGGTTTCTCCGGCGACCTGCTGGCGGTTACCTGGGTCGGTCGCGACGACAACAGCGCGACCGGGCTCACCGGCAGCACGGGCGCCCTGAAAATCTGGTCTCACTTCATGGCCAACGCGAGCCAGCGTTCACTGGGGTACCGCATGCCTGAAGACATGCAGCCCCAATGGATAGACAGTGCTACCGGTTATGTGACCGGCGAGGGCTGTCCCGGCGCCCGCTTGATGCCCTTCGTGATCGGCTCCGAGCCACGCCAGCGCAGCCAGTGCAGCGGTGGCAGCAAGAGCAACACCATCCGCGACTGGTTCCAGTCACTCTTCGGGGGGAATTCCTGATGTCCATCGTCACGCGGCTGCAGCGCAGCGTCCTGCCAGTGCTGCTGCTGGCGCTGTCCGGTTGCACCATCTACTCGCCCCCGCAGGGACCTGCGCCGATCGAAACGCGACCCGAACCCGGCGTGGTGACCGAGCAGAAGCAGCCGCCTGTCGCACCCCAGCCCCCGCCTGCCAGGGAGCCCAACGCCGTGGCCGCCTACAGCGGCCTGGTGAGTAAAGCGCGCGCCGCCAGTGCGCAGGGCGACTACAATGGCGCCCTGTCCTTGCTGGAGCGCGCCCAGCGCATCGACCCGGACAGCGCTGAAATCTACCTTGAACTGGCCCGAACCTACGCCGCCCAGGGGCAGAAGGAACAGGCACGTGCCACAGCGGCCCGCGGCACCTTGTACTGCAGGAGCCAGAGCGAGTGCGAGGCCCTGCGCGCCCTGGCGCGCTAGGTGTTTTCGCAGACCACGCGAAAGCCGTCTGCTGCGGGCTCAAAGCGCAGCTGCTGATTGATGCAGTCCGGTATATCGCCCGCCGAGTGGCTGACAAAGATGATCTGCGTGTCGCTGTGGCAGGCAATGTGATCAATGGCCTGCAGCAGACGCCTCCGGTGATTGCCATCCAGGCCCAGGGTCGGTTCATCCAGCAGCAGGATCAGCGGCGATTTCACCATCGCCCGGGCCAGCAGGACCATCCGCTGTAGCCCGAAGGACAGGGTGTCATAGCTCTGCATTGACAGGTTGCCGACGCCCAGTGCATCCAGCCAGGCTTCTGCGGCGCGGCGCTGTACGTCGCCCCAGTCGTCATACAGCCCGACGCTGTCGAAAAAACCGGACACCACGACCTCGACCACCTTCATGGAGCGCGCGAAGTTCAGCTGTAGCTGGGTGTCCAGCTGACCGTACTTCTGTTTGATGTCCCAGATGCTCTCCCCGCTGCCACGCCTGCGACCGAACAGCGTGATGTCCTGTCCGTAGGCCTTGTGGTTATCCCCGGTGATCAGGCTGAGCAGGGTGGTCTTGCCGCAGCCGTTGGGTCCGGATACACAGCAGTGCTGATGGCGGTCGAAGCGCCAGTTGAGACCTTGCAGCACGGTCAGGTCGCCGTAGCGCACCGCCACATCGCGCAGTTCCAGCAGCGGGCCCTCGGGCAGGTGGTAGGGGCGTGGCGCCGGCGGTGGCAGGTCGCAAAGCGGTGGCAGCGGGGGCGCCAGCAAGCCTGGCACCTCCTCGTGTGTGAGCACCTCGGCCGGGCTTCCCTGGCAGACAACGCGGCCTTCATCGAGCACGAGAACCCGGTGTACGCCTGCTGGAATGTCCTCCAGCTGGCGACAGAGGATGAGCAGATTCTGCTCCCCTTGCAGCAGGCTTCCCAGGGCATCATTCATCGCTTGCTGGCTGGCGCGATCCAGGCCGTCCAGGGGATTGTCGAGAATCAGCAGCGCAGGGTTGCTAAGCAGCGCACGTACCAACAGCGTCTTGCGCATTTCACCGGTGGAGATGTAGCGCAGGCCTCGGTCGAGGATATGCTCCATGCCCAGGCGGGTGACCCACGCGAGAAAGTGCTCGTCGGCCTCATGCCCTGCGAGTATCGCGTCCCGAACCCGCGTTCCGGGGTCGGCCGCATCGGCGCGGTACTCGGAGTCATCCAGTTTGCGGTCACGGGCGCACAGCGCCTGTGCCTGTTCGAAACACACATAGGCAACGCCGCTGGCCAGCAGCAGTTCCGAACTGTGGTAGTCGCCCGAGAAGTGAGTGGTCTGGTGACTCAGTATGCGTGCCAGGCTGGTTTTGCCACTGCCGTTGGGGCCAACGCAGGCCCAGTGCTGACCGATGGGCACGGTCCAGTTGAGTTGCCTGAGCGCCGGGCGAGCGCGGTACACAAGGTTGATATCGCGCAGTTCAAACAGCGTCTGTGTCGCGGTCATGCGGTTGTCCTGGTCGTGGGCGGCTTGTCATGTTCGGCCCTGGCTGGCTTAATCACACGCCAATCTGCAGGAATCCGCCGGTGTCTGTCTCTCTGCTGCACATGATCGAAAACCGTCTGGCCGCGCATCGGCCCGCGCGGCCCTGGTTGCGGCCGTTGATGAAGCGCTCCGCGGTGGCGCTGGTCTTGCAGGTGCGAGAGGGTGAGTTGCATATTCTAATGATCAAGCGCGCAGAAAGGGAGGGGGACCCCTGGTCTGGCCACATGGCATTCCCCGGCGGGCGCATGGATCCGGGTGATGCCCATGGCTACGCGGTGGCGCTGCGCGAAACGCGGGAGGAGGTGGGTCTCGACCTCGCGCGCCAGGGTCGCTGCATTGGCCGCCTGTCCGACCTGAACGCGCGACCGCACCGCGGCACCTTCGGCATGGCGGTCAGCCCTTTCGTCTTTCGTGTGGATCGGAGCGTGCACTTCCAGCTCAATTACGAAGTGGCCGAAGTGGTCTGGGTGCCGCTGGAGTTTCTGCTCGACAATGCCAACCGCGACACGATGCGCTGGCAGCGCAACCGCATTACCCTGAACATGCCCTGCTATCACTTCGGCAAATACCGCATCTGGGGCCTGTCGTTGGCGATGCTGGATGAACTCATGGATCTGATCGAGGGCGGCAGTCAGCGTCGTCGCAGCTGGCGCAGGCGCTAGCCCCGGTCGGCTACTGCGCCTCGCGCAGGAACTCGCTGGTATCCAGCATCAGCTCGCGCAGGGCCGGGTCCTCGCGGCTGGCCTGCCGCAACGCGTCCTGGCTGGTGTCGCCTCGAATGTAGGCGGCTAGGAGGTCCAGCAACACGGGCGTCATTTTGGGGTCGCGCTCCCAGCGCGGGGCGTCGACCAGGTTGCCCGTCACCCGATCATCATGGAGCTGTAACCAGTAGCCTCCGCAGCTGGACAGGTAATAGTCGCCGAGCCTGCCGTAGCTGATATTCGGCGTCATCGGGTCGAAGCCGCCGGGTACCTGTTCGGTGATGCGGTAGAGTGCCATCACCCAGCGGCTGTTGGCGGGAAACTCGGTGGCGTCCGGGCGGCAGTAGTCGCGTGCCTGCAGCCACAACCTGATGCTCTGGTTGTACTCGCGCCCGCGCAGGATGCTGTCGACGGCAAGGTCGACCGAATTACCCTTACCGCCGGTGACGGTAACGGCAGCGACGAGGTCCGCCCGGTCCTGCACGTCGGCAAAACTCCCTTCCCAGAGGCACAGGCAGGATGCTTCCGGTGTACTGTTCTCGGCCGTTTCGTCGTCTGCCTTGCCCGGGTCGGCGAAGGTGAGGGTGGCGAGCAGGGAAAGCGTGATGCTGGCCAGCACTGCGTAGCGTCTCACGACAGCCCGCCTAGTCCTGCAGGGCGCGTGCCGCCTGCAGCGCGAAGTAGGTCAGTATGCCGTCACAGCCGGCGCGCTTGAAGGCAAGCAGTGACTCCAGCATCACCGGCTCCTGTGCCAGCCAACCTTGCTGGAATGCCGCCATGTGCATGGCATATTCGCCGCTCACCTGGTAAGCGAAGGTGGGGGCCTGCAACTCCGTCTTCACGCGGCGCACGATATCGAGGTAGGGCATGCCCGGCTTCACCATGATCATGTCGGCGCCTTCGGCGAGGTCGAGGGCGCACTCGTGCATGGCTTCATCGCTGTTGCCCGGGTCCATCTGGTAACTGTACTTGTTGCCGCCCTTGATGTTGACCGCGGAACCCACGGCATCCCGGAAGGGACCGTAATACGCCGATGCGTATTTTGCGGCGTAGGCCATGATCAGGGTGTTGGGGTGGCTGTGCTGCTCGAGCATGTTGCGAATCGCTCCGACGCGCCCGTCCATCATGTCAGAAGGTGCCACGATGTCGGCACCGGCTTCGGCGTGAGACAGCGCCTGCTGTACCAGTGCGTCGGTGGTAACGTCGTTGAGTACGTAACCGCTGTCGTCAATGATGCCGTCCTGCCCGTGCGTGGTATAGGGGTCCAGCGCCACGTCCGTGATAAGCCCCAGCTCCGGTACTGCGTCCTTCAGCGCCTTTACGGTGCGCTGGACCAGCCCGTCCGGGTTCCAGGCCTCCTCGGCCCGCAGGCTTTTGCGCTCTGCCGGTATCACGGGGAATATGGCGAGGGCGGGTATGCCAAGATCATGGGCCTCGCGCGCGAGATCTGTCAGCAGGTCGACACTGAGCCGTTCAATCCCCGGCATGGACGCCACGCTTTCCCGCTGCTGACGGCCCTCCAGTACAAACACCGGATAGATCAGGTCGGCTGGGCTGAGCGCATGTTCACGCACCAGCCGGCGTGAGAAGGCGTGCGCGCGCAAGCGCCGCATGCGGGTCTGAGGAAAGGGGCCGCGAGAACTCTGGATCATGGGCGCGTTGCTCCGTTCAGAGGCTGGCAAATGCGCTGCGCGCTGCCGCCAGGGTCTGCTCGATGTCATCGTCGGTATGGGCTGCCGATGTGAACCCTGCCTCGTAAGATGCCGGGGCAAGGTAGACGCCAGCATCCAGCATCAGGTGGAAAAAGCGGTTGAAGGCTGCGCTGTCACAGGCCATGACCTGCTGGTAGTTGCTGACGTGGTCAGCATCAGTGAAGAATCCACCGAACATGGTACCGGCGTGATTGGTGGTAAACGGCACCCCGGCACTGGCAGCCGCCTGTTCGAGTCCCTCACAGAGCGCGGTGGTGCGCGCAAACACCGGTTCATAGAATCCCGGCGCGGAAATCACCTCCAGGGTCGCGAGGCCTGCGGCCATGGCGATGGGATTACCCGAGAGCGTGCCGGCCTGATACACCGGCCCCAGCGGTGCAATGTGCTCCATGATATCGCGCTTGCCACCGAAGGCGCCTACCGGCATGCCGCCACCGATGACTTTGCCCAGGCAGGTGAGGTCTGCCTCAACGCCGTAGAATCCCTGTGCGCCCTGCAGGCCGAAGCGGAAACCGGTCATGACTTCATCGAGTATCAGCAGGCTACCGTGTGCGCTGCATACGTCGCGCAGCGTTTCCAGAAAGCCCGGTTGCGGGGGGATGCAGTTCATGTTGCCCGCGACCGGTTCGACGATGACACAGGCGATCGCGTCGCCGTGCTCGGCAAAGGCGCGGCGGAGGCCCTCGCTGTCGTTGTAGGTCAGTGTCATGGTGTGATCTGCCAGCGCCGCCGGTACGCCTGGTGAGCTCGGCACACCGAGGGTCAGCGCTCCGGAGCCGGCCTTGACCAGCAGGGAGTCAGAGTGCCCGTGGTAGCAGCCCTCAAACTTCACGATGGTGTCACGCCCGGTGAAACCGCGAGCCAGCCGTATGGCGCTCATGGTGGCTTCGGTTCCGGAGTTGACCATGCGCACCATATCCATGCCTGGCATGAGTTCGCAGATCCGGTCGGCGAGGCGAATTTCCAGTTCCGTCGGGGTGCCGAAGCTCAACCCCTTCGCCGCCTGGCTGATCACGGCTTCGCGCACATGGGGATGGTTGTGGCCCATGAGCATGGGGCCCCAGGAGAGCACGTAGTCGATATAGCGCTTGCCCTCGCAGTCGTAAAGGTAGGCGCCGTTTGCGCTGTCGATGAATACCGGCGTGCCGCCCACGGCCTTGAACGCGCGTACGGGAGAGTTCACGCCGCCGGGTATATGGTGCAGGGCGCGCTCGAAGAGTTGCTGTGATGTACTCATGAAGTGGGTTCCTGGTCCGGTTTCGCGCTGTACTGTGTGGCGAGGCTGCGGATTATCACGTTTCGCGCGCAGTATAGCCAACCCTGCCCGGCTTCCGTCAAAGCGGTCTCACCACCGCCAGAACGATGATTGCGAAAAGAAACAACACGGGAATTTCGTTGAAGAACCGGTAAAACACGTGGCCGTGTCGGTTGCTGTCGGCGTTCGCCTCGCGCACATAGCGGCCGCATTGCAGGTGGTACAGGACCAGGCCGACGACCCCCGCCAGCTTCACCCACAGCCACACGCTGGTCAGGTAGTAGCCCGGGTTGCTGACGATCAGTGCCAGTCCGAAGGCAATGGTCAGGAACATGAACGGGGTGACAAAGCGGTACAGCTTGCGCGCCATGACGGCCAGCTGCGCGCGCGTCGCGGCATCCTGGCTGGCGGCAAAGTACACCAGAATGCGCGGCAGATAGAACAGGCCGGCAAACCAGCACACCATGAAAATCAGATGAAACGCTTTTAGCCAGAGCATGCAGGTGCAATCCGTCGGTCGCTGTGGGGTGACGGGCGAATATTAACAGTTATCTGCACTGAATTTGCTCTTATACTACGATGTTCGCGGGCGGCCTGCGATCAGGCGGCCTGCGTTCAGGCGGTCTGTGCTCAGGCAGATGTTGTGTTGTGGTCTTGGGAGGGTGAATGATCAGGGCAGGTATTGTGGGCGGCACGGGTTACACCGGGGTCGAGTTGTTGCGGCTTTTGGCGTCTCATGCAGATGTCGAGGTGGTCGCGATCACCTCCCGTGCCGAGGCGGGGCGTCGGGTGGATGAGCTCTACCCCAACCTGCGCGGTATCTATGACCTCGCGTTCGAAGAGCCGGACGTGGCCTTGCTGGCGGGTTGCGATGTCGTGTTCTTTGCCACACCCCATAACGTAGCGATGCATATGGTGCCGGACCTGCTCGCCGCGGGTACGCGCATTATCGACTTGTCGGCGGATTACCGGATTCGCGATGCCGAACTCTGGTCACGCTGGTATGGCGAGCCACACGCCAGCCCCGAACTGCTGGCGCAAGCCGTGTATGGCCTGCCCGAATTGCACAGGGAAAAAATTCGCGACGCACAGCTGCTGGCCTGCCCGGGCTGTTACCCCACGGCGATCCAGCTGGGCTGGTTGCCGCTGCTGGCGGCGAGCAAGGTCGACCCCGGAAGCCTGATTGCCAGTGCCGCCTCGGGCGCCAGCGGCGCAGGACGCCAGGCAAAAGTCGATAACCTGCTGAGCGAAGTGGCGGGTAGCTTCAAAGCTTATGGTGTAGGCGGCCACCGCCACCTGCCGGAGATCGAGCAGGGTCTGACGGAGGTTGCGGCGGGCCCGGTGTCGGTCACTTTCGTGCCGCACCTGCTGCCCATGGTCCGCGGTATACACGCGACCCTCTTCGCGCGGCTGCAGGAGCCCGCCGCCGATCTGCAGGCCCTGTTTGAAGCGTACTATGCCACGGAGCCCTTCGTCGACGTGTTGCCGCCGGGCGTGTTCCCGCAAACGCGCACCGTGAAGGGAGCCAACCGCTGTCAGCTCGCCGTCAGCGTGCCCCAGGGCCGCGACACCGTGGTGGTGATGTCGACTATCGACAATCTGGTGAAGGGTGCGTCCGGGCAGGCACTGCAGTGCATGAATATCATGTTCGGACTGCAGGAAACCCGTGGCCTTGAGCAGGTAGGTCTGTTGCCTTGAGGCGCCTGTGAGCAGCGGCGCGGAGCGCTACCGCACAGTTGTACGGCGCTACCATGTCCGGCACCATCAGTTCGTGGTGCTGGGGTTGGCGCTCGCAGCATCCCTGGTGCTTCTCGTGGGCTTTCTGCTGGGCCGCCAGGCGGCGTTCAGCGGTTCCGGTATCGACCCTGTAAAATACCGCGAGCAGGGCAGGGCAATGCGCGCTGCGCTGGCGGAAAACGCCGAGTTGAATCGGCAGGTGGGTGTACTGGCTGCGCGACACGAGGTGGACCGCGCTGCGCTGGAGCTGGTGCGTCAGGAACTGGCTGAGCAAAAGGAACTGATTGCCGGGCTGGAAGAGGGTGTGCGTTTTTACCGCAGCCTGATGACGCCGGGGGAAATCGCCCAGGGGTTCAGCTTGCGTGCCATAGAGCTGGTGCCGCGCGACGAGCCCGGGCGCTACGGATTTCGCATTGTGGCACAGCAGGAGGCGCGCAAGCACAGCACCCTGCAGGGCGAGTTGTATGCCGAGATTACCGGCCAGGAAGCGGGCAAGGTTCGAAGCTACCCGCTGTTTGAGCTGAGTCCCGATATCGAGCATCGCCAGCTACCCTTGCGGTTCCGCTATTTTCAGTCGATCGAAGGTGACCTGGTGTTGCCGGAGGGCTTCGAGCCCCAGGCCATCAGCGTTGTGGCAACGGTCAAGGCTCCGCGCAAGGCGGAAGTGCGCGAGCAGTACCCGTGGCAGGTTCAGGAGAGATTTACGCATGTTGGGAAATAAGCGCGGCACATCGGCGGTCGCTGGAGGCACAACCCTGATCTCACGTGAGACGCGGATCATCGGTAACGTGCACTTCAGCGGTAACCTGGAAATCGAGGGTGAAGTGGTCGGGGACGTTCTTGCCGCCCCGGGGAGCGACGCCATGGTACGCCTGGTCGAAGCCGGCTCCATCCAGGGCGAGATCCACGCGCCCAGGGTGATGATCAATGGCTCGGTGGAGGGCGCGGTGCATGCCACGAGCCACCTGGAGCTGGCGCCGAGAGCCAGGGTCGCGGGGGATGTCCACTACCACATCATCGAAATGGCTGCCGGAGCCGAGGTAAACGGTCGCCTGTTGCACTGTATGGAGACGGCGGCGGATCCGGATGACGCCGGCCAAAACCCTGCCGCGTTGCAGGCGCCTGCGGCTAAAGTTGACTAAAATAGTCGGGCTTACCATAATGGTGCGCTGCAAACCATTGCGGGGAAACGCGATACCCCGGAGAAAGATATGTCGGTAGCCGAAGCATTCAATCCCGCCGGGATCAACCTGACCGCCCGCGCCGTCAACAAGGTGCGAGAGCTGGTGGAAGAAGAGGAAAACCCCTCTCTCAAGCTGCGCGTCTACATCACGGGCGGCGGCTGCTCGGGCTTTCAATACGGTTTTACCTTCGAGGACTCCAGTGCGGAGGACGACACCGTGATTGAGCGGGAGGGCGTATCTGTCCTGGTGGACCCCATGAGCTTTCAGTATCTCGTCGGGTCGGAGGTGGACTACACGGAAGGTCTCGAGGGCGCTCGCTTTGTGATTAACAACCCCAATGCCACGACCACCTGCGGCTGCGGGGCGTCGTTCTCTATCTAGCTGAAAGCGGGGCTGTGCCGGCACCGGGGCGTGCAGCCCCCGGGTAGATGCCACCCAGCACTCGAGCACCCGCTGCGCCGGTCACCTCGGCGGCGCTGCCGTTCAGGTTGTTCAGCGTTCTCCATGCCAACCAGGCAAAAGCAGCACCCTCCACCCATTCCGGTGCCAGGCCCAGTTCTGCGGTGCTGGTGAGTCGCGCCGGCGCCAGTCGGTGGTAGAGGCGGCGCATCAGGTCGGTATTGTAGGCGCCGCCGCCGCAGACGTAGACCTCGTCCACGGGCAAGGCGCCTTCAAGAATGCTGTCGGCGATGCATTGCGCTGTGAATTCGGCGAGTGTCGCCTGCACATCCTGTGGGTTCAGGAATGGCAGCCCGGCGAGGCAGCTGGCGAGCCAGCTCAGGTGGAAAGCCTCCTTGCCGGTACTGCGCGCGCCCCGCTGCGCCAGAAACGGGTGCTGTTGCATGCGCGCCAGCAGCGGCCGGTCGACGGCGCCTTCCGCCGCCCAGGCGCCATCACGATCGTAGCGATCCCCCCGGTGGCGGTGCACCCACTGATCCAGCAGCGTGTTTCCGGGCCCGGTGTCAAAACCGCTGAGCAGCGCGTCCCCGGCCAGCAGGCTGACGTTGGCGATACCGCCGATATTGACCACAGCGCGGTTGACGCCGGCTCTGGCAAACGCTGCCGCGTGGAAGGCAGGTGCCAGTGGAGCACCTTCTCCGCCGGCGGCGACATCCCGGCGCCGAAAATCGGCCACGGTGGTGATGCCGGTGCGCTCTGCAATCGTGTTGGGGTCACCAATCTGCAGCGTGTAGGCGGTGGCATTGCCGCCCGAGGGAGGGCGGTGGCGGATCGTCTGGCCGTGGCTGCCAATCACGAACACATCCGACGCTGCTACACCGGCATGGTCCAGCAGTGCCGTGCAGGCATCGGCAAACAGCTCACCCAGCTGGCGGTCCAGTATGCCCATGCGCTCAACTTCGTTGTCACCCGGCTGGCTGATGTCGGCGATGGCCTGGCGCAGATGGGGGGGAATGGGGTGTTCCAGCGTGGCCCGCAGTGCGTGGCCGTGGTGCGAGATGTGGGCGAGGACCGCATCGATGCTGTCGATGCTGGTCCCGGACATGAGCCCTATACAGAGTGCGTCGCCGGCCACCTCAGGGCGCGGGTGAGGCGCTGCGGTCGTTACTGCGCATGGCGAGACGCCGGTATTCCTGCAAGCCCGCCAGCTGCTGGGAGGAATCCGCGATGGCGCTGCGGAAGGCCGGCAGTTCTGCCGCTGCCAGTGTTTTCGCCTTCGGAAGTTCACGGTGCACTTTGCGTGGATCCCGGTGCTGGCCGTCGATCAGGAACTCGTAGTGAAGGTGTGGCCCGGTGGCTGCCCCGGTGGACCCCACGGAACCGATCACCTGCCCCTGTGTTACGCGTTGACCCTGCTTCACCTTGCGTTGGTGGAGGTGCAGGTAGCGCGTGACGTAGCGGTCGCCGTGCTGCAGGAACAGGTAGTTCCCGTTGGCCCGTGTAAAGCCGGATTTAATGACTTTGCCATCACCTGCCGCATACACCGGCGTGCCCGTTGGTGCAGCGTAGTCGGTGCCGCGGTGGGGGCGCGTGGTCTTGTAGATCGGGTGCAGACGGCGCGGATTGAAGTTGGAGCTGATGCGGGTGAAATCGACAGGTGCGAGCAGGAAGGCCTTGCGCATGCTGACGCCGTCTTCGTTGTAGTAGGCTACGTGGCCATCCCTGTCCTCAAACCGGAACGCGTTGTAGGTCTTTCCCCGATTGGTGAAGGAGGCAGCGAGAATGGCCCCGTCCTGGTATTTTTCGCCGTCGAGCAGCACTTCTTCATAGATGACGTGGAAGGTGTCACCCTTGCGCGGGTCCTGTACAAAATCGATGACACCGCCGAAGATATTGGCGAGCTCGATAATCAGGCCGCTGGAGAGGCCGGCGTCCTGACCGGCCATGAATAGCGAGGACGTAATTTCCGCGCTTACCCAGGTTTCCTGTATGTCGGTCTGGCGGATTTCCCGCGCGGTCTCAAAGCCGGCCGCGCCCCGTTGGTAGGTAACCGACTCCAGCGGGGAGATGACATGGCGCACTGCCTGCAGGCCACCGTCTTCCGCCGTCAGGAACGCAATGGTCTGCCCCGGGTAAATGCGGGACAGTGCCTTGCCCTCCGGTGCTTCATTGACCACCTGGTGTACGTCCGACGAATTGAAACCCGCGCGTTTGAAAATGAGAGAGAGGTTGTCGCCGCGGCGCACCGTCTCTTCATGCCATTCAGGCTGCGCCGGTGCAGCGGCGAGTACCGGTTCCGGCTCGGGAGTCGCCTCTGCCTCAGCGGAGGGCTGCGGTGCCGGGACACTGCCCACGACGATGGGCTTGAGGATGTCGGCTTCCAGGGTCAGCTCGATGTCGTTGCGGTCCTCACGGTTCGCCGCCACATCACCCGATGGCGTGAGGATGGTGGTAGCCGCCACCAGTGCCGACAGGACGCCTACCGCAATCAGGTGTTTCCGATGCGATGCCTGTTTCTCTGGCGGGCGCACTGTGGCCCCCCGAACGTTTCCCGATTTATGCATAAACATTATGAGCTGTGCTTTGTAGGCCTTTGAGTATATAAAAGAATTTTGGCGGCTGACAGGGGGGCGAGGCACTTAACGTCTTGCTTTTTGAGAACCTTATTGTATGGTTTGCGCCCCTTTTAATGCCTTCTTCTACTATAGCCAGGAGTTGCCAGATGAGCAGTGCCCTGTTGACCGACCTGCGTGCCCGCGGCCTGATCTTTCAGGCGGCCGGTGAAGAGCAGCTGCCCGAGTGGCTGGACGGCGGTGTGCGCACCCTGTATTGCGGCTTCGATCCGACGGCGGACAGCCTGCATATCGGGTCCCTGGTGCCGCTGTTGATGTTGCGTCGCTTCCAGTTGGCGGGGCATCGTCCGCTGGCGCTGGTCGGCGGCGCTACCGGCCTGATTGGCGACCCGTCCTTCAAGGCTCAGGAGCGACAGTTGAACACGCCTGAAGTGATTGCGGGTTGGGTCGACAAGATTCGCCAGCAGGTCTCCCGATTTGTCGACTTTGATGCTGGAGAGGCGTCTGCCATCGTGGTCAATAACCTTGACTGGACGCGGGATATGGATGTGCTGACCTTCCTGCGCGATGTGGGCAAGCACTTCTCCGTCAACGCCATGATCCAGAAAGAGTCAGTCAAGCATCGCATCGAGCGTGAGGGCAGCGGCATCAGCTTCACGGAGTTCACCTACATGATTCTGCAGTCCTACGACTTCGCGGAATTGAGTAAACGCTATGGATGCGGCCTGCAGATTGGCGGCTCGGACCAGTGGGGGAATATCACAGGCGGCATCGATCTTGCCCGTCGCATGTATGGCAATCAGGTATACGGCCTTACCATGCCCCTGATTACCAAGGCTGACGGCACCAAGTTCGGCAAGACCGAGTCTGGTACGGTTTGGCTGGACCCGGTGCGCACCTCGCCCTATGCCTTTTACCAGTTCTGGCTGAACACGGCCGATGTCGATGTCTATCGCTTCCTGAAATACTTTACTTTCCTGCCGGTTGCAGAGATCGACGTGCTGGAGCGGGCGGATGAGCAGCGCCAGGGGCGCCCGGAGGCGCAGTCGGTGCTGGCGCGGGAAGTCACCCGGCTGGTGCATGGTAATGAGGGGCTGGTCGCTGCGCAGCGCATTACCGAGGCGTTGTTCAGTGACAATCTCTCGACCCTGTCGGCGGCTGACTTCGAGCAGCTGCGTCTCGATGGCCTGCCGGCGTCCGAGCTTCCGGAGGCCGCATCGATGCCTGCCACGCTGACACAGTTGCTTACCGAGGCGGGAATGGCGCCCTCTGGCAAACAGGTGAAGGATGCCCTGGCGCGCAACGCGGTACTCTGCAACGGCAGGCCGCTGGGTTGGGGCGATAACGAGCAGCCGGCGGCGGTCCTGACGCCGGATAATGCACTCCATGGGCGGTATTTCGTGGTCCGTCTGGGGAAAAAGAAATACCACCTGTTCTACGGCAAGGCAGCCTGACAGTGCGGCCCCCGGCGGCGCCGTCGGGGGCAGCGCCGGGCGCTGGAGTAAATTCACCAACTATTTTTTACCGCAGGTCTTGCGCGCTGCAGGAGCGCTGCGTATAGTTCGCCTCCCTTCGCAGTGGCCCTGACGCGCTGCAGCGGAGAGACGCTTATATCCCCAGATCTTTCAACTGGTTAGGGGGTATAAGTGAGATGAAGTCTGGGCATACGCAGTACGCAAAAATTTGCGAAAAGCTGTTGCCAACAAGGCGCTCATCGGTATAATACGCGTCCCCGTCGAGGAGAGCATCTCGGCGGATACCACGGCCCTGGCGGCCCTGGGTTATTTAACAAAGAAACGAAGACAGATGTGTGGGC
>TARA_R110002073_G_scaffold53838_1_pt1 | contig 150088 bp, 134 predicted proteins | sample TARA_R110002073 | Tara Oceans TARA_R110002073 (sample SAMEA4397174) | marine metagenome | biome: Polar Biome; feature: [DCM] deep chlorophyll maximum layer (ENVO:01000326); material: water (ENVO:00002006), including particulate matter (ENVO:01000060) such as... | depth 40 m
AGCTCTGGATGCCTCGGAGTGGGAGGCGTCGACTTATGATTATCAGAGTAACATTTTGTGGTTGAATTTAACGAAGACGGCTCAGAAGGTCTAAATATTAGCAACAGGCTGCCATCTCCATACCGCGAGACCACCGAAGCATTAAACCTGATGTCAGCAAAGGATTATGACAGCCATGTGCAACGCCTAGAAGACTATAAAGACCTGCATAGTAGTGATTTGGCTATTGCCGCCGAGTTAATGGATATTAATGAACTCAAGTTTCGGAGTTCAAAAAAGACAATAAAACCAAAGTAACTTGATGATTTAAAAGAGGTTGATGCCTCATTGTGGTAAAATACTTGTTAACTAGACAAAGTAAAAAACAACAAGAGACATCAAATGAATTCTGCCACAAAGCCCTTGAACTTGCCAACATTAACCGCTGACTTGCTTAGCCAAACAAACCTTAAAATTGATAATACATTTAGCTCAACATGGAAGAGTCTGCGTTTTAATACGATATTACGCCAAACTAAGTTTTCTAAGCGCTCAGGTATACCAGCCAGTGATGCTGTTTATCTATTAATGCTTTGGGTTTGGCTAAAAGTAGACTCTGTTGCCATGTTTTCAAAGGATGCTTTGTTAAGTTTTTCAGCGGCAAAAAAAGATGCCAGGTGTTTCCAGTCATTTTGACCACTTAACTGCTCGTTGCGTGATGGGGCAGCAAATAGTGACGCTCGGTGTCGCTAATGATGAACAATTTGTTCCCATTGATAATGAAATATTCATCAGTGAGGTTAAGCAGCAAGCGTTAGACTATAAATTTAATGACCACCATAGTGTTGCAGCAAAACGCTACAAGAAATCAAAACAACAAACCAAGCCAGAAATGGTATGTGACATGATAGCGCGAGCTATACGTGGCGGCATCAACGCCGGTTACTTTTTAGCCGATGCATGGTTTGCGACCAAGCATATTCTCAGAATGACTATTGAACACTCACTTGTAGGGCCTGCTCTTGGTGCTAGTTGCTTTCTTCAGACTAAACCTTGCGGTTAAGCCCTTGCCATTCACTAGTAATTATCATCTAATAGCAATAATTAATCGCTAAGAATGGTGACCTTCCTACAGAAGATTTCCGGCTCATTAGTTCATGCCCATGCTGAACGGTGTTTTTATCGATTTTTTCCGCTTTATATTCGAACTGGTGAATTCGGATATAATTTTCTAGATTTCACCAACAATCATGAGTAAAGAAAATGAGTAAAGGTATAGTTAAGTGGTTCAACGCCGACAAAGGCTTCGGCTTCATTACCCCTGAAGATGGCAGTAAGGATCTTTTTGTTCATCATTCGGAAATTCAAGCAGGCGGTCAGTATGCAACCTTGAATGATGGCCAAGCAGTTGAATACGAAGTTGGTCAAGGTCAAAAAGGCCCATGTGCAAATAAAGTTGTTGCTATTTAATTTGTAAGTCATATGAGTCATTCGGGCTGTCAATAGAAAATAGAAGTCCAGTCGGCCACTTCTCGTAAGTGGTCGATTTTAACATGACCTGTTAAGTCATCTACTTATCAGGTAATCAGCCTGAGCCCCCAGTTAAACGTCCAGCTCATTGGTTGCGTGACTAACCTCCTAGCAATCGTTTCTCATCAAGCATCTGTTGGTTTTTTAGCATAAAATGGACACATTGGTCTGACCTGACCTGTGCGTAAGGTCCGACGTTACATTGCCGATATATGGCTCAATAGGACAAATATTCACAGCCACCTTTTGCGCAAAAAAAGCACAAAACCCGCCCTCAAAAATTTACTCGGTGAGCCGGATGTTAACTGTAAAAATAGTTGCATAGATTATAGTATCAAAATAGTATCCATTTTGTGCAAAGGCCGTACAACAATTCCCAGCAAACTCATCCCGCAAAGGGCGTTGTTAGATTAGTCAGGAGGAAAATAATGTCTGGAATAAATAAATCACCCACAACCTCATGGGTTAACTACCCACCATTACGTAATCCTCTGATTGCAGGCAGCTTCGCACTACTAGCTTTTATTCTTGAGTATATAGAAGTCATTGGTAATGATACTTCAATATGGGTTTATCTCATTTCGATTATTTATGGCGGTTATCTCTGGGCAAAAGAGGGGATAGAAGAAGTCATCCATGAACATGTAATTGGCATCCCGATATTGATGATAGGGGCCACTATTGGTGCAATGTACCTTGGTATGTGGGACGAAGCTGCAGCACTGGTTATTCTTTTTGGTATTGCCGAAGGTGTTGAAGAATACACGTTCAGCAAAACGCGAAACGCCATTCGCTCACTTCTGGATCTTGCACCGAAACAGGCGCGAGTGAATCGTGATGGAAAAGAGCAGGTTATTCCTGCTGAAGAAATAAAACTGAATGACGAATTTATTGTTTTGCCAGGTGAATCTGTTCCTACAGATGGCCTTATTCTAAAAGGAGAAACGAGCCTAGATGAATCACTCGTTACAGGTGAATCAATTCCTGTCAATAAAAAGCCAGGGGATAAGGTGTTTCCTGCAACTATCAATGGACAGGCTACTCTAACCGTGAGAGCAACCAGCACGTTTGCAGACAACACGCTGTCTCGAATTATTAATCTTGTTGAGAATGCACAGGAACAAAAGGGGCGCGCGCAGGCATGGATGGAGCGTTTTGGTCGTCGTTATAGTCCAGTTATTTTACTGATAAGTATTATGATGGTTCTCGCCCCACTTTTTATTCCGCTAGATGCCGCCTATTGGATTGAGAAGGCGGTTATTCTTCTGGTAGCAGCCGCGCCCTGTGCTTTGGTCATTTCCTTGCCTATCGCGATGGCGTCCGGCATCAGTGGCTCGGCTAAGCGGGGTATTTTAATTAAAGGCGGAGCCCACCTTGAACACCTTGGCACAATAAAAACCATTGCCATGGATAAAACGGGGACGTTAACTCACGGTAAGCCAAATGTAACGGATGTCATTGCCTTGCAAGATAGTGATAATAATGTAATCAGTTATGCATCGGGATTGGAACAATACTCCAGCCATCCGCTAGCACAAGCGATTGTCAGGTACGCTAAACAAAAACAAATAGACATAGCTAGCACTGATAATACGGGTGCAATATTTGGTTCTGGCGTGAAAGGAACTATTAATGCAGATACATGGTATCTGGGAAACCCGAAATTATTTTCAGATATGGGAATAGAACTAGCAGAGCACGAAGAAATAATCAATAAACTCCAGTCTGAAGGTAAAACAGTGGTGTGTTTGGGGAATGTGCAGATGATTATCGGCATTATTGCTATTCAAGATACGATTCGTGAAAATGCCATTGAAGTTATACAACGCCTACATGTTCTGGGAATACGTACCGTTATGTTAACCGGAGATAATCAGCGAACTGCACAACGCATTGCCAAGGAGTTAGGTATTGATGATGTTCGTGCCGAACTAAAACCCGAAGATAAAGTAGTGGCCATACAAGCGTTAATGGAAGATGGCCCTACATTGATGGTGGGTGACGGTGTTAATGATGCACCTGCCCTAGCCACGGCAACCTGTGGAATGGCAATGGGTGCCGCTGGTAGCGATGCGGCTATTGAAGCAGCAGATATTGCCTTGATGGCAGATGACCTCAGCAAAATAGAAGAAGCCATGCAGATTGGTCAAAAGGCACGATATGTTAGTAAGCAAAATATAATATTTTCAATTATAGTTTTGGCTATTTTAATCCCGGCAGGGGTTGGCGGCTTTATTACCATCGCTGTAGCTGTTTTGGTACATGAAGCAAGTGAATTACTCGCCGTTGCAAACGGAATAAGAGCGGGGCGTTTTATCAAACAATAGCGCTACTAACAAAATTAAATCTAATACATATGAGCCTTCGGGCTAGTTGCTCTAGCGGCGAATTAGTTTTCTGGCGTGCTCTATATGATTTTAGTTGTTATGTTTACCAGTTGGAATGACTGATGTCATAAAGGGAATGCGTGGTACTGAGGGCGATAACGTAAGGATTTAATGGAAATTATCACTCTGCTGAGTTTCTTGATAGGGTTTGGTGATCGCATCAATTAGGCGGAGCGTCATTTCATTCGCCAGCATTTCTTCTTCACTCCCTGACTTCATATATTCTTTGCCTTCTTTTAGCACCGCCACCGCCTGTTTTATATAGGTGATTGCCAGGTTATTCCATGCTCTATATTTTTCTGGGCTAATATTTGCGCTTTTTTCGAACATACGCTCTGCCGCTTTCAATTGGCCAGTACGCACATAAATATTGCCTAGCCGAAACCATGCCTCATAAAACTCAGGGTTTAATTTGGTGATTTTAATAAAATTAGCTTCCGCTTCTTCAAGCATGCCTTCTTGATAAGCTTGTTGGGCCTTTGTAAATAGTGCCATGCTTTTTTGTGCATCGGTTTCAGTTTTAACGGTAGTGCAGGCTGTTAAAATAAACACAAATAAAATAATCAGATATTGTTTCGCTAATATATTACTCATAATTGTAGAAAGGCTCGGTCTTAATGATTGGGCTTGTTTTGATTCTATTGTAGAGTATCTTTCGAGTAATTATCAGGCGTGATTTTGAAATGTATTGCATGGTGAGTATACACATAATCAGTTTCTATCTTTATGTCTGAAAGCGACAAGAATGTATTTTAGCCGAGATTTTTTAAAATTATTATTACTGTCCTACTGACAGATGCTTTTTATAATATTAGAATGCTTGCCACTACAATGACGAACTTCAAATTGTGTTATAAAAAAGATACAAAGTGTAAGCAAGGATAGAGTTTTAGCAGGAGCTAACTTAAGGATGGTTAACCGCGCGTAATGGACCTACGCAAAACCCCTCTCATAAGAATACTCATAATATATAGCTATTTCTTAATTTAATTGTGTTGCTAAGCAAGCAAGGCTCAGGGTGTAGCTATTTTTAATTGCTGGAATACAGTCAAAGCGCTTACCCCACTTTGTCAGTCTATTTCCTGCCGTTAATGTTTTGTCATGTTAGCTTTAAAAGAGCAAGCTGACTTATTTGGCAGGTAAGAAATTTGATATGTACGGCCTTATTGTAAAGGCGCAAATAAGTGCTCGTCATATCCCGTGATTTGCTGCTTGATTAAGTGGTAGATAAAACCCGGCTATAGTTTGACCATCATAGTGTATTTTCTGTAGTTGACTATTGTAAAAATGGAAGTTTTTAATCAAAAAAGGATGTTTAATTATGAAAGGTAAGATCAAAGCGTTAAGTAAAAAGAATCAACGGGGTCAAGGAATGACTGAGTACATTATTATTGTTGCGTTGGTTGCAATTGCCGCCATCGGTGTCTTTCGGATTTTTGGTGATACAGCTCGAAATCAAATGGCAGCCATTACACAAGAGCTTGGTGGTGGCAATGGTCAAGTTCAGGTGACAGCCGCTGGCACAGAGTCCGCAAAAGCCGCGGCTTCTGCTGTAATTGATAAAGACTTAAGTTCTTACAATAAAAGTAACAAGTAAAAGTTAACTGTTTTTTATTATTTTACTTTGTATGTAGGCCTCCGCGTACAAGAGGTCTACTGAATTGATTTTCAATGGATTGAATGAATGTCGAAGTTAGTTACACCCTTAAGGATAAGGGCTTTAAAGCAACGAGGCCAGGCCTTGGTTTATGCTATCGCTATGGCAGGAGTCTTGGCTTTGACGATGGCTTATGTGTTCAATGTAAGTCAGATTACTAATGAAAAAACCAAATTGCAGAATACGACTGATGCTGCTGCTTATAGTATCGTGATGGTTCAATCGAGAGATATGAATTTTAAGGCATACACAAATCGTGCTATGGTCGCAAATCATGTTGCCGTTGCCCAAGCGGTGGCGCTGACTTCTTGGGCGCGCTGGTTTGAAGTGTTTACCAAGAATTTTCAAGCAATAACGAGTTCGATTCCCGTATTGAATTTTATTACAGCGGGTTTTAGCTATGCAGCCAAAGGCATAGCGGTAGGAACCGAAACCTCAATGAATGCCATGGTATCAGCCATTGATATGGTATTAGATATGCTCGAAATATCTCAAATGGCATTCCATGTGGCGACGATGGTCGTGGCTAAACAAACATTTGATGATGTTGTTAAGGCAAACGATCCAGAGGTTAACGCCAGTTTGGTAGCAACCGTAAATAACATTAAGGGTTTTGTTAACTCTCATCAGAACTTCACCACCCGCTGGGATCCTTCTATTGTAAGAAGTAAGTCCACTTCTAATAAAAAAAAGTGGCTTGAAAACAAGAAAAACATGGATGAATTCAGAGATATCACGTTGAAATCCAGGGATGGCTTCACGATGGGGAGAGATCAAACACTTTTTAAGTTTGGTGGTAAATGGCTTGGTATCGAAGTAAGGGCGTTTAGAGAGGGAAAAACACAATTAACGGCTGGTCTAAAAAGAGCGTCTTTCGCCCCTTACTATAATTGGTCTGCCGAAGACACCTTCTCTTTTCATTGGAGAAAGACGAAGTGGAGCAAGTTAAAGAGACGGTGGACGTCATGGAAGGAGATTGCACCTGTTGGCTGGGGAGGCGCTCAAGCATACAAGTCGTTTGATGACGCAGCGTTGTGGACCTCTGTTTTTAAAAGTAAAAACCCTAAAGCTTTAAAACTAGCGTATGTGAATTATGGTTTGAAAAAATCAATCGGAACCTATTCGGGGCTCAGAAAGTATTATGCGGTGACACAGAAAGGTTTAGTAAGAGGCAGTGGTGGCATTACTGTCTTACTAGAAAAACCACACAGTACGGGTGGTGGCGGTATACGAACTAGCAAGTCTATTGGTATGACTCGCACAGGCGGTCCCTTAGATATTGAAAGTAAAGGTGGTTTTATTAATAACACTCTTGCGGCAATGGCAAAAGCAGAAACCTACTTTGTTAGGCCAACTGATGATAAAGGAAAAAACACCAGAGCAGATAAAAAACGAGAATATGGAAGCGCTTTCAATCCTTATTGGCAGCCCCACCTAATAGATATACCTTTAAAGGAAGAGTTGAAAATGAAGGGTCTGCTAGGTTTACCTACACCATAGACTAACAGGGAAGTAGTCAGGGATGAATAAGAAGATAGCCAGGAATTTTATTCTGAAACAAGCGCGTGGACAGGCAACCATTGAGTTATTAGTTGCTGCTATTTTTGTTTTAGTGCCCATGGCAATAGGGCTGTCTTATATAGCCAAAGTAGGTCATACCCAGCATAAGCTTCATGAGGCTGCTCGTTATGCCTCTTTCGAAAAAGCTAAGTGGTCAGGGGGGCACTATAATAGCAAAGCAAATGATGAGATAGCGCGTGAGATTAACACACGAGTATTTGCTTCGGGGTTTGAGAAAATTGATAGCGTTAAAGATAAACAATCAAAAGCCCTCAATACGATAAATGTAAACCCATTTATGAAGTTTGCCCACAAAGGACGTTACGACCTTTTATTAAAAGAAAAACCTAAACCATTAAATAGTTACGTGAAATTAACTACTTCACTTGCCGGGTTAAAAAATGCAGGGCTTTCAAGCACAATCAATAACGTTGTGAAAAAAGGCTTATCTCTAGGGAAAACGGGTATTGAAACGAGTACGGTAAATGTTGAGTTGCAAAAACTCGCTATGCTGCCTTTACCCGGAGCAGCGCTGACGTCATCAAGCCATGTTGCGCTGTTAAGTAACGCATGGAATGCCAGTGGGCCTAGTAATGTTAAAAAAAGGATCAAAAAGCTGATACCAACATCCTATATTGCAGGGATTTCTAGCGCGTTAAGTTCAGTGACATCATTAGGGCTTTCTGGTGGCGGTAGTTTGGAATTAGGTATAGTTAAGCCTGACGTAATACCCAAGGGGCGTTGGAAGTGAAAATAATGGGCAAAATTTTATTTGTGTATATTTGTTCTTATTGTTTGGGTGTTCATGCTGAAGAATGGCCAGAGTTTCCTGTTCCAAAAAATGAAAGAGTCATAATTGTTGGCAATAATATGTCAGTTAACGGTCAGACTATGAAAATCATGGAAATGACGAGTCAAAGGAATGTTACTGATATTATTGAGTTTTATAAGACAAAATGGGAAACCCCCGTTAAAAAGGGTGCCCCAGGTTATATTATTACTGAAGCAAATCCGTACTTGATTGTTAGCCGACCTGAAAAAAAATTTTTAATGACAGTGCAGGTTAAAAAGAATGGAAGGAAGGGGAGTTACTCACTTTTAGCAATGAGTAAAATACCTAATAAAAACGCAGTCATAATTTTAGGAAAAGGCTTTCCTAAAATGAACACCACGTCTGTTCTCAGTGATATTAAAAGTGAAGATATTAATCAAAAAGGCCGAACGTTATTATTAGAAAACTCATTTTCGGTAAAATCGAATGTTAATTTCTATCGTGATTATTACCTAAAGAGAGGGTGGGTCGATGTCACCCAAGGGAAAGTTTCTAGTGCAAATATGGCTGTTATGATAATGAATAAAAATACCGATGAGCTTAATTTAACATTTAATCAAACTAAAAATAAAAATAAAAATAAAACTAAAAATAAAACTAAAAATAAAACACAGGTAGTCGTTGTTGAAGTTACTAAGTAAAGGATTGCAATGCATAAAAACGTGAAAGTAAAACAGAAGGGAAGCTCGCTAGTTGAATATGCTGTTGCTGTTATTGTTATTACCGGCTTGATGTTCTTGCCCGTTAAAGGCGGCAAAAGTACCGTTGAATTACTTTACGACGGCTTCAAAGACAGCTATGCGGGTTATGTTTGGGGAATGTCCATACCCACCTAATAGTTTATTAACTATAAAATTGTTAAATAGAAAGCAAAACTGTTGTATTAGATGGAGGTAATAATGTCAGGGAATAAGTTCAAGACAATCTGGTTGTTAGTGGTAGCTATCATATTAGGCGGTATGGCTGTTGGGGCAACAAGCCTATATCTTGAAAATAGAGAAGCACAAATGCTCGCCTCAATTAATGGTCAGGGCGGAGAGAAAATCGCTATTGTTGTGCCAAAGTTTAATCTAAATGCAGGCGATATCATCAATTCTGATGTTATGTCGGTGCGTGAAATACCGGTAGAATACTTGCCTGATAATTATATTGCGCCTGGTGATTTTAAACATTATTCAGGCCTTACATTATCAGAAAATATAACAGAAGGGAGGCCGTTGCTCAGGAATTCTATCGTAGGTCTGAATGGCGCAAGAACATTCTCTCAATTACTGGAGAAACAACATCGGGCATTTACGTTTAATATTGATGAAGTACAGTCCAATGCAAGTATGTTAGAGGCTGGTGATCATATTGATTTGTTATTGAGATTTAATGACAGTGATGAGCAAGAGGCCAATATTGCAGACCCGTTGGTACTGTTGCTTGAAAATGTAGCGGTACTGGCAACAGGAACACGTACCATTGCTGATGCTGAAGTGTATTGGGTAGAGGGTGAGGAGCAGGAAGGCTACTCGAGCATCTCTATTGGTGTGAACCTGAAAGATATTTCTTCTTTGCTTACCGCAAAACAACTGGTCGACAGGAGTAACGCTAGGTTTATTTTCTTATTGCGCCATCCTGAAGATGAGCAGCATGCTAATTATCCCAATATCGGGACCTTAACAAAGAAACAAAATACGATAGAGTCTTTTGCAGGTGGAAAATCAGAAGATGGCGTATTGCTTGTTAAACAAACGCTAGTAGATGGCCTTGGCTTGGTGTCGGGAACAAATAAAGCAGATACGGAAGCAAAAGATAGGAAATTTCAAAAATTTAAAAAGATTTAAACTACTAGAGAGCTTTGAGTTATTAATAGTCAAATTATTAGGATTTGAGTCATTATGTCTAAACAAAAATAATGGCGCAGTATAAGAAATCAAAGGATTGATGTCATGATTAATGCAGTTATACAGGCTAGGGTGATTATTGCAATGTTAATCATTGCAACGTTCTCGCAACAAGTAATTTCAAATCAAGTCAAACAAAAAAATATAAGACTACTCCAAGGTGATGTTCGCGTGTTGGAGGTCCCAGGTGTAGAAAGAATTGCTGTTGGTAACTCAAAAATTGTTAGTTACAAAACATTAGAAAACGGACAGCTGATTTTGGTTGGTGAAACCATTGGGCAAACATCTATACATATTTGGCAAGAGCACAATAGGCAAACAGAATATTTAATAACCGTATTGTCTACTGAGGTTGATGCTCAGGTGTCATTAGCTAAAAAATTGTCTTCATCAATTGAAGGCCTGAGTGTTAATAAAGTTCAAAGTAAGATTGTTTTTAGTGGTGATGTATCAATTAAAGATGTGCCTAAGCTTGAACAAATAAAAGCGATATTACCCGATTCTATTATGTTAGTGGAAGTGCAAGAATTCGATCTTAAAAAGATGGTTAGGATGGATGTTAGGGTGGTTGAGGTGAACCGTCTTGCAACTAATCAATTAGGTATTAATTGGGCTACATCAGCAAACGGCCCTTCTGTTGGCATATCAAAAACATTTGCTCGTGGTAAGTTCCTTCCAAGTGACACTTCCCCTACCGATTTAAGCTTCTTTGGTTTTGCGAGTTTAAAAACCTCTCTAACATCAACTATTGATCTGTTGGCCGCAACAGGGGATGCAAAAATATTAGCCGCGCCTAAATTATTAGCAAGAAGTGGTGAACGAGCATCATTCCATTCAGGAGGAGAATTTCCTTATCAGGTCGTTGGTCGTGATGGCGTGGAAGTAGCATTTAAAGAGTACGGCATCATGCTGGAGATTGAGCCATTTGTAGATAAGTTAAACAATATAAAAAGTATGGTTCGGGCAGAGGTTAGTACTATCGATCAAGCCCAGCAGTTGCGAGATGTGCCAAGTCTGTTAACTCGAAATGTTGAGTCGGTGGTTAATGCGAAAAATGAAGAAACCTTTGTTATTTCAGGTCTTACTTCAGCTCGTAAAAGCACGAATGTAAATAAAGTACCTTTCTTGGGTGACATTCCATACTTGGGTGTGTTCTTTAAATCCACAGAAGTTGTTATAGATGAAACCGAGATTGTTATATTTGTCACACCTCGAATTGTTGCCCCAAATGATACAAATGATACGGATATCCTCAATTTTGCAAAAAATATTCAAGATGAATTTCGAGATGGCCAGTTAAATAAAGCGTTAATGGAATAGCGAGGTACTGATAATGTTTGAAGTGGCAGTAAAAACCAAAAAAGGGACTCATGTTTCTCGAGTCACCTGTAGTGAAAATGAATGTAGTATCGGGAAATCAAAAGATAATCTAGTCGTTCTTAGTGGTTGGAAAATTGGTAAAACCCATGCAAAGCTTGAGCTTAATTCAGACGGACTCTATATCGCTGATAATGGCAGTAAAGTCGGTACATTGGTGAATAACATTAATATAGATAAGTTCGGCCCGCTCTCAAACGAAGACTTAATCAGTCTGGGGGATTATTGTATTACGGTAAAAACGTTAGCAAAAAAGCAAGCCTGTTTAGACAGTTTGTCCCAGGAAGACGCATTGATTTCAAACAATGCAAGAGTAGAGCTGGCTGAGCTTAATACTAAAAATGGCGCAACTAATGAGCTCCTGCTAAAACGAAAGCATCTTGAAAAATGGAGAGGGATCGTACATAGCAAGTTATTTGAAATTATGGACTTAAGGCGCGTTAATGTTAATGAAATGAGTGATGATGCGTTATGGGGGTTTACCCGGCAAGCGATAGACGAAATTCTATCAAAAATGGATGATTTCCCTGATTCGCTGGATAAAGTCGAAATGGGTAAACAAGTTATTGCAGAGGCTATTGGTTTAGGGCCACTTGAAGATCTTATTGCTCGTGACGATGTTAGTGAAATTATGGTTAACGCTCGTGATGAAATTTACTATGAAGTGAATGGTCAGGTGAGATTGTCAGAAATTACCTTTACGAATGATAGGGCCATTATTGGCGCAATTGAGCGAATTGTTGCGCCATTAGGACGTCGAATAGATGAAAGTTCTCCTATGGTAGACGGACGATTAAAAGATGGTTCGCGAGTAAATGCAGTGATACCACCACTAGCACTAAAAGGGCCTTGTATTTCTATACGTAAGTTTATGAAAGAACGTTTGGAGTGGCACCACCTGATTAAGTTTGGGTCAATTACCGCCGATATGGCAAAATTTATGGATATAGCCGTAGTCCATAAGCGCAATATTGTCATATCAGGTGGAACGGGATCAGGAAAAACAACATTACTTAATGTGTTGTCTAACAATATTCCTGATGATGAGCGCATTATAACAGTAGAGGATGCAGCTGAATTAAAGCTTTATCAACCGAATTTAGTAGGGCTTGAAAGCCGCCCTCCTAACCAGGAAGGTAAGGGGGAGGTTGGTATTAGAGAGCTGGTTAAAAACTGCCTGCGCATGAGGCCCGATAGAATCGTTGTCGGTGAGTGTCGTGGTGGAGAAGCATTAGATATGCTTCAGGCAATGAATACCGGGCACGATGGTTCACTAACAACAATTCACTCTAATTCACCGCGAGATTGTATTTCTCGCCTCGAAATATTGGTTTTAATGTCAGGCATGAATCTACCTGTCCTGGCTATAAGAGAGCAGATTTCTTCTGCCGTGAATATTATTATTCAGCAAACCCGTTTTTCTTGTGGCAGTCGTCGTGTTACCAGTATCGCAGAAGTAACAGGTGTTGAAGCCGGGGTTGTTCAGTTGGGTGAAATATTCAAGTTTCAACAGCAAGGTTATGATGACAAAGGAAAAACCCAAGGCACTTTTATTGCAACAGGCTTGATACCAGAGTTTTACGAAGACCTATCTCGCCGGGGAGTAGATGTAGATCTAAGCATTTTTAATAAAGGCAGGGTACTGTAATGCTGCTTTTAATTATAGGTCTGTGTGGTTTTTTTGCCGTGGTACTTATCACTATAGCCGCATCACCTCACTTTGTGGGTGCGGCTAATCAATATCGAGATGGCTTTACACGCAATGCAAATACAACACTGGGAGACATGTTTATATTTATTGATCCCGACAAACTTTTTCTTATTAATATAATTACGTTGATCGTTTCATTTATTGCAGTTTGGGTGATAACAGATGCTTGGGTGATTGCTCTCATGGTATCGCTTGTTCTGGCGTATAGCCCAAGGTTTCTTTATAACTTTTTAAGGCAGCGTCGACAAAATAAGTTTCTTGTTGAGTTTCCCGATGCGCTTCACTCGCTATCTACCATGATGCAATCTGGTGCTAACTTAAATATGGCCTTGGAAACACTGGTTTCAGAAACCAGTGGTGCGATTAGTGAAGAATTTGGACTTTTCATGAGAGAGCTTCGTTTGGGTGTGAGTTTTGAAAATGCTTTAGATAATTTATATGAACGAATGCCGGTACCAGAAATGCGTTTAGTGATTTCAGGTATGAAAATATCTAGGGAAATAGGCGGCAGCCTGGCTGAAGTACTCGCGAGGATGTCAGAAACGATTCGACGAAAAATAGAAATGGAAGGAAAAATTGACTCACTAACAGCACAGGGCCGGGCCCAAGGCTGGGTGATGGGATTATTACCTTTACTGTTAGGGTATGTGATTTCAAAAATTGAACCGGTGGCGATGGCAAAATTGTTTACAGACCCAATCGGTTGGGCCGTGTGTGTGTTTTTTGTCGTTTTTATGACGATAGGAATATATTTCATCAGAAAAATAGTGAATATCGATGTTTGAGAATTTGGTGTACATAAAAATAGGTATTGCTGTTTTAGTGGGCGCTACGTTTATATTGCTGTTTTTATTATTCAGAAATATCAAGTCGTTGGTACCTGATGAAAATCGTGAATATATGGATCCACTTCCCCCGTCGCTAACACTTTTGTGGCCGCTGGTTAATTTACTTGCACATTGTATTGGTGAACGTCTTTCGGTTGATTATTTAGTGAAAATTAATACTGATCTAAAACGCTCAGCCATTGACTATATTTTCACCGCAGAACAGTTTTTTGCTCTACGCCTGATTGCCACCGTATTGATGGCAATCGTCACCTATTTTGGTTTAGCTATGTTAGAAATACATGACTGGTTATATGTCTCTATCGGTGCTTTGGTAGGTTTGGTGCTACCTTCTTTATCACTTAGTGATCGACGAAAAGCACGTGAAAAAGAAATCATTAAGTCATTACCCACATTTCTCGATTTTTTAGTCATGGCTATACAGGCTGGAATGAATTTTTCAGGGGCTATGGCGCAAGCAGTAGACAAAGGGCCTGAAGGCGCTATAAAAGTTGAGTTTCAACGGGTTCTACGCGACATTAAGGCGGGAATGTCACGTACTGAATCATTACGCTCGATGTCTGAAAGGCTTGAAATTCGGGATATAACGGCTTTCGTCACCGCGGTTGTCCAGTCAGAAAAAACAGGGAGCAGCGTAGGTGAAAGTTTAAAAATACAGGCAGACCAACGCCGTACTGAACGTTTTCAACGTGCTGAAAAGGCTGCCATGCAGGCGCCAGTTAAATTAATTTTCCCATTAGTTGCCTTCATTTTCCCCTTAACGTTTGTAATTCTGGGTTTTCCCATCGTAATGAAGTTTATGTATGACATGTAAAAAAAGTACGTTAATAAGAAATAACAAGCCGCTTTGTGAATTGTGGATCGCCGATACTGCACTGGCAAGAATGAAAGGTTTATTAGGCAGCAAACCACTGGCGGATAAACAGGGCCTGTTAATGTCGCCATGCAATTCTATTCATACTTTAGGGATGAAATATGGCTTGGATGTTGTTTTTCTGAACAAAGCTGGAAAAGTAAAAAAAATTAGCAGAACAGTAAAGCCTAATAGGATGAAAACATGTTTTAGTGCCGCTTACGTTATTGAACTGAAAGCAGGCCAAGCCAGTGCGCTGGGGATTGAAAAGAGCCAAATATTAACATGGATGTTGTGATGATATCTTAGTGTTCGGCATCACTAAACTTAAGGAGAAGGCTAGGTGAAGGGGCAGTTAACATGCCAGAAAGGGAGTGCGCTTGTTGAGCATATTATTGCCTGGCCTCTTTTACTGTTACTAACATTGGGCACCCTTCAAATGGGGATGTTATATAAGGCAAAGCTAACACTTAATCATGCTACTTTTCAGGCAGCAAGGGAGGGCTCTGTAAATCATGGTAGAGGGCGCTGTAAAGGTTGCTCTGATTCAGGTGAAGAGCGAATGAGGGCAAAGCTTATTGAAGCCATGGCGCCGTTATATATGAAAGGTGCACCCGGTATTGTGAGTTATGGGAAAGCCCTGCTGAGTGCTAATAATTCACAGCTAAAATTGAAACCAGTAGAAATAATTAGCCCTGATTACAGTATCTTTAAAGCATTTAAACAGAATATGTATACCTTAAACTGTAATTCTGGCTCTTCATCAAAATGTAAAGAGCAGCAAGAATTGCAAATTCCCAATGACAACTTGAATGTGAGAAGTGATAAGCTAAAAAAAGCAGGTACGCTAATACTGAATATTCAAGATGCAAACTTACTTAAGATAAGAACAAGCTGGTGTTATTCCTTAGATATCCCAGTGGCTAATAAAATTTTGTTTGAAATCGTTCAGTTAAAATTTACTGATCCTAATGTTATTTTAAAGAAAATAAACTGTGCCGCCAGAGCTGTGGCAAAAAGTAAACTGGCAGGGAGAACTATTTACATGATCCCTATTAGTGCAACCAGTACCGTGCAAATGCAAACACCGTTTATATGGTAAGTAATACAATGTTGAAAGGAATAGTTCAATGACGTTAACAGGTATGTTGGTAAAAGCAATTTTAGCCTTTTCACTTATGCTTACGGTTTCATTACTGAGTGGCGCACAGACCTTGTTGCAAGGTCTTCCTGGGGCCACGCAGCATCAGAGTCGTGTTAAAAAGCAAGATGTGTATCAGTTGATAACCGGTGCGATGGTGTATATTACTGACACAGAATCGACAGAGCAGGAAGGTTATGTGCCCCAAAAAAGCGAAGAACTTTCGGGGCGAATAGAACGAACTATATATGACTATGAAGCTTCTGAGAGTGCTTACAATATTAACTTAAATATGAAGACATCAATTATTGATGCGGGTTTTGATATTATATTTGAATGCGAAAGAGAGGCGTGTGGTGATGTAAACGGGTGGAAATTATACCTCTCAAAAGAAATTGAAGGTGGTCATGCCAGCCAGTATTACATCGTTGCTAAGCATGCACGTAAAGGCGGTGGTGACTGGTATGTCAGCTTTTATGTTAACGATATTGCAAATAGGCCCAGAAGTGTGGTTGATGTTATTCATACTGGTAAAATAAAGCCTGACCCCGTTGTTGTCGATTATAGTTTATTAGCAGATACCTTGGAGGCCAATGGCCATGTCGACATACCCGGAATAAAATTTTTGTTCAATAGCCACATACTAGAACAAACTCACCATTTATCATTGGGCCGGGTGGGTCATATGTTAAAAAATAATAAAGATATGAAGGTAGTGCTGGTGGGGCATACTGATAATGTGGGTCGTGCTGAATACAACAGAAAATTATCAGAGAGCCGGGCAAATACGGTTAAACAGTTTTTAATCACCGAGCAAGGCGTTGACCCTAAGCAATTAGACTCTGGCGGTTTAGGGGCACTCTCACCTAAAGCAAGCAATACAACAAAAGAGGGCAGGGCGATAAATCGACGTGTAGAACTTGTTCTTCAATAAATAATACCCCCGTCGGCATTGCAGCTATACGATCTATGGCCGTAACAGATTAAGCCGCCAGAGAATGACGGTAATGACTACTTACTTTTAAAAGGATTTTTAATGTATAAAAAATACAGTGCAATACTTATTAGCAGTTTGGCATTAATGGCTTGTGGTGGGTCGAACGATAAGTCATCACTCTCTACAGAGTCACTAGAAAATGCGGCAGCCAAAGAGGCCGTCTATATATCGGGCCGAGTTGCTAACTTCGATACTGGTGTTGGCCTTCAGAATATACAAATAACAGCCGGTGAACATACCACTATTACCGGAGCTGATGGCCGTTATTCATTATCAGGTACGCCACCTGCTGCAAGACTTTTAGTCAACTTCGAAGGGGCTGGTTTTGCAGAACATGCTGGTGTTATTTATCTCGATAAGGAGCCCGCTAATAATATTTTTAATGTCAGTTTGTTACCCGTTGATGTTTCTATGCGCTTTGATGCTAGTTTGCAACAGACGCTTACCGATAACGATTCACCGGCCCGTGTCAGTTTACCGGCAGACGCATTAGTAAAAATAGATGGCAGCGCCCCTCAGGGTGAGGCCGTGTTTAATTTGACAATTATAGACCCCACTCAAGACATTAATTTAATGCCGGGTGAAATGATCGCCACCAATGCTGGTGCAACGACAGAGCCTGCATTAATAGAAAGTTTTGGTGCCATCACGGCAACATTTGAAGACAGTGAGGGTAATGCCTTAAACTTAAAAGAAAGTGCTGTATCTACCATTCGTATTCCTTTAGCAGATAAGTCAGATAATCCACCATCAATCATTCCCTTATATTACTACAATAAAATCACTGGGCTTTGGGTAGAAGAAGGTTCCGCTGTTTTAGTGGCGGATGGTAATGAGCGGTATTATGAAGGCGAGGTGAGTCATTTTTCAACATGGAATGCCGATGCATTATATGACCAGGTATTCATTCATGGCTGTGTAGAAGATGTTAACGGCAAGCGCTTGTCGAACATAAATGTTATTTCTAAGGGGAATGATTATTCCGGCTCGGCAAACACGATTACCGATGCAATGGGCAACTTCTCAGTTGCGGCAAAAGCTAATTCATCGGTTACGGTATTTGGATTCCAGTTAGGTGTACAAACCAGCACGATTAATACGACGACCAATACAATAGATGAGCAGTTAGCTCAGTGTCTGGTGAGTTCAGACGGTGGAATTACGGTTAAGATGAGTTGGACAACACCCGATGATCGCTTTTCTGCATTCATTGATGCTAAATATGGTGATAATCACTATCTCTATTCTGATTTAAAGGGGCCAAAATATGAAGTAGATGATGCATACTGGGATATTGTAGTCTCTATGGTTGGGCATTTACTGGAGTTCCCTTTTATGGACATATTCTTATCTGATTATGAAACAGGTACTTCTGGGGAAGAACTTCTGGTTATTGTTCAATTTCCATTAGCTGGTAAATATCGCTATGTTGTGGGAAATGAGTTAAGTAAGTATTTTCCTGGCTCTGATGGAATTAGCGCGGGTTTTTACCCGAGCATGAGACGAATATCAGACGCCCGAGTAGAGTTGAATATTAATGGCATTATAACCGTATTTCTCCCCCCTCCGGGTGAAGGGGATGAAAATGTTAATTGGAACACACTTCCACCTTTAAAGGAGGCGCCTAATGTTGTTTGGGAAGTGTTTGATTTTGTGGTCGCCAGTGATGGTAGTTTTACCGTGGTTCCACTGAATAATTGGTTACCCCAGACAACATGGAATGGCTACGCACCACCGCCTCCTAATTGATTTGCAATAAGAACGTCGCAATTTCTTATAAATAACCAACAGTATTAAACTCTATCACTTGGTTTTTAACGGGCACCTGTTAACCAAAATAATTAATGTCACGCTTAAGCCAAAGTTGCTTTGCTTCTTCTAATGCTTCTAATTGCGAAAGTTCAGGTTTTAGGTGTTTTAATGCGAACGCACAAGTGCATTGAATTGCACCTTCAGCGTATTCATCTTCTATTTTATTTCCCCAAATATTTTTCATATGGTCCAGCGACAGCTCTTGAGGTTTTACGTGGCGTTTCGAGAAAAATGCTGGCCACTCTTCTTGGCCAATGTCATTTTGCGTTGACCATTTAACCGTGCTGCCAGCGTCTGGATTTCTTTCTATTTCGCCGCCTTCACCTTTTATCACTGCCACGTATTGATAGTTCAGTAATTGACCCGCTTCTTGGTGAAGCCCGCTATAGGGAGGGTGGAATATACCTTGGAGTACCAATTGTGCATTCAAGGGGTTAATTAAACGCGATAATGAATGAACGGGTGAACGTAAACCCATGAGGTGTCTTAGGTTTATCATGTCGGCAAGTTGTGACGATATATGTTTTAAAGGCATATATACAAAGCCGGTTGCTTTTAGAATACTTGATGCTTCATCCCAAGAGCTTGCTGTGTTAAACCCAAGATCTTCAAGCACCTGTTCAGTATAAAGCCTGTTATGGGTATGCCCGCTCGCGCCATGAATAAAAATTTTATAACCCGCTTGGCTGAGTAGCAATATACTAAAAATGAACCAAGGTAAGTGACGTCTTTTGCCTGCATATGATGACCAGTCAATATCTACATTTAATGACTCTGGCGGCAAAATATGTTTTTTTACTGCTTTTACAAAACCACTTAACTCTTCGGGTGATTCTTCTTTTACCCGAAGTAGCATTAAAAAAGCACCTAATTGCACATCTTCAACTTGATCTGAAAGTATCATATCCATTGCATCATAGGCTTCTTGTTCGGTCAGCGATCGGCTGCCTTTTTTGCCTTTTCCGAGTATTCGAACATATTGAGCAAAAGGGTGTTCCTGGTTACTTTGAAGAATATTAATATCAGTCATGTATAAACAACTTTTGATGGGTGAGTCTTTATAAACAATTTGTAGGCTTGGGTAAGCCAGCAATTTTACATGCAATTTTAGCCGGACTACCAGGAAAAAGGCTAAGAAGATAATGACTATTGCCCTTTTCATCCCCCAGTTTTTTCTGGGTGTGTTTTACCAAAATACGCATAGCGGGGGAAATTTCGAATTCGTCGTAAAATGCCCTTAACAGCGAAATAATCTCCCAGTGTGCCGAGTTTAACTCTATGCCTTCAGTAGCGGCAATATGCTCGGCTAATTCTCGGGTCCAGTCATCTAGGTCGAGTAAAAATCCTTGATCGTCAAGGTTGATGTTCTGCCTGTCGTGTCTCATTTATTTACTAATATCTATTTACTAATATCAAGGTGTTTTATTTGAATGCCAATTTATTTTAGTGCATATAAGTAGAAGCATAAGCTGCTAGTTTTAAAAATGCGATAGAGAATTGTGTTTATTGAAGTATTAATCGATGTTTAGCGTCGAAGAAATAATAACCATCTCCAAATATTTAAAATGCTGGAAAGAGTTGCCGCAACGTATGTCATGGCGGCTGCTTTGAGTATTTTTCTAGCCGCTGGCAACTCATCGTCTTTCAAGTATTGGCCTTCTTTAAGGATAGGTAAGGCTTTATTAAAGCTGGCATCCCATTCCATAGGGAGAATGATTAGCTGAATAAGTACAGAAAGAGCAAGCGATAGTAGCGAGGCAAAAACTGCCAAAATACCAATGTGAGGGACTTTAAATATCAGGATCAGTATTGGGCTAAGCGTTAATAAGCCTAATGAAAGCTTTTCTCCGATAAAAGCCACTGGTGTGAGTCTTTCTCTTAATGTTGTGATGGACTCTTTTCGGTGGTATTGGATCGCATGACCCACTTCATGAGCAGCTATAGCGATCGCACTGATAGATTTTCCTGAAAAAATTTTAGGGCTTAATCTGATTCGTTTTTCTTGTGGTGAATAATGGTCACCATTTTCTTGTCCTTTCTCTACTTGAATATCGTTTATATTGAATCTATTTAGCAGGTGTTCAGCGAATTGCCCACCTGTTCCCGGAAGGTCAGGAAGTTCTTTGGTGTACCTGTCTATTGTCTTCTTGACCCATATTCCTGGAAGTAGGATGATGGCGGCAACAAGAATAATTACGATGTAAATCATCTTTTTAACCTGTCTAATAAGGTAACTTATGTTTGCTATGACGATTGAGCCACGCTTTGTGGAAACTGATGCGCTGGGACATATCAATAATACGGTGCTTCCTGCTTGGTTTGAACAAGCTAGAACGCCTATTTTTAAAATTTTCACACCATCTTTAGCGATAGATAAGTGGGAATTAATATTGGCTAAAATCGATGTCAGCTTTTTAAGCCAGATATATTACGGAATGACAGTCGAAATAAGAACTTATATTCAGTCAATAGGGAATAGTTCTTTTGTTGTTTATCAGCAAGCATGGCAGGATAATAATAAGGTGGCAGAAGGGCATGCCATACTGGTTAATTTTGATCATGATACACAAAAATCTAAGCCCATAGCAGAATATATTAGGCAAGCTTTGAACGAGCATTTGGAGCCATAACGCTATATTTTTAATGCTGCATTCGATGAAAAGCCGAAAAAGATACCTTTTTCGGCTTTTGAGTAATTAAGAAATTAATACGCTATTATTTAATTCGTTTCTCTATTTCAAGGTATTTTTTAACTGCATCTTCTGGAAACATAAGGTTACCATCAACTTTGACACTTCTAATTAAACTCTCGCGAGCATAACGTTTAAGGGTTACTTCTGGTTTATTTAGAAGGGAGCTGGCTTCAGTGATTGATAAAAGTTTAGCATCAGCGGTCATACTTGTTCTCCAGATTAGTCAATTAATAGTTTTCATTATTATCTAGTCAGTATAGTTAAGCTTTAATGCTTTGCCTGAGAAAAACAGCGTTTAATTGTAACGAATCTTATAGAAATATAGCCGTCAAACTTGCACATATTGTCATGATGAATAAAAACCATTTCAGTGTTTTCTGGCTAATATTTATAGTTATTTTTACAGCGAGGTGTGCGCCTAAAATTGACCCTGCAGCCAGAGTTAAGCCGGGCATCCACCAGACTTGGTCTCTAGCAATGAATATTACTAACGCTAAAGTTGTGAATGCCAATGTGCTGACTATTTTTAAGGCATTGGTTCTGACTAAATCATATCGAAGACTGCCTGCTATAGCGGCAATCAAGATAAAGCCAACGCCTGCTTGGACGAATCCCCCGTAAAAACCAGCTAAGAGAAGCATAGGAACGGATGACTTCTGCTCAAGTACTTTATAGGCTTCCGTTCCTTCAGGTACAACGATTGTTGATGGTTTGAAAAGTATAATGCCAGCCATAATAATCATGGCGCCAAGCAGAGTTGGTTTTAATAGATGCTCAGGCATATATGAAGCAAGTGATGCACCAACAAGCCCGCCAATTAAGGTTGTACCAATAATTATTTTCAGATCTGGAATGTCGAGTTTGCCTCTTGATTTGAAGCCTTTAGCTGCGGTGAGTGATTGAAAGAATACACTGACGCGGTTAGTTGCATTGGCAATGTCGGCAGGTAAACCTAATACCATAAGTGCCGGTATGGTTAAATTAGAGCCACCACCCGCCATGGTATTTATGATACCGGCTAAAAAACCAGTTCCGACTAATAAGCATATATATGGCAGGCTCATTTCTAGCATAACGTTTCTCTGTGTCGATAAGAGTAGAGTTTAGAGTTTTTCATAAATTATTTGGGTTGTGGATACTACATCAATTTATTATTCTTCGCATATACCTAGAACTTACTTAAATTTGGTTTGATCCACTCTCGGGAATTCTTTTGTCTAGCGATTTGCCTCACATTGAAACAACCATCATTGCAGCTGTTCATGATGCACTGGCGCAAGCTGAAAAATTTTATGCTTGCAAGTTTCCGATAGGAAAAATTTTATTTAATTTAAAGGGGAGGGCGGCTGGGCAAGTTAGGTTTCCTGTTAATAGTTTTCAGGGGGCTTTACCAGAAATGCGCTTTAATCTGTTATTACTCAATGAAAACTTCGATGAGTTTCTTAAAGAAGTTGTTCCTCATGAGTGTGCGCATTTAGTTGTTTACCGTTTGCACTCGCTTAAGGCCTTAAAACTCCGGTCTCGACCAAAGCCTCATGGAATAGAATGGAAGTCGGTTATGCACAATGTATACGGTTTGAAGCCAAGAGTGACGCATTCATTTGATGTGCAAAAACTAGATACTAAACGGTTCAATTATTGCTGTGGCTGTGATGATAAAACGCATCATTTATCGCTTATTAGGCACAATAAAATACAAAGGCAAGTCAGTAATTATTTGTGTCGAGGGTGTGGTGAAGCGCTAAAGCCTTTTCAGGTAAGTGTCGAACAATAAAAATAAAAAAGGCTAAGCAATAAAATCACTTAGCCTTTTGGAAATATGTTTGTGTATCTTATCTTTCTAAATGCTCAAATTTATTTGGCACGCCATCCCATTCTTTCGCATCTGGAAGCGGGTCTTTTTGTTCTGTGATATTTGGCCATGTCTGGCAAAGGTCGGCATTGACCTCGATGTATTTCACTTGATCGGCCGGTAATTCATCTTCTGAAAATATAGCATTGGCCGGGCATTCTGGTTCGCAAAGTGCGCAATCAATACACTCGTCTGGATCTATGACTAGAAAGTTTGGGCCTTCATAGAAGCAATCTACAGGACAAACTTCAACACAGTCAGTGTATTTACATTTGACACAGTTATCAGTTACAACAAAAGTCATAGTATTTTCCATTTCAATATGTTGATGGATTTAAAACACACTATTTTAATGACTGGCACTTAATCGTTCAAGTTTAAAAGCTATTATTTCATTATGCTAAGTAAAGTCTGGTTCGGTTATCTGCATAATTCCTTAAGCTGATAAAGAACATCTAGCGCTTGTCTTGGTGTTAAATTATCAATATTTATATCACTTAGCTTGGATTCAAGCTCACTGTTAAAACCAGAGAACAAGTCATTTTGGTGTGCTTCAAATGTTATTTTCTTTGAGCTATGCAGCTCTTTAGCACTTGTTTGCAGTTTAGGTTTCTGGGTACTTGTCTCAGAAGAAATTGCTTTATTAGAGATTGATGCTTTTTGTATACCTTGATTTTCAAGCTTTTTGAGAATGCTTTTTGCATTGTCAATAACGGTCTTAGGCACCCCGGCCAGTTTGGCAACTTGAAGCCCATAACTCTGATTGGCCGCACCTTCGAGAACGTTATGTAAAAACACTATTTTGTCTTCGTGTTCGGTTGCATTTAAATGTACATTAATGCAATTTTCATAATCATCTGCAAGCTGGGTCATTTCAAAGTAATGTGTTGCAAAGAGACTATAAGAATTAAGCTGTTGCGCAAGATGAGTCGCGCTTGACCAAGCTAAGGATAAACCATCAAATGTGCTTGTGCCCCGGCCGACTTCATCCATAAGAACAAGACTTTTATCCGTGGCATTGTTTAAAATATTGGCGGTCTCGGTCATTTCAACCATAAAGGTAGATCGGCCACTCGCGGTATCATCGGCGCTGCCCATTCGGGTAAAAACTTGATCAATTTCACCTATCATGGCTTCTTCTGCGGGCACAAAGCTTCCAGTATGCGCAAGAATGACAATAAGCGCTATCTGGCGCATATAAGTCGACTTACCCCCCATGTTTGGGCCGGTAATAATCAGCATCTTCCGTTGGTTATTCAGGAGTACGTCATTTGGAACAAAGGGGGCCGAGCTAAGTTGTTCAACAATAAGATGGCGCCCTTGTTGAATATATAAATTATTGTCAGTGCAGAAGTTTGGTTGTGACAGATTCAGATTTTGAGCTCGTTCTGCAAAATTTGTGAGCACATCCAATTCAGCCAGTGCGCGTGCAGTTGTTTGTAAAGGGTCAAAGATTGTATTGAGGTGGTCAATAATTTCCTCATATAAGGCCTTTTCTCGTGCTAAAGCACGGCTCTTGCTACTAAGTGCTTTATCTTCAAATTCTTTTAGTTCTGGTGTAATAAAGCGTTCAGCATTCTTAAGGGTTTGTCGTCTGATGTATTCAGTAGGCGCATCACCCGATTGCAGTCTGCTAATTTCGATATAGTAACCATGTACGCGGTTATAGCCGACTTTTAAGCTTGAAAGACCTGTCTTCTCTTTTTCTCTGGTTTCGAGATCGACAAGGAATTGGCCAGCATTTTCACTTAAATTTCTCAGCTCATCGAGTTCTGCATCAAAGCCGAAAGCAATTACGCCGCCTTCTCGAGTGGTGGCAGGTGGATTATCGATAATGGCGTTTGCTAATAACTCACAGCACGCAGGGTGTTCTGAAATTGCTTGGCTTAGTTTAATTAGTTTAGCGGTATCAAACCCTTTAATATTGCTTTGAATTTTTGGTAGTGTTTCGAGGCTATCTCTTAATCTGGAAAGATCTCTAGGTCGAGCCGAACGAAGTGCTACTCTGGATAGAATTCTCTCGACGTCGCCAATATGTTTTAGGGATTCTTGAACAGCGTCGAAGTTGTAATTTTCTGCAAGTACCTTTACAGCTTGTTGCCGGGCAGTGATAACCGCTTTATCTCGAAGAGGTTGATTTAACCAGCGCCTAACCAATCTGCTACCCATTGGTGTTTTACAGGCGTCCATTATCCATGCAAGTGTGTGTTTTGTTTCCCCTGAAATATTAGTGTCTATTTCTAAATTTTTTCTACTAGCTGCATCCAGCATAATATATTCGCTGCGGGTTTCTTTGCTCAAAGAAGTAATATGCGGAAGTTGATTGCGTTGCGTGTCTTTAGCGTATTGAATTAAGCAACCAGCAGCATTAATCGCTAAACTCATGGATTCACAACCGTAGCCGGTCAAATCTTTTGTTTTGAATTGTCTGATTAATTGTTCTAAAGCGCTTTCATGGTCAAAAAGCCAAGGCGCCTGTCGTCTTATACCTGTATAGTTTTCAAGGGCGCTTTCGTAAGGGAAGTCGTCACTGATAAGTATTTCGGCAGGGCGAATACGTTGTAATTCACTCAAAAGTGCATTTAAGTCATTCACTTCTAGTACGCAGAAGCGGCCAATGCTCAGGTCCAAATAAGCGATGCCGAAATTTTCGTCGTGATCATGGCCAATAGCACACAGAATATTGTCTTTTCTTGAGTCGAGAAATGCCTCGTCTGTGAGCGTGCCAGGCGTAACAATACGCATAACTTGGCGTTCAACAGGGCCTTTACTGGTGGCCGGGTCGCCAACTTGTTCGCAGACCGCGACCGAGTGGCCCGAGCGAACAAGCTTCGCAATATAGTTTTCAGCGGCATGAAAAGGGATGCCTGCCATTGGGATTGGGTCACCGCCAGATTTTCCTCTTGCAGTGAGCGTGATATCTAATATAGTTGCTGCAACTTTAGCATCGTCATAAAACATTTCATAAAAATCACCCATGCGATAAAAAAGCAATTCAGAAGGGTGGTCGCGTTTAATTTTGAAAAACTGCTGCATCATCGGGGTATGATTGGAGCTAGTTTGAGAGGTTGCTGTCATGATGAAACGGTTGCCATTCAATTTATGAAAAGGTTGCAGAGAATAGCAAAAGCTTTGCTAATTCACTATGCCCAAAAGCATTCTTTAAATGATGTTATTTTATTTATGTCCTCGATTTTAGTCATAAGTGCGCCTTAAAGTTAATGAAACCGTTGACGATCAATAGATGCACAGACACAATGATTAGGATAATGTATTCAGTCATAAATAATAATAAAAAAGGATGTACCTCATGACAGCGGGATTGATTTTAACAGGGGGCGGAGCAAGAGCTGCTTATCAAGCAGGTGTATTAAAGGCGATATCTGATCAATTTCCTGGTTTTGATTATCCGTTCCCTATTATATGCGGTAGTTCTGCTGGCGCACTCAATGCTGTAGGTTTGGGAGGCGGTGGTGAAATATTTAGGCACAGTGTCGAAAAAATCGAATCACTTTGGGCGCAACTAAGTTCCGACAAAGTTTATCGCTCTGATTATTGGTCGCTTGCCAAGAATATGGGGCAGTTTGTTCGGGGGTTTGTTAGCGGCGATGGTATTGATGTGCCAGGCTCTATGTTTGATAGTTCTCCATTACGTAAATTCCTTAAAAAAGAAGTCGATTTTAAACAGTTGACGCATAATATTGCGCATCAGGATATTCGCGCTGTCAGCGTCACCTGTTGTGGTTATCGAAGTGGGGAGAGTGTTAGTTTTTTCCAGGGGGAAAATAACTTAGAAGGTTGGCAGTCTAGTCAGCGTGTTGGTGTAAAAACAGAGTTGACCCTGGATCACCTGATGGCTTCCTCTGCGATCCCTACGATTTTTCCACCTGTTAAGATTCATCGCGAGTATTTTGGTGATGGCGTTGCCCGAAACATGGCGCCACTTAGTCCAGCGGTTCATCTGGGGGCTAGTAAGATATTGGTGATTGGTGTTAGTGCAAATAAGATCATAAAGAATATAAGAAAAGAGTCTAGGCATGAGCCAAGGCTTCCTCATATTCTAGAGCACGTTATTAATGGTATGTTTATTGATGTTGTAGAGAATGATATAGAAAAGGTCGAGTTAATTAATACACTACTAGCTAAGACCAACAACCCGCAGCAAGTTGCTGATGAGCTTGGTCTTCGTCAAATTGACACTCTTCTTATTAGTCCGAGTAAACCAATTGATGAAATAGCGATTCGCCATATCAACAAGTTACCGTCACCGATTAAACAATTTTTTGGTCTTAACAAGCAGCCTGTAGAAGGTGGCATAAGTCTGGCTAGCTATCTTTTATTTGATGGTGATTTCATGAATGAATTGATTGAATTAGGGTACAAAGATGCAAAAAAGCAAGCTAAAGAGTTAGACGTATTCTTCAATGCTAATCATTAATGTAAGTTATGGTTTTGTTTTGTGACGCAGTTATTGTTTTTATGTCTCATTTCGAACATCTCTCTGGTATTATGCTCGCGATTTTAACCTGTATCTAAAAGGAAGTTTTTCATGGCCCTGCGTCGATTTTTATTATCTCTGGTTCTTGTTTCTGTTTCTGTGTCTGCCACAGCACTAGAAACTAAAAAATTCTGTATGTATGACCCGGTAGGGAAAAATGGTCCTGCGATGACTTTTTTCTCTGACTTAAAGGCAAAAGCAATTGCTTGGGGTTTAGATATTGAGCTAAATGCCTACACAGATGAGAAGGTTGCTTCAAATAATTTTAAAGCAGGTTTATGTGACGGAACATTTTTAACCTCTATTCTTGGTGGTCCTTATGTGCCGTTTGGTGGGACGCTTGACGCTATCGGCGGTATCACTAATGCAGACCAACTGGGTATCGTATTAAAAGCATTAACTAATCCTAAAGTAGGTAACTTGCTGGTTAATGGTAACTATGAAATGGTGGGCTCTTTGCCTGTTGGTTCGGTTTACCTTTTTGTTAAAGATAGAACTGTTGATTCAGTTGAAGAATTTAGCGGTAAGAAAATTTCTATCCTAAATGAAGACCCTCAAGCTCTGAAACTTGCCAATATGGTAGGTGCTTCTCCAGTTGGTACATCGTTAACCACTTTTTCTGGCCAGTTTAATAACGGTAATATAGATATTCTTCCTATGGTTGCGCTTGGTTATAATGTGTTTGAGTTATACCATGGTCTTGGCGAGAATGGCGGAATCATCGATGAAAAGCTTCTTTACGGTATGATGCAGCTTATTATTCATCGAGATCGTTTTGATGCCGATTTTGGTCAGAGAATGAGAGAATATATTTTATCTCGAGTTCCGGATATTAATAAAATGGTTGAAGATGCAGAGGCTGAAATTCCTGCTAAATACTGGATTAAGACTGATGAAAAAACCAAAGCAGAAATCACAAAATTCAAGCGTGAAATTCGAATGGCCTTGAAAGCCGAAGGTGTTCATGATTCCAAAGCGCTTAAAATGTTGTGGAAGATTCGTTGTTCAAATGAGCCAGAAAATGCCGAATGTGGAACGCCCGAATAACATATTCACACGAACTGTGTAAATTTAAAAACCCAGTATTGTTGCTGGGTTTTTTATGACAAAATAGTCATGATCGCTTTTCACTATCCTTTCTTATTTTTGTTTATAATCTTGTTACTTAGTTATTTTATTTACATACACGTGATAACTTATCACGCACTAGTGCGCTATTCATGCTTAGTATTTCTAATCTAACCTGTGAAAGAGATGATCGTATTCTCTTTTATCACCTCAATTATGAATTTCCAGTTGGGAAAATTGTCCAATTAGAAGGGAAGAATGGTGCAGGTAAATCAACTCTATTAAGGATTCTTGCAGGATTATATTCATCTTACATGGGGGGGGTTTTATGGGGTGGCTTGCCGGTCTCTTCTTCAAAAATTGAATTTAATGCTGACATGTTGTTTATTGGTCATAAGTCAGCGATTAAACCAACGTTAACTCCCCTTGAAAATCTTCGTTTTTTAATAGGCTTACACCAGTCTTTCCATGAAAAAGAACTCTATAAAGCGCTTGAATCGGTCGGTTTATTTGGTTACGAAGATGTTTTATGTCGGAACTTATCAGCAGGTCAGCAGCGCCGAGTAGCACTGGCTCGTTTATATCTTAGTAATGCGAAAATCTGGCTCTTGGATGAGATTTTTACAGCAATCGATAAGGAGGGTGTCACTCAACTAGAGGCATATTTACATCAAAAAGCGCAGTCTGGTGTCAGCATCATCTTAACAACGCATCATCAACTTTCAATTTCTGATATTCAGGTCCTTGATCTAGGAATGTATGCTTCTAGAGAAGAGGTTAGCGAATAATATGACAGATATGCAGCAAAATATTAACCTGATTCAAGTATTGAAGCGTGTTTGTGTACGAGAGTATTTAGGTGCGTCCCGGCATCGCCAGGCATTTATTAATCCTTTAGTTTTTTTTGCTATTATTATTGCTCTTTTTCCTTTGGGGGTTAGCCCCGACCCTAAATTTTTGAGTCTGGCTTCTGTTGGGGTTGTTTGGGTAGGTGCTTTATTATCTAGTATGCTGTCTTTAGATAATCTTTTTATGAAAGATTATGAGGATGGGAGCTTGGAACAGCTGGTTTTAAGTGCTCAGCCATTATATTTGATAATGTTAGTAAAGCTCTTTGTGCATTGGACGCTAACCGGCTTGCCATTGATCATTATTTCTCCTTTACTTGCTGTGATGTTATATCTTGATTTTGACCATCTACCGGTTTTATTATTAACTTTAATTATGGGCACACCAGTAATTAACTTAATCGGTGGCATTGGTGCTGCATTGACTGTAAGCTTGCGCAGCAGTGGCGTTTTGGTGTCTTTGTTAGTGTTACCACTAACCATTCCGGTGTTAATTTTTTCCACCGGAGCTGTCCAAGCGAGCATTGATGGCGCTTCAGTAAACGGCTATTTCGCAATACTCGGTATGTTATTGATGCTGGCAATCACCTTGGCACCTTTTGCAACTTCTGCTGCCATTAAACTAAGTGTTTCGAATTAAAGATAAACTTAATCTGACGGTTATTAAGGCTACGAAAAGACTGATATGAAGTGGATATTTTTTCATAAACTAGGTTCTCCTAAATGGTTTTTTGATATATCAGGTAAGTTTTTGCCATGGTTTATCGTTATTGGTATCTCATTATTAGTAATCGGGTCAATTTGGGGTTTGATTTTTGCCCCTAAAGATTATCAACAAGGCGATAGCTTTAGAATTATTTATTTGCACGTTCCTGCTGCAATTCTTGCACAGTCATGCTATTTGATGATGGCTGCTTCCGCTCTTGTTTCATTAGTTTGGAAAATGAAATTGGCTGATGTATTTATTACATCGGCTGCACCCTTAGGTGCTTTATTTACATTTTTAGCGCTTTTTACCGGTGCTGTTTGGGGGAAGCCAACATGGGGGACATGGTGGGTTTGGGACGCTCGCCTTACAGCCATGTTAGTGTTGTTATTTTTATATTTTGGGGTTATTTCCTTACAGACAGCTATCGAAGACACTCTGCTCTCTTCAAAGGCTACCGCAATATTGGTGCTCGTGGGTGTTGTTAATATCCCCATTATTAAATATTCAGTTGAATGGTGGAATACGCTACACCAACCAGCCACATTTAAGTTAACAGAAAAACCGGCCATGGTGCCTGAAATGTGGATACCTTTGCTAGTTATGGTAATAGGTATTTATTGTTTTTTTTCAGCCGTTGTGATGCTCAGAATGCGTAATGAAATTTTAATGCGAGAGCGTAAGACGAAATGGGTTCAACGTTTAGTCTCTGGCTAACTAAAAATAATTGCAGGCCTTACATAAGCTAACCGTAATAAGAATGTGAGTATATAGTGATATGAATTTTGAAAGTTTTGATTCATTTATAAATATGGGAGGTCATGGTTTGTATGTCTGGCTTTCCTATGGCGTGGGGCTTTGCGTTTTCGTTATAGCTCTGACTGCACCGTTGATGAAACGGAAAAGTATTATAAAAGAGTTATCTCAATTACAACGAAGAAAACAAAGAAGTCTCAGTTCGAACGAAAATAGCACAGGTATTACCTGAGGAATTATGATGCATCCTAAACGTAAACAACGCCTTATTTTGATTCTATTTTTAATTTTTGGTTTTTCTGTCGTGATGGCTTTAGCATTATATGCTTTAAGTGAAAATATCAATTTATTCTATAACCCTACTCAAATCTCCAAAGGCGAAGCACCAGAATCTTCTCGGATTCGTGCAGGCGGTATGGTTGTAGAAGGAAGTGTTTCACGTGACCCTAATACCTTGGCAAATAAGTTTTCTTTAACGGATTACAATGCCACTATTCAAGTTGAATTTAATGGTATTTTGCCCGACTTATTTAGAGAGGGGCAGGGTATTGTTGCCTTGGGTAAGTTGAATTCTGATAATGTACTTATTGCTGATGAAGTTCTTGCCAAACATGACGAAAACTATATGCCACCCGAGGTGGCTGAATCGCTTCAGCATGAAAAAGCAGGTGCTTACCCGTCAACAGATTACAAAGAGGCTGACAAATAATGATGCTCCCGGAGTTAGGTCATTTTGCGCTAATACTGGGGCTTGCTCTAAGTATTTTACTTGGCACGCTGCCGTTAGTTGGCGCTTCCATCAATAGTTCTTTGATGATGAGACTGGCAAAACCCTTGGCCAGTGGACAGTTCTTTTTTATTCTAATCAGCTTTATCGTTTTGGGTATGGCTTTTCTACAAGATGACTTTTCTGTTCAGTACGTCGCTAATCATTCTAACAGTTTATTACCTGTTCAATACAAAATTAGTGCTATTTGGGGTGGTCACGAAGGGTCACTTTTATTATGGGCGCTTATTCTGTCAGGCTGGACTCTGGCTGTGGTCTTTTTTAGCAAGTCTTTACCTCTGATTGTTTATGCACGCGTTTTAGCCGTAATGGGCTTAATCGCCGTTGGCTTTCTGTTCTTTATTCTGCTTACATCGAATCCATTTGATCGATTCTTACCACAGTTTCCTTCTGATGGTGCCGACTTAAATCCTTTGTTGCAAGATTTTGGTTTAATTGTTCATCCTCCTATGCTCTATATGGGCTATGTTGGCTTTTCTGTGGTGTTTGCTTTTGCTATCGCGGCTCTTTTGGGGGGGCAACTTGATGCTGCTTGGGCCAAATGGTCGCGCCCTTGGACCACAGTGGCCTGGGCCTTTTTAACCTTTGGTATTGCATTAGGTAGTTGGTGGGCGTATTACGAGCTTGGCTGGGGTGGCTGGTGGTTTTGGGATCCCGTTGAAAATGCTTCTTTTATGCCTTGGCTTGTTGGTGCGGCATTAATTCATTCTTTGGCGGCAACTGAAAAGCGAGGCGTCTTTAAAAGTTGGACTGTTTTACTCGCAATACTGAGCTTTTCTCTTAGTTTGCTAGGAACATTCTTGGTAAGATCAGGCGTATTGACTTCAGTTCATGCCTTTGCTTCTGATCCTGCTAGAGGTCAGTTTGTTTTGGGTTTGCTAGCGATTACCTTAGTCTGTTCGCTTTCTTTGTATGCATATAAAGTCCCTCAGGTAAGAGGTCGTATACACTTTTCTTTATTGTCGAAAGAAACCTTCCTGTTAACCAATAATTTACTACTTATCGTTGCCTGGGTAACCGTGATGCTGGGCACCCTTTATCCTTTAGTGTTGGATTTTATTGGTGGAGCAAAACTTTCAATTGGCCCACCATATTTTAATGCTTTGTTTGTACCCTTGATGTCCGTCCTGAGTATTATGATGGGTTTTGGTATTATTTCTCGTTGGAAAGACAATACTGCAGCGTATTTTATTAAAAAACTCCGTCTTGTTGCTTTCATTGCCGTGCTTGTCGCGCTGATTACTCCGTTTGTTGCATTCAGTGAGTTTCATTTCGGCGCTTTTGTTGGTTTATTTCTTTTCTCTTGGATTGTTCTGATATCGCTCAAAGATATGTTAGATAAGGCGAAGTCTAGTAAAGGCTTAGTTTATGGCCTAAGGCGGTTAAAACCTGCTTATTACGGAATGATGTTAGGCCATATAGGTTTTGCTATTACTTTATTGGGCGTGGCAATGGTCTCTATAGAATCTGACGAACGGGATATTCGTTTAAGTGTCGGGGATCAGGCTCAAGTGCAAAATTACATATTCAAATTTGAGTCAATGGAAAAAATTGAGGGCCCTAACTATCTTGCAGATCGTGCTTATTTTTCGGTCTTTGATAAAGATTCCAATAAGCTTATTGCAGCACTAAAACCAGAAAAAAGAATTTATCTTGCAAAGAATACGCCTATGACTGAAGCAGCCATAGATCCCGGTATTACCCGAGATCTCTATGTTGCTTTAGGTGAAAGACTGGAAGGTGGCGCTTGGGCTGTTCGTATCCAGATTAAACCCTTTATTCGCTGGATATGGTTTGGTTCGCTTATTATGGGTTTGGGCGGTATCTTAGCTGTTTCGGATAAGCGCTATAGAAAAAAATAGCTTTTTTTGTTTAATCTGAGGTCTTTATAAGCGTTGTACAAAGGCCTCAATATAAAAGTATGAGATTTATATGTATAGATGGATTCCCTTAGTTATCGCTTTAGGCTTGGCCTTGGTTTTATATACAGCGATAGGAAAAGATCCAACAAAATTAGAAACAGCCAGGTTAAATGATCCTGTTCCTGAATTTGAGCTTTCTGCGTTATTAGATGAAGCAAGGTTAATTACTCAAGAAGACCTTAAGGGTCAGGTAATATTGCTTAATGTTTGGGCTACTTGGTGCCCGTCCTGTCGCGCAGAGCATGGTTATTTGGTGGACTTGGCTAATAAAGGTGTGCCAATAGTGGGTTTAAACTATAAAGATGAGCGGCCTACCGCGATAAGCTGGTTAGAACGCCTGGGTAACCCTTATGTATTTAATATCTTTGATCCACAGGGAGAGTTAGGTTTTGATCTTGGTGTTTACGGTGCACCAGAAACTTACTTAATTGATAAAAAAGGCTTTGTTCGTTTTCGCCATGTTGGTGTTGTCGATGATAAAATATGGCAGAATATTTTAGAACCTCTTTATTTAAAATTATCCAAATGATGGAGCAGTCGGTGCTTAAAATCATACCATTACTCGTTATATTATTATTTTCAGCTCAGTCTTTCGCGGCTATTGATGTCTATGATTTTGATGATGAAGAAAAGCGGGTCGACTTTGTTGCTTTAACCAAGGAATTGCGTTGTCCAAAGTGCCAAAATCAGGATATCGCAGACTCTAATGCACCTATTGCAGCTGATATGCGCAAAGAGGTGCATCGTTTACTGAAAGAAGGTAAAGATAAAGAGTCTATTGTGGCCTATATGATTGACCGCTTTGGTGAATTTGTTACTTATAAGCCTAAAAAAACATCAGAAACTTATATGCTTTGGTACGGTCCCTGGATACTTATTTTTGTTGGCATTATTGTTATTTTGAGCCTCGCAAGATTGAATAAGAAGGAAGTTGACAGGTTAAAGCCGTCTCCCGAAGAAGTTAAAAGCCTCTTGGCAAAGTATGAAGATAAAAAATAACTTGCTCGATCTGCTGGTTATTCTATGAATTATAAACACATGAGAATATTGAATGATTAATTTCTGGATTGTTTCTGCGTTGCTCACTGTTTTAGCCTGTTTGTTCCTTCTAGTGCCTGTTATTCGATTTGTTTTTAGAGGACAACCTCATGCTGATGATTCGATTAAGGCTTCTCGTGAGCACGAAAACGTTAGTTTATTTAAAGAACGCTTAGTTGAGTTGGAGTTTGAAAAGTCTGAAGATCGAATATCTGACAGTCTTTATGAGCAAAGGAAGCAGGAACTTGAACTTGCCCTGCTTAACGATGTGAAAGAACAAGGCTCAAATGATATTCAAGAAAATCACAGTAATAAGGTGTTGGCCTATTCTATGGTCGGTTTATCGCTAATATTTGTGATCGTATTTAGTGTCTGGATGTATCAGGAAAATGGTTCGAAAGCGCTTGTTGATGAATATTATGCGATGGGCTTTAATGCAAAAGAGCTCAATCAGGCAAAAGAATTAGCCAAGCAAGGTGATATGACGGCTTTACTGAACCAGTTATATGACAAGCTAAAAGCTGCGCCCAATAATTTGGAAGGTTGGCAGCTTTTATCGCGCTCAGCTATGAACTCTCAACGCTATGTTTTAGCCGTTGAGGCGTATGAGCAGATCGTCAGAATTTATCAAGAGCAAAATATGAACCCTGCGCCTATTTATGGTTTGCTTGCTCAGGCCCAGTATTATCAATCGGAAGGTCAGTTAACGGCGGATGTAAGTCAAACTATCCAGGAAGCATTAGCGCTGGATGAAAATGAACTAAATTCCATCGGTTTATTAGCTATTGATGCATTTTCGAATCAGCAGTTTTTAGAGGCCAAAAACTATTGGCTTAAAATATTAGCTACTTATCCGGAGCATCCCGCGAGAGCATCCATTGAGGCAGGTATACAGCGGGCTAATGCACAGCTTGGCTTGCCAGAAGAAAATCTAGCGGGCTTACAAGTACCTGCAGCTTCTGAAGCTTGGGTAAATGTGAGTGTGTCTATCGATGAGTCGATAAAAAATATGCTCGAACCAAGTGATACGGTCTTTATTATTGCAAAAAATGTTGATCAGTCAGCAGGATCTAAAGCGCCTTTAGCGGTTAGTCGTCATACAGTGGGTGAGCTACCTTTGAGTATTAAGCTCGATGATTCAAAATCGATGGCACCGATTGCCAAAATTTCTATGGCGCAGGCTGTCATGGTGATTGCACGAATTTCCAAATCAGGCAATCCGATTGCTCAGACAGGTGATTATGAAGCTGTAAGTGCCGATCTTAGCCCGATAAATCAGGAATCTATTGAGCTGGTTATTCAAGATAGACTCAATTAAGTTTATCTAAAAAGAATAAGATATAAAAATAAGAAACTTATTATTGAGGAAATGCTATGCACATACCCAAAATAGTGGATGAACTTGAAACTAAAATAATAAATACCTTGAAACTTTCACGCTTTAAAAACCAGTTAGTCGGAACAGGTTACGTGACTGGTCTTAAAGCTGTAACCTATTTATTGAACATACCTAAGCCAACTATTTTTATGAGTAGGGGGGCTTCTCTAAGCTTGTGTGAAACCGTCTCACAGTTTGGTCTTAATCGAGTGTTAATTGTTACAGATAAGGCTTTGTACGACTTAGGTTTGCTCGATGCTATTCTAGAACAACTAAAAGCATCGTCCATGCAGTTTAGTTTATTTACCGATGTATTGCCGGATCCAACATTTAAAGTTGTAGAAGCCGGTTTGAAGCACTATAGAGCTGAGAATTGTGATTCTGTTCTTGCCATTGGGGGTGGCTCGTCAATAGATGCTGCTAAAGTCATTGCATTGGCAGCAAGTAATAATGTCGAACCAAGGCAGCTTGTAGGTATTCTAAAAGGCAAAAAACCTTCAGCGCCATTTTTTGCCATTCCAACGACTGCTGGAACAGGTTCAGAAGCAACGATTGGTGCCGTTATCTCTGACTCGGTGACGCATAAAAAAGAGTTAATTATTGATACTAAAGTGGTTCCACTTGTTGCGGCGCTTGACCCTGACTTAATGAAAGGTTTGCCCGCACCGATTACGGCAGCAACAGGGATGGATGCATTAACGCATTTAATTGAGGCATATCTAAGTGGTATGGCGAACGAAGAGTCAGATTATTATGCTCGCTCTGGTATTCAGATGGTCTTTGAAAATTTACCTCAAGTCTATAAACGCGGCAATTTAATCAAAGCGCGTGAAAAAATGGCCTTAGCTTCTTATTATGGTGGATTAACCATTAATATTGCCGGCTTGGGTTATGTTCATGCCTTCGCACACCAGATAGGTGCAAAGTATGGCATACCACATGGTGAAGCCAATGCTAAAGTTTTGCCCTATATATTGGAACTTAATAAACACGCTTCTGCCGAAAGAATGGCTCAAATAGCCAGTTTCCTTGGGCTAAATAGTTTGGGGGATTCAAATAAGCATTTAGCGGATAAATTGATTCATGCAGTCAAAGAATTGATTGTCCAGATAAATATCAAGCCAAGCATTCCGCAGATTGAAAGGGAAGACTATAACGATATTATTCGGCAGGCATTCAAAGAGGCTAATTCGACCTATGCCGTTGCTAAGTATATGTCGTATGATGAGGCCGTTTTGCTCTTGGATCGTATCTCTGGAAAGTAAACAGAGCTAGAGCTGCTTTTAATGGAGAGTTTCAGCAGCTTCTAGCACTAAGCCAGAATCGGGGAGTTTTACATTATCAAGGTGGGCTTTGTTTTCAGTTATTTTCAAACGTCCTTCAACAAACCATTTTACCGCAATTGGGTAAATAATATGTTCTTGTTCTTGCACGCGTCTCGCTAGGGATTCAGTGGTATCGTTTTCAAAGGTTTTTACTCGGGCTTGGATGATGTTAGGGCCGCTATCAAGCTCGGCTGTCACAAAGTGCACGGTCACGCCGTGTATTTTGTCTCCTGCATCTATCGCGCGTTGGTGAGTTTTTAAGCCGGGATACTTAGGCAAAAGGGAAGGGTGAATATTTAATATTCTGCCTTCATAACGCTTAACAAAGTCTGCTGTGAGTATCCGCATGAATCCAGCGAGTATCACTAAGTCTGGTTGATGCTGTTCAATTTCTTTGCGTAAGTGGGCATCGAATACTTCCCGTTGGGGGTATTCTTTATGGTCGATAACATGCGTCGGGATACCTGCTTTCGATGCTCTTTCTAAGCCCAATACATTGGGCTTGTTTGATATGACGGAAACGATTTCAGCTTCAAAGTCTTCATTCGAAACCGCATCGATGATGGCTTGTAAGTTACTTCCACTTCCTGAAATAAGCACAACAATTTTAGGTGTATTGCCATCCATTTTTAGTGATCATTCCCAGAAAATTCAACTTGCTCTTCTTGCCCATGACGCGAAGCAATATAACCAATTTTCCAGGCAGTTTCACCTAAGGAAGTAAGTGTCTCGATGCAGGATTCTGCAGAGTTTGATGGGACAGAGATAATCATCCCGACACCACAATTAAAGGTGCGGTACATCTCGGTAGACTCAACATTACCTTCTTCTTGTAACCACTTGAATATGTCAGGAAGCTGCCAACTGTTAGTATCTATGACGGCTTTACAGTTTTCTGGCAGAACGCGTGGGATGTTTTCGAGTAAACCGCCACCCGTGATATGCGAGAGCGCGTGAACGTTAGATGATTTGATGAGTTGAAGAAGCGACTTTACGTAAATTTTTGTGGGCGCCATCAAAGCGCTTGCCAGATCTGTATCGCCCAATTTTTGGTCTAGTTTTGCGCCAGAGACTTCAATGATTTTTCTAATCAAAGAGTAGCCATTTGAGTGGGGGCCAGACGAGGCAAGACCAATTAAAACATCATCCTGGCTAACTTTTGAGCCGTCTATTAATTTCGACTTTTCTGCAATACCGACACAGAAGCCAGCCAAATCGTAATCATCACCTTCATACATGCCCGGCATTTCAGCAGTTTCACCACCTACCAATGAACAGCCTGCTAATTCACAGCCAGTGCCTATGCCTTCGACGACATTTGCAGCAACATCTACATTCAACTTTCCTGTTGCATAATAATCTAAAAAGAATAGGGGCTCTGCGCCAGCAACGATTAAATCATTGACACACATCGCGACAAGGTCAATACCTATCGTGTCATGTTTTTTAAGATCCATGGCTAGTTTCAGTTTTGTGCCAACACCATCTGTACCTGAAATTAAGACGGGTTCCTGATAGCCTTTTGGTAGTTCAAATAATGCACCAAAACCACCCAGACCGGCTAATACTTCTGGTCTTCTTGTTCTTTTCGCGACACCTTTAATTCTTTCTACTAGGGCATTGCCAGCGTCGATATCGACACCTGCATCTTTATAGCTGAGTGATGGTTTATTTGACTTGTCGGAATTTGTCATGATGGCGCGCCTAATACGGTTAATTATAGGTGATTAAGAAAATTGAGCGCGATTTTAACAGTTGTTAATGTGTGCGCCAAATCATCTTTGAAAAAAACCAACTTTTAAAAGACGATAATCATAAAAATATAGTAATGTAGCTCGAAATCCTTGTCCTTAATCGGTATTCATATTGTTTTATTGTGTGTAGCCTAATATTATGTGGGGCTTCATTTATATCCCTTTACCACGGTTTTTCTCTTGCTAATATATTTACGCAACCAAATAGTTATAGTTTTATTGCTTTGTTTATCATTGCCCAGCTACTCAGCGGTTGTCGAGGGCTTGTTCCATAGTGCTGTTGAAGTTCAATCACAGCAAGTAAGTGATAGACAGCAGGCCTTTAATGAAGCACTTATTAAAGTTCTGTTGAAGGTGAATGGTGATAAGGCCTTAATTATGGATCAGCAGATCCAGGAACGCTTTTTTCCAGCTGAGCGTTTTGTCCAAAGTTTCTCATATCAAGAAAATAGTCGCTATGTAGACTATCTTGCTTTTCAAAAGTCTGAACTAGATAAGTCTGAATTAGACAGGGCTGAACTAGATAAAGACGCACCTGAAAATTTCCCTGTTCAAACAGACACTAATGCTAATTCTTTTACTTCCGTGCCGTTACCATACTTACTTGAGGTTGATTTTTCATCGGCTACGCTCACTAAAGAAATGGATAAATTAGGCCTTCCGGTTTGGGGGAATGTGAGGCCAGATATTATGCTTTGGGGGATTATTGAGTCTGAAGGTGAAAGGCAGTTTCTTGGCTTAGCAGAGGATAATGACGTCCTAGACTTGATTGCTGATGCGGCTAATAACTATGCCTTCCCCGTGTCTTTCCCTCAAGCAGATGCTAAAGACAAAGAATTAGTGCGTGCCTCGGATTTATGGGGGTTATTTCCTGATGCAATTAATGAAGCAAAAAAACGATATGCAGCAAATGGTAATGTGATGGTGCGCTTTTATCAGTCCGTCTCTGGCTTATGGAGTGCAAACTGGTTTTTTGAGCTTAATGAGCTTGCTTACTCGGGCGCTTTGCATGATGCTTCTTTAAACGAAGTAAGTGAAGCCTTAGTGGGCTTTATTTCCAAGATTCTTTCCCAACGCTATTCTATCCAAGTTGATGCTGGTGAAACCGAAAAACAAAAAATAAATTTAGAAGTGATAAATATTAATGCGTTTAAAGATTATATCGACATTCAAAATTTCTTAACTAACCTGGCGCCTGTTAAATCACTGTCTATCTCTTGGTTAAAGGGCTCTACTCTGAGTTTGTTAGTGGAACTAAATGGCTCTCTAAGCCGATTTAATGAATATTTAAACCTGAGTGGCAAACTGAAATATATCAGTACATCTCCAATAATCATGCCCTTAGTTACTGGGGATATAGGGATAGTTACTCGGGATATAGGTATAAGCTCTGATACACCGGTAATTATAGAAACCCCAACGGTATTTTCGACAGATGTCAACGTAGTCGAAAAGTATGAATGGTTACTTTCTTCAGAAAACAAGAAAAAATAGTGGTGAGTTATTCATGCTTGCATTGAATCAAATTCCTAATATTTTAACAGTATTGAGAATAATACTGATTTTGCCTTTTGCCTTATGTGTTTATAAGGGGCTTTATTTTAATGCGCTTGTTATTTTCTTTATTGCCGGGCTATCTGACGGAATAGATGGTTTTTTAGCTCGACAATTTAATTGGAAGTCGCGTTTTGGTGCCATTGCTGATCCTTTAGCAGACAAGCTCCTCTTGATTACTGCTTATGTGATGCTGGTGTGGACGGGTTATTTGCCAGTATGGTTATTAGTTTTGATTCTTGGGCGAGATTTATTTATCGTGTTTGGTGCCTTGTTTTACCATTATTTTGTTAGTCACTATGAAATACAGCCCTCTATTTTTGGTAAGGCTTGTACTTTAATTCAAATTGTCTACGTTCTAATGTTGATGATTAGTTTATCGGGTTGGCCTATGCCGCTTTGGGCAATCGAATATGGTTTAGATTTGGTTGCGCTTATTACCTTGATCAGTGGCATTCATTATTCGATCTCTTGGGGTTATAAAGCCTATCTTTATAAGAAAAATAGTGAGTAGCGATTCAGGTAATGAATATTCTTAGCCCCACTGTTCAACTATTTTTACCAGTACAGATGCGTCTGGAGAAAAGTTTTGAAAATTACTTAGGGCATGAAAACCAGGCAGTCATTGCTTGCTTAAAAGAACACATAGAGCGTAAACATGAAACGCTCGTGGTATTGGTTGGCCCCGAATCTGTTGGCAAAACACATCTTCTAGCCTCCTCTATTGTTTATTATGAAACTTTTTATCAGTCAGATATCGGGTGTGCTTATTTTTCACTCTCAGAACTGAGTGCTAGTGACTTGTATGATGAGCAAGAAAACGACAGTTATTTTTCAGACCTTTTAGACTATTTTGAATCATTTAACTTCTTAGCCTTAGATGATATTGATTTATGGTTAAACTGTTTTACAGGCAGCCATTTAGAGGAGGCTGAGTTATTCGTATTTAATCTGTTTAATCATTACAAAATGAATGGAAAGCTGTTGATGATTACTTCAAAATGCCCGCCAGGCAGATTGAATGTCCAGCTAAAAGATTTACAGTCAAGGCTCCAATCTGGTTTGTTACTGACCTTGTCAGGCATAAGTGATGTTGAAAAAGAAGGCATGCTAAAGTCGCTCGCTAAACTGAAAGGTTTTTTAATGGATGATGAGGTTTCAGCATTTATTTTAAAGCGAAGTGATCGGGATATTCCCGCGTTGTTAGAGATTATTGACAATTTAGATAAAGCAACACTAATAGAAAAACGAAAACTGACGGTTCCATTTGTTAAAAAAGTATTAAATTGGTGAGTTCGTTAAATAGGAGAGGGTAAATGATTCGTGTAGTGTTTAATCAGAAAGGGGGGGTCGGAAAATCTAGCATAACCTGTAATCTTGCTGCTGTTAGTGCCGCTAGTGGGCGAAGAACGCTTGTTGTAGACTTGGACCCGCAAGGCAATTCGACGCACTATTTAATGGGCAGGCATGCAGCCGATTTAAAGGACTCGGTAGCGGATTTTTTTGAGCAAACACTATCTTTTAATTTGTTTAATAAAGACCCGGCAGATTTTACGCATCAAACCCCCTTTCAAAATTTATTTGTTTTGCCTTCTAACCCTGAGCTGGATTTTCTTGAAAGAAAGCTAGAGTCTAAGCATAAAATCTATAAATTAAAAAATGCCTTGAGAGATTTGGAAAGCCAGTTTGATGAGATTATTATCGATACTGCGCCTGCCTTAAACTTCTATACACGTTCGGCTCTTATTTCATGTGATCGTGTTTTGATTCCATTCGATTGTGATGATTTTTCAAGACAAGCCTTATATACCATATTGGGAGAGCTTAAAGATATTCAGGAAGACCATAATAATCGTTTAGAAATTGAGGGTGTGATTGTTAATCAGTTCCAGCCACGTGCAAGCTTACCTAATAAGTTGGTAGAAGAATTAATCGCAGAAGGTTTGCCAATGGTGCCCGTAAAACTGAGTTCTTCTATTAAGATGAAAGAGTCTCATCAAGTGAGTAAACCGCTTGTTTATTTTGCGCCTAAGCATACATTAACCCAGCAATTTGAACAGCTACATAAGCATTTAATGCTTTAAGCTTAAGCCACAGATTCAGCTAATGATCTTGCTTTTTGAAGAGCTAATGGTGTTATCTTTTGGTTTTTCATTGAACGGTAGGCTTATTTGGCTGCCTTCGCTTAAATTATGCCCTGCATCAATATTTGAAAATAACTCTGGAAGTGATTTAAAGGGTAAAGGAGGGGTATATAAATAACCTTGAGCATAGCGGCAGCCGTTTATTTTAAGAAACGCTTCTTGTTCTGCTGTTTCGACACCCGCCGCAAAGGTTTTCAAATCCATTTGGTCTGCAATCGCTAATAATGTTTCTGTAATGGTCATATCACTTTCTTCACTAGGGATACCTTTAACAAACGATCGATCTATTTTTATCATGTTAATAGGGATGCTTTTAAGCTGCCTCAACGAAGATAAACCTGTACCGAAGCCATCTATAGTGATAGATGCGCCGAGATCACTTAGTTGATTGAGCGTTGCATAAGACAGGTCTATGTTCTGGGTGATTGCACTTTCGGATATTTCTAGTATTAAATTTCTGGGGTGAAAATATGTATCAGCGCAGGCTTTTTTCAACATTTCAACCAAGCTTGGGTGAGTGAGCTGTTTGTTAGATAAATTGAGCGCTATCTGAATAGGTGATTTTGACCACTGATGTACCGCTCTGCCTTGTAAACAGGCATTTTTAATGACCCATTGGCCAATATCATTTAGTTGCCCGGTTTGTTCTGCTATCTCTATAAAATAGCCGGGCTTGATTAAGCCTTTTTCAGGGTGTTGCCAGCGTAATAATGCTTCTAAAGCAAGCACTTCACCTGTTTCAATGTCAATAATTGGCTGATAATAAAGCTTAAACTGGTTGAGTTGAATGGCCGTTTTCAACTCTTTTTCGATACGAAGTTGAGTTTGCATTTCTTCGTTCATTTCAGGGCTATAAAATTGAATATTATTGCGCCCGGCATTTTTGGCTCGATACATCGCCATATCCGCATTTTTCAATAAGTCAGGATATTGAATGCCGTCATTAGGACAAATTGTTATGCCGATACTTGAGGTTACGATTAGCTCATGGCCTTGGATCATAACGGGTTGGGTGATGGTTTCCAGTATGTTACGTGCCACAGTTTCAGCCCCCTCAGGGCCTGAAATGCTCGCTAATAAAATGGCAAATTCATCCCCTCCGAGGCGTGCAATAGTATCTTCTTTACGAACACATTCTTTTAATCTATTGGATAAGGCGACAAGAAACTGGTCACCAACAGCGTGACCTAAGGTGTCATTTATGCGTTTAAAGTGGTCAATATCCAAGCAAATTAAAGCAATTTTCTTTTTATGTCGGATAGCTGAGTGAATGGCTTGAGCGCACCTGTCTTCAAATAAGCGTCTGTTTGCGGTATCAGTTAATGCGTCGAAGTGGGCTAAATAATGTAACTGGTTTTGGGTTTTACGGATCTCTGAAATATTTTGACCAATCAAAAGTAATTGCTTTTGATTATCAGGGTCTACCTTATCGGCAAAGTGGTTCATATTCCAAAGCATGGTATGCTGCAAGCCGTCATAGCTTATCACCTCAGTTTCCATGTTCTCTTTGTTCATCCCGCTTTCGAGTACTTTTGTGAATTTCCAGGATGTTTCGTCTTGAATTGGTTCAGGAATAAACATGCTGATGAAATTCTTCCCCAGTACTGATTCTTTGGTATAAGAAAACTGCATTTCTGCTGCGGTATTCCACTGTTTGATCTTGAATTTTGAATCTAACACGATAATGGGAATACCGGCAGTTTCAAACAAAGCTTTATAGCGAGATGAGCTATACTGGAAAGATTTTTCTGCTTGCTCTCTATTAAAAACTTCATCATGCAACTCTTGGTTGGCTAGGATTAAGTCTCTTGTGCGTTGTTCAACAATTTCTTCAAGTTTGAATTCCATTCTGCGCTGATCTGACCTGAGCGCACTGAAATAGAGAGTGCTCATAATAAGTAATAGAGTAATCAATTGTGGTGTAAAAATAGGAAGATCTTGAAACCATTGGTTAATATCACTTTCGTTAAAAAAGAACGCGCTTAAAAAACTACCCACGAGAACGCTTATGCAGCATGTAAGTTGGTTGAATCGCGTTGCTGCCCACATAAACAAAAATACAATAATCAATACAAATGCTGGGTACAAATTGATAGCAAAGTAAATGCCCATGACTGATGTTGATAGCCAGACTAGCCATTCCAGAGGGTGGGTGTTTTGCTTCACACGAGTGTTGTGATTCTTTAGTGTGAAAAAGAGGCTAGGTACAGTAATAAGGCTTGTTAGATTAGTTAAAAATAAAGTAATGACCTTAGTTGCTGAAAGTGGCTGCGCTATAAGCGTGCTTATGTTTAGGTTCATTAAAAAACTAATCATTAAAGTGGTGATGCTGGTAATGCCAATGAATGTAATTAGGTTTTGGTTGCTGGATAGAGGGTTTCCTTTACTGACACCTCTGGTGAATGACAAGTGAATGACTTGGGCTTGCAGGCATATGGCAATGCCTTGCAGAGCATAAAAAACAATAACTTGGCTGTTAAGGTCGGCCTCTAAATTGTTTATTAAACTAGTGAAAGTGCCTAAAAAAATGCCAAATAGTGCGCGATGTGAAAAAACGAATACCAGTAGGAGAGCAGTGCCTGTCTTTAAGCAAATAGGATATAAATTGCTAGTTAGATCAAGTGTAGAAAAGCCAAAAATAGCCGAGTCTACTAAGCTAGCCATCGACATCACTATCAATGATATTAATGTGATGGCGCTCGTTTTATCGTAATGAATTTTTCTTGGCCTTGCTTTTTGACTAGGCATATGTCAGTAGGTTCTTAAACTAAGGTATATTGTTGATTTTCTAAGTTTAAAGATAAAGCTATAGTAAAGCCTGATGCTATCTGTAACTGAATGTAATTGAATGTAACGCTAGGCTTAGAGTTTCACTCTCATGGATAGATCGATTGCTTTGCAGTCTTTCGTCAGTGCGCCGATTGAAATAAAGTCGACACCTGTTTCAGCAATGGGTACAAGTGTCTCAATAGTCACATTGCCTGATGCTTCCAGTTTTGCTTGTTTATTGTTTTTAGCTACTGCTTCTCTTAGTGTATCAAGTGAAAAATTATCAAGCATGATGATATCTGCATGAGCACTCAATGCTTCATCGAACTCCTCTAAGTTTTCTACCTCCACTTCAACGGTTTTTTCTGGTGCGATAGATCGCGCTTGTTTTATGGCTTGGGTAATGCCTCCACAGGCCATGATATGATTTTCCTTTATAAGAAACGCATCATATAAACCTAAGCGGTGATTAAGGCAGCCACCACATTCGACCGCATACTTTTGGGCGAGTCTAAGGCCCGGTATTGTTTTGCGTGTGTCTAGTAATTTGGCCTGAGTGTGGCTAATGAGCCGGGAGTACTTTTGGCTGATTGTCGCAGTGCCTGACAATGTTTGCAGGAAATTCAGGGCTGCGCGCTCACCGCTTAAAATTGCTCTTGCAGGCCCTGTTATTGTGAAGAGTGTTGAATTAGCAGAGACAGAATCACCATCTTCCACTTCCCAGGCAATAGTTAATTTATGTGAAAGTTGGTTGAAAATTTCATTTACCCAAGCTGTACCACAAATAACCGCATTGTCTCTTGTTATAACCGTTGCGCTGGCATTTTTAGTTTCAGAAATTAACTGCGCTGTTATGTCACCTGTACCAATATCTTCTTGCAAGGCCTGCTGGACGTTGCTGCGAATTGCGTGAGTTAGGGCGGTCGTCATATAGGCCTCTGTTTAAGTGACAGTTTTTAGGTATGAAATTGGTGGGCATTATACCGTTTTATTGATTAAGTGCGCTATTGGCCCAACAAAACTTGTGTAGCCTGAATGAAGAAATATTAAAAATAGATGTTTAAATGGGAATTGTATTAGTCGTCATCACATCTTTATTTGTAGAAGATATTATCGAAGCGGATCAAAGTGAACTACCTTAAAGGTAAGGTTTCGTCGGCTAGTTATTAAAGTAAGGCAAGTAGTTCGGATTATTTTAAGAGCATTTTCATTGCGGTTGTTGTGGGTTTTGAGTTTCTTTAATTAAGGCGCTGAAGCAAGAGTGTGAACAGGATCACACGGAAACAAAACGTGACAGTCGCCATAAGAGTGACGCTATATAATGTAAAAAATCGTTAAATATTTGGCAAAAGGCATAATACTATGGCACATGCAAAGATCATCGGCATACATGATGGCAAGCATATCGAGACAAACCAAAGTGCTCGCCCTCTTCCTATGCCAATCATTCAACTTAGAGATGAGCTTAAAGACTCGATCAAAAACTTATTGCGCAAATTGTTCGATAATGCAGACGATGCCTTATTTGCGATGGCAGATAAAGCGGGTACAAATGGCGATCAAAGCATTTATCTAGACAGCATGAGAGAGTTGCGTTTGCAGAAAAAATTTATTGCAAACTCTTTCATGCAACAGGTGATTTTATCATTTACCAATATCGATCAATTATCTGAAAACACGAGTGATAATCAGGATATTGATAGTCTGGAAAACCTTAGCATTCTTAAGAATGATGAATTGGAAGTTAGTGTGGCATTAGAGGGGATGATTTCCAGGCTACGTAACAATGCCACCCGTCAATTAGAAGATTTGCACAAGCGACTCGAAACACTAGTCCGCTCAAAAACCTTGAAGACTAAACATACTCCCGCAGGGCCAGAGGTCTTGTGTGATGCGTTTGCTTTTGCAAGTTCAGAGTTGGAAGTTGATTTAAAGGCAAAGATTATTATCTTCAAACTGTTTGAAAAATATGTTTTGAGTGAGATGCCCGATGTTTATTTGCATGCTAATCAATTACTTGCACAGCTAGGTGTATTACCTAATTTAAAAAAACAGCGTTTTATTAACAAGTCTTTGCCAAGCCACCCTGATGCGAATACACCTGACCGTGTATCAGAAAATGCTCAGCCCCAGTCGGCTGGTGAATCTTACGAAGATGGTCAGTCAGTGCCTATGTTAGGTAGGGAGCAATGCTTAACGGAAGGGCAGTTTGAACAAATTCGTACCTTGATGCATTCTAATCATGCTGCGCAAAATTTTAAACAATCATCAGACTCCAACGTATTATTTTTGAATCAAGATCAGATTGTTTCAACCTTGTCGCAGCAGCAGTTTTCAGAAACGATGCAGAGTTTTGATGCTAAAGGTTATCAGCCGCTTGATTTTAGGTCGTTAATTTCAAATGCATACGCAAGCCAAGGGTATAATGATTCGGGTAAGAGTATTAAATATGATGAGGTCGACAATGACATCATCAACTTGGTTTCTATGTTGTTTGATTTTATTCTTGATGATCGTCAACTGCAATCAAGTATGAAAGCACTGATAGCACGTTTACAAATACCCGTTTTAAAAGTAGCACTTATTGATAAGAGTTTTTTTGATCGAGGCGGACATCCTGCCAGAAAACTGTTGAATGAAATGGCTTCCGCAGCAATCGGTTGGACTGAAAAAAATACCGGAAAATCAGATCGTTTAAAAATAAAGATTGAGTCTGTTGTTGAACGTGTTCTTTCTGAATTTGATTCTAATTTAGAGATATTTGACGAGCTATTGTTAGAGTTTACTCAGTTTACCGACCTTGAGTCGCGTCGTGGGCAGCTAATAGAGCAGAGAACAAAAGACTCAGAACGCGGGAAAGCCGCGACTGAATTGGCTAAAAAAGCATCTGAAACGGTTATTAATACTATTCTTCAATCTAAAGAATATTCTGGGCGTGATATTCCTGAATGTGTTTTGACTTTGCTTAGAGAGGGTTGGAGTCGAGTCATGATCTTGGATTATCTGAGGTTGGGTGAAACTAGCTCAGAGTGGAAAGGGCATCAATTATTTATAAATGACTTAATTTGGTCTGTTTGTCCAACAGAGGATGGGTCAGATGCGCGGGGTAAATTGTTACAGTTGATTCCAACCTTGATGAGACGCCTGCATCAAGGTCTACAAGAAGCTAGTTTTGATGAGTATCGTTTAACAGCATTGTTGAATGATTTAGAAAAAGTGCATATATCCACGTTGAAGCATTTGCACAAGCAAGCCATTCTTGAAACAGAAAAGTTAGCACGACAAGCAGATGCTGAAAATCTAAAAATTGATTCACGCGGCGCGAAAGCGAATGAGTCAGTTTCAGCGAATAAGGATGAAAGTCAGGATGATTTGAGAGCGACTTTAGATGTTGAAGATGAATTTAAGGCCTTCCAGGAAAAGCTATCTAATGCAGAAATAAATGAAGTATTGAATTCTCATCAAGAAAATATCGAGCCAGAGGCAGTAGAGGCAAAGATTTCTCTAACGCAAGATGAAGCTACTGTAATCGTGCCTGCAATGACTGATAATGATCCGTTTATGCAGCAAGTGAATCGTTTTTCCGTAGGTTGTTGGTTTGAATTTACGCAGAATGGGCAATCTGAACGAGCAAAGTTAGCAGCCGTTATTAAGGTGAATGGCCACTATATATTTGTGAATCGTTCTGGTGTCAAAGTGGCTGAAAAAACCAAACTTGAATTGGCAAGTGATTTAAAAGAAGGTCTTGTACAAGTGTTAAATGATGGATTGTTATTTGACCGTGCATTAGAATCGATTATTGGAAATTTGAGAGGGCAGGAATAGTCTGGCTTGCCCTCAAGCTAATGAGAATAAGCAAATGAAAATATATGACGGTTGGTGCGATCAGGCCAAAAGAGTCATTTCACCCAACTTCAATAAGCGACCAGTAAATTCTTCAGTTAATTTACTGGTGATTCACAATATTAGTCTTCCGCCAGATCAGTTTGATCATCCCTATATTGAATTGTTTTTTCAAAATCAATTACCTTACGAAGAGCACCCTTATTTTGAATGTTTAAAAGGCGTTGAGGTTTCATCACATTTTTTAATTAAGCGGGATGGTCAAATTATCCAGTTTGTGTCATGTAATGATAGAGCTTGGCATGCTGGAGCGTCGAGTTTCTGTGGTGAGTATAACTGTAATGATTTTTCTATTGGTATCGAGCTTGAGGGTGCGGATACGATTCCTTATACAGATGAGCAATATCAATCTTTAGACGTATTAACGACGGGTATTCAAGCAGCGTACCCAGAGATTACAAAAGATAGAATTACGGGTCATCAGCATATTGCCCCCAGCAGGAAAACGGATCCCGGAGAAAGCTTTGATTGGCCGCGTTATTTAGAGTGTTTGTCAGTTTGAGTTGTCATGATTAATAAATAAAGTATTCAAAATTACTTTGCATTCTGGTCAGTATCTTTGAGCTTCTTTCTATATAATGCTTTCGATATAAGATATCTTGCCTAATTATTGAAAGGATCGTATTTTGAACGACACACCAAAAGTCGAAACACACTTGGGAAAATTTTCTGAATTATCATTATCGCCTACATTAATTTCCAACCTTGAATCGCTTGGCTACCATTCAATGACTCAGGTTCAGGCCGAAAGTCTACCGTATATTTTGAAAGGTCACGATGTTATTGCCCAAGCTAAAACGGGCTCAGGTAAGACGGCTGCTTTTGGTTTAGGTTTGTTAGAAGGTCTAAACGTTAAGCGTTTTAGAGTCCAAAGTATTGTGTTATGTCCAACGCGTGAATTGGCCGATCAAGTGGCTAATGAAATTAGACGGTTGGCGCGTTCGATTCATAATATTAAAGTGCTAACTTTATGTGGTGGCAAGCCTTTCGGGCCGCAACTGGGTTCACTTGAGCATGGTGCGCATATCGTGGTGGGTACGCCTGGCCGAATAGAGGAACATATCCGTAAAGGTAGTTTGTCGCTGGATAACGTTTCAATGTTTATTTTAGATGAAGCAGATAGAATGCTCGAAATGGGTTTCCAAGATGCCTTGGAAAAAATTGCCGAGGCACTTCCCTCTAAAAAACAAACCTTGTTATTCAGCGCCACTTTCCCGAAAGGAATAGAAAAAATCGCACAACGATTCTTGCATAACCCTATCCGAGTTACCGTTAAAGACGCACACACCCAAACGACAATAAAGCAGCTGTTTTATTGTGTAAAAAGTGATCAAGAAAAAATTGAAGCGCTGCAATTATTGCTTCAAAAGTATCAACCAGCATCGACGGTTGTTTTTTGTAATACCAAGGTGATGACGCAATTTGTAGCAGATGAGTTAAGCCGTCTAGGATTTTCAGCATTAGCATTAAATGGTGATCTTGAACAAAAAGACCGTGATCAAATTTTAATGCGTTTTGCAAGCAAAGCAATTTCAGTTTTGGTGGCAACAGATGTGGCTGCCAGAGGGTTAGATATTGACGGTTTAGATGCTGTTGTTAATTTTGAATTATCACGTGACCCCGAGATTCATGTACACAGAATTGGGAGGACAGGAAGGGCAGGTGAAAGTGGCACCGCATTTTCGTTTTATAGTGATAATGACTCATATAAAGTTAGTTTAATTAGCGATGAATGCCAGTTGGAAATAACGCCAGGTTTACTGCCCGATATTAATGTTTTATCAAAGCCAGTATTTAGGCCGACAATGGCGTGCATTCAAATAGATGGGGGCAAAAGAGATAAACTTAGGCCGGGTGATATTTTAGGTGCTTTAACCAGTTCTAACTCGATTGCATTTGACCAGGTGGGCAAGATTTCTGTTTTTCCAAATACTGCCATTGTGGCGGTAAGTAGAGATATTTTGAAGTTAGCGTTAGCCTTATTTAATGACGGAAAAATGAAAGGCCGTCGTTTTAGGGTAAGGCATTTAAGATAGGTAAACGACTATATTGTTTGTTCTGCTTGCTTAGAAAAATATACGGATATGGCAATGATATATTGCTTATTGAAAGACTAAAAATGAGAAGTCTAAATGCGATTAACGACTCAATTAATTGAACGAAATGCACAGCAATTTTCCGATTATAAAAACCTTCTTGTAGTCGGTCCTCCTGCTGACGATGACTTGAGCTTTCTTTGTCCCCAAAAAGTACTTACTTTAGATTACAGAGTCTATAAATCACTTTTATCTGGCTTGGCTGATGATATTGAGTATTCATTGTCGCATCAGGCCGACTTGGTTTATGACGGTGCTGTGGTTTTTTTGCCTAAATCAAAAGGCGAGTTGGATCTTCTTTTAGCCTATATAGCGCCCATGTTACAGCGAGACGCAGATATTTATCTGGTTGGCGAGAAAAAGGGTGGCATTGCGAGCGCTGCGAAAAAGTTACAGGATTTTGGAGAGGATGCCAGTAAGCTGGACTCTGCAAAACATTGTCAGCTATGGCATGTCAGTTTGGGTGTTGAAGCTAAGCTTTTTGATATAGATCAGTGGATAAAAACAATAGAGTTTGATTTTAAGGGCGTGCTAATAAAAATTGCCGCAATTCCTGGTGTGTTTAGTTTTGCTGAGCTTGATGAGGGCACTGCACTTCTGATGGATAATATGTTTAACAAACTAGATGGACGGATTCTTGATTTTGGCTGTGGCTGCGGTGTGTTGGGTGTGTACGCAAAAATAATCAATCCAGGGATCAATCTCGAAATGGTCGACATTAACCTCTTAGCATTAATCTGTGCTGCTAAAACAGCCGAGCTGAATGGTATTGAAGCGAAAATATACCCTAGTGATGGCTGGCAAGATGTTGCGGGGCGAGTAAACGGAGTTGTTACTAATCCACCCTTTCACAGTGGCATCGCGACAGAATACCAGACAACTGAATATTTTATTCATAAGGCCAAAGATAAGATGGCGAAGTATGCTCCCTTGCTTTTGGTGGCCAATACATTCTTGAAGTATGCTGCAATCATTGAGAAGACATTTGGGCGGTGTGATGTTCTAGCAGAGACAAGGAAATTTAGAGTGTATAAAAGTTTCAGGTAGTTGTTTGTATTTATATGGAGTAATAGACAAAAAAAAGCCCTTGCTTGGCAAGGGCGAGTCAACTCTAGCTTTCGCTAGCGATAAAAACCTGAAGAAACATTAATCTCGTTTCAATAAGTGAATAGTATCGATAAATTTTAGTATAAACATACTAAAATTTGAACTCGGTCACACTTGTTAAGGCTATTCAAACTACTGCTTACTTTTTCATCAAATGATGTTAGGTGAATGTAACAATGTGTGATAATTTGTGAAAATATATAAAAAGTAATTTCTTTTGAGTTTGTTGTTTTAACGATGGGCTTAAAGAAAAAGGGTTTTAAGGGTCGTGAGCCATGTTTTTGCAAAAGTCAGTGCACGTGAATTCTAAATTAAGTAAAGCTTCAACTGTTGCTTTGTTCGTGTTTTCTATCTCAATGATGGATGCACATGCTGAGTTGGTGATGCTTTCTGAAGCTTCTTTGTCAAAGGTGACGGGTCAAGCTGGTTTGGTTATTGATATTGAAACTGAAGTGACGATTGGTGAAGTCGAGTATGTTGATGCAGGCTCACTATACTGGAAAGATTATTCTCTAACTGGAATAGGTGGCGGTTTAGTTGATAATATCCGTGCAACGATTGACTCAACTGATGGAACTGAAACCATAAATACAGGTTGGTCTGACCTGGCTTTTCTTGCGACGGAAGGTTATCTGAATGCATCAGAGACAGATATAGCGTGGGCGATTTCTGAATATGCTGACGGCAATGGAAAATTTGGTAAGCAGTTTAATGATGGTGATTTAGTTATTCATGTCACATCTACTGATTTTGGTATAGATTTTACCTTACCCGTTCCAACTAATGCCGCAGACAGAGATACTAATTTGGAAGCCGTTAAAAATGCTGTTGATTTTCGCTTACAGCAAGGTGACTTTGGTATTCGTAGTACGGATGGCCTAGTAGAGACTAGTATTACCCGTAATTTTTCGGTAGAAGCCTACTTAGGCTACTTAGATATTATTCTTCGTAATAATGGTAATGGTTATACAAATACAGGGATGGGAAGCACTCCTGGCAAACCTAATAATATTAACTTAGCAGATTCGTATATTGAACTTGACCTGAAATTTCGCGTTGATGATTTGGACGTTGAAAGTACAAACAATGCGATGAACAGGGTGATTCCACGAGCCGTAACTAACCCCGGTTTAACGCTAAAAAATATGAGAATTCATAATGAGCGTGGTAATGACACCTTAGGTAGTTTTGGTTTTGCAAGTGTCGAGGCTAAAATAGGTGCAGCAACAGGCATTCTTAATCAAACTGATGAATTAATAGTGCCAGGAGAAACCTATGTCGATGGCCAAGCAATATATGACGTAAATATTAAATGGGATTGGGATTTGCCCGATATTTCGTTCGGTGATACCGGGCAAACTATTGGTGCTGTTTATTTTACCGACTTCCAGATTAACAATACATCTATCGTTATTTCTGCTAAAAAATAAGAAATTTGTAATTTCTTATTTAAAAACTCACCTAATTCATGGGTGAGTTCTTTATTCTTGTTAAGATTAAAAAATAACTAGTCTTGCTTCTGAGAGAGTATCCTTTTTACCGTATCAACGATGGCCTGTGTTTGGCTATCGATTTCCAGATTTACTACCTCCTTTTCTGAAAGCTTTCCAAATGTTGTTAGATGAAGTGTTTCAGGGATAAGATGAATGCTGAAATATGTCTCAGTGACTTCAGCTATTGTCAAGCTACAGCCGTTTAAGCCTACAAAACCTTTGTTCAAGATATAAGGTTTTATTTCGTTAGTTAGTTCAAAATAAATGCGGCAGTTTTCTAAGGTTTTTTCTATTTTTCTTATTTTAAGGCATGAATGAATGTGGCCTGACATGACATGGCCTCCAATTTCATCACCAAACTTTGCTGCGCGCTCAAAATTGACTGGATCACCAATAGCGAGTAAACCTAAATTGCTTAAGCGTAGTGTTTCTTCGATGGCATCAAAGTTCGCTGTTCCTTTTTCTATGTCGTAATCTGTCACGGTTAAACAGGTACCGTTAATGGCAATACTTGCACCTTTTTGAATCTGTTTTAGTGTGTTGCTTGGAAAGTTAAATATGAATGAAGAGGATGCATTATTATTTTTTTTATATGCCAATGTTGCTTGACCTTGGACAATGCCTGTAAACATGATTTCTCCTAAATAGTATTTTGCTTATATAGATGTTAACAAATTCTTTGCTGTGATGACTTTATAAAGAATAATCAATTTTATATTAAAGAGTTTTCTTTTTTTTCCGATAAGGTGATTAAGCCAAAGAATAATAGGGAATGTCATTTTGCCATCAAGCCAAACGCCTAGAGTAGATATCGCAGATAAGTCTCTCAAAATCGATAATATGAATGATCTTTTGGGTGATGTGGATAAGCGATTGAATGCTACTGCGGTGTCTGATCAAAAAAAGTCTTTGTCTTCTGGCACTCCTTCAGGGCGACGGAAAACGATCGACCGTAGAGATGATGTAAAGGATAAACTGGTTGATGATGATCGTCGAGCCAATAGTCGTCGACAAAAAGCACCTGTCATGAAATCAGCGGCTGAAAAAAAAGAAGAACAAGACGAGCTGAAGCTTCAGCAGCACAGGAAGAAGATTCTTTTAGCAGGTTGTGAACCGGTAATGGGCTTTAATTACGATTATTTAGCCATGGATGATTATCCCGAAAATTCGCTGGTGTCTGCGGCACGAAGAGATAGGGATTATTGGTTAACCATTTGCAGTATATTTGGCGCTGTATTTTTATTTGGTTTATTTGGTTTTGTGCCTCCCGGAATCGCAGGAATGTCATGTGGTTTTGGTGTTTTGTCAGCATTTTTTGCTTTTTCACCAGCACGTCAGTTCTTTTTTAAAAGGCCGCATTTATATAAATTGTTACAAAAGCGAAAAGAAATTGAATTTAGAGCACTTAACCATATTAGCTTATTAGAAGGAAAGGATGGTTTAGCTTGGCGTTGCGCTAAGTTAAAAAAATACAACTCAAATTTAACAAAGAAAATATTTTCAGGTTTGTTCCATTATTCAAAGAGAAGGCAATTGCTTTCTGTTGTGCGTCAGAAAAAACATATTCGTTTATATTTGCTTTTGATGATTGAGTCTCAAAAGGCATATAAGCGGCTTGAAAAGGATTACTTAGAGAATCATTTTAAAAATATGGAAAATGGTGTAAATGACCGTATTGATGCTGAAGAAGCGAATAAGCTTGAACAAATGTTAAATATGTCTAACGAGAAGGAGCAGAAACCAAAGCAATCTTGACATTATTGGTGATCAAACGTATGTTTCAAACAATCGTTTGGAATACTTATACTAAGAATTTTATGGCTCATACAGAAACTGTTGATCGAATATTAGACGCTGCTGAGATTCTCTTTGCCGAGAAAGGCTTTTCTGAAACATCATTACGCTCTATTACAGGTAAAGCAAAGGTAAACCTTGCTGCTGTCAATTACCACTTCGGATCTAAAAATGCATTGATACAAGCTGTATTTAACCGTTTTTTATCCCCTTTAAATGATTACATGGTTTCTGGCTTAAAGGCTAATCGTTGGGGAGAAAAGGGCGGAAATACGCCTACCGTCGAAGATGTTCTTGGCCTGTATACACGAAGCTTATTAAAAATTCCGACACGTCACCATAACGGTGTGTCTATTTTTATGCGTTTACTTGGTTTGGCTTATACACAGTCTCAGGGGCATTTAAGGAAATACCTTGAAGATGAATACGCTCAAACCTTTTGGCCCTTCTTGAGTTTGATAAAGCAAATTACCCCAGAGTTAACAACCAAAGAGCGTTTCTGGCGAACTCAGTTTGTACTGGGTTCCATGGCGTTTACTATGTCTAGTATCCAGCAGTTAACTGACATTCTTGAAAATAAAGCGGGTTCAAGGCCAAACCCTGAAGAGGTGGTAGACTATCTCGTACCATTTTTAGCGGCGGGTTTGAATGCGTCACCGGCCAAAAAAAGTTAGTATTTTTCAAACTGATTGAGATATCAATGGAAAATGTATTAAGTGATCAGCCCATTTTAGATCTTAATATCAGCTCGCAGACCCTTGTCTTTAAAATAAAGGGGTTTACTAAATCTTATTCTATTTCTAGCGCAAAAAATGGTGTAGGGCAGTTGTCTGGATCCGGTTGCACGCCTTTAGGACATCATCAAGTACGCGCTAAAATTGGTCGAGATGCTGCACTTAATGCTGTATTTAAAGGTCGCCGCTTAACGGGTGAAATTTACTCACCAGAATTGTCGGTAAAATTCCCTAAGCGTGATTGGATATTAACTCGAATTCTTTGGTTGTCAGGGAAGGAGAGGGGGTATAATCGTTTGGGTAGTGTTGATTCAATGCGACGTTATATTTATATTCATGGCACACCTGACACCGAGCCCATGGGTATTCCTTTGTCGCATGGCTGCATTCGAATGCGTAATGCCGATTTGATTGAATTATTTGATATTGTGCCAGTTGGTGCTGATGTTTTTATTGTTGAATAGCCAAATGTTATTTCTCTCTTAAAGTCTCTAAAGTGAATGTCTATGTCCGTTAAGTCCGATATGCCAGTTAATAAACCAGCTGTGATTGGCCCTCTTATGTTAGATGTTGAGGGTTTAGTGTTAACTGAGTCTGAAAAAATAACGCTTTCTAATCCTTTAGTTGGTGGCCTGATTTTATTCAGTCGTAATTATGTTTCACCTGAACAATTGTTTGCATTGGTTGCTGAGGTGCGTGAAATCTCTCCGAACATTATTATTGCGGTTGATCATGAGGGCGGTCGGGTTCAGCGTTTTAAAGAAGGTTTTACGCCTATTCCCGCTATGGCTACTCTAGGTGAGTTGTTTTCAAGGTATCCGGAAGAGGCTATACAAAAGGCAAAAGACTTTGGTTGGTTAATTGCTTCCGAACTTCTCGCATATGACATTGATTTAAGTTTTGCTCCTGTTTTAGATAGGGATCATGGAATTTCAAGTGTTATTGGCGATCGTGCATTTTCAAATGATGCAGAGACGATTATCGAGCTGACGAGTGCCTTCATTGATGGCATGCATGAGGCGGGTATGGTTGCAACGGGTAAGCACTTTCCGGGTCATGGTGGCGTGGCCGCTGACTCGCATCATGAAATATCTGTTGACTCAAGGTCTCTAAATGCTTTGGAGATGGATGACCTATCTATTTTTCGCTCACTTATTTCTGATAAGCAAAAAGTGGATGCTTTAATGCCAGCTCATGTTATCTATTCTTCTGTGGATACCTTACCTGCTGGCTTTTCAAAGAAGTGGCTTCAATCTATCCTGCGTAAAGATATTGGTTTTGAGGGGGTTATTTTTAGTGACGATTTGTCTATGGAAGGCGCTAGCGTTGCGGGTACTTTTACAGATCGAGCTAAAGCGGCACTTTCTGCGGGCTGCGATATGGTGCTGGTTTGCAATCACCCCGAAGGCGCTCAAGAAGTGTTAGCCTATTTGGATGGTGTATATAAAAATGATCCTGCTTCTTTTGCGAATAAACGTTTAAATCGCTTGAGATTTAATGTCCACAAAAGAAAAAATATTTATGACTTACAAAACAGTAAGCGGTGGAAAAACACGACACGTAATGTGTAATTCGAATCGTTAATGAATAGGTGTTGATAAAAAATAATGAATTGGAATATTTTAAATACATGGTTAGAGCTTCAGGGGCTAGAAAACGTATTGTATCGGCAGTTTGTTGAAGTCCTCATTATTTTAGCAATCACAGCGTTAACTGGTGCTTTAGTCGGGCGTATATTTACTCAAATCGAGCGGCAATTTTCTAAAACTAGAAACCTATGGGATGACACCTTTCTTCACGCTGCCCGAGGCCCCGTGATGTTGGCTATTTGGCTCTTAGGAATCTCTTGGTTGGCGTATAGTATTCAGCGTGAATCTGATTCAGAAATGTTTAGCCTTTTTTTCTACGCACAAAGAATAACAGTGGTCTTTTGTTTAACCTGGTTCATTATTCGATTTATCAGTGGTGTTGAGAGCTTAGTTATTTGCGAAGAAAAAATGAAAGAGCCAATGGATGAAACCACGGTGTTTGCCGTTGGGAAATTGCTTAAGGCTATCTGTGTTATCTTGGCTGTTCTGGTTATTCTCCAATCAACAGGTTATAGCATCAGTGGTGTCCTTGCTTTTGGTGGTGTGGGTGGTTTAGCCGTTGGTTTTGCAGCAAAAGATTTGCTCGCCAATTTTTTTGGTGGCTTGATGATTTATTTGGATAGACCTTTTAAAGTAGGTGATTGGATTAGATCCCCTGACAAAGAAATTGAAGGGACCGTCGTCAAAGTAGGCTGGCGATTAACGACAATTACAACGTTCGATAAGCGCCCACTATATGTACCTAATGCGTTTTTTACCACAATATCAGTACAAAATCCGTCTCGCATGAGCCACAGGCGTATCTTTGAAACATTGGGGGTTCGTTATTCTGATGCTGCTCGCCTGCCTGTGATTATTGAAAAAGTAAAATCCATGTTATATGAACATGATGAAATCGATAGCACTCAGACGATGATTGTAAATTTCACTAGTTTTGGGGAATCATCCTTGGATTTCTTTATTTATACATTTACAAAAACAACTGACTGGATTAAATATCATGAAATTAAGCAGGGTGTACTCTTAAAAGTATTAGAAATTATAGAGGGTGAAGAGGCAGACGTTGCTTTTCCTACATCAACACTTCATTTTGCTGATGTCTTAAAATTGAATGGTTTTGCAGAAGAAACTGCATCAAGTAAACCGGAATAGGTCTTTATCATGATTGGAATAATAGGTGGTACTGGCTTAAATCAACTAGAAGGTTTTAGTATTGTCGAGCAAAAGTGGTGTGAAACACCTTTTGGTGAGCCCAGCTCAATACTAAGCTTTGCAAAATTTAATAAGCATGATGTTGTGTTTTTAGCGCGACACGGTATTCCGCACAAAGTAGCTCCGCATAAAATTAACTACCGTGCCAATTTATTTGCTCTAAAAGAGTCAGGTGTGAAAAATATCTTGGCGGTTAATGCTGTTGGTGGTATTCATTCAGCTCTTGAGCCAACAGCATTATCGGTTCCTGATCAGATTATTGACTACACCTATGGAAGGGAGTCCAGCATTTACGATGGTACTCATATTGAGTCTGTTGAGCATATAGATTTTAGTTATCCTTACTCTGGCTCGTTAAGACAGCGGCTTCTAGAATCCGCTAAATTAGCCAATATTCAAATTTTAGATGGGGGTACTTATGGCGCGACTCAAGGCCCCCGTTTAGAGACGGCAGCAGAAATCAAACGTATGAAGCAAGATGGTTGTGACATGGTCGGGATGACGGGGATGCCTGAAGCGAGTTTGGCTAAAGAGTTAGGGATGCAATATGCCTGTCTGGCGCTAAGTGTTAACTGGGCGGCGGGAATGACAGAACAAACGATTACGATGTCTGAAATTGAAGAGTCTGTGCACCTAGGAATGGGGAAAGTTCATGAGGTTCTGCAAGGGGTTTTTAGATAGCATGGTTACTTCGAGTCTTTTTCATAACGTTCCATTTATATTTTCGAAAGCCACTTATCAAGTTGATTAGCAAAATTTTGTTTATCCTGTTGGTTTAGTGGTGCCGGCCCGCCACTATGTATTCCGCTTGAACGCATTGTTTCCATAAAATCACGCATATTTAGTCTGGATTTTATATTTTCCTTCGTATATATATGCCCCCTTGGGCCTATGGCAATCGCGCCTTTAGTGATTACTTCATCAGCTAGTGGAATATCCTGAGTGATCACTAAATCGCCACATTGAGTGTGCTGTACAATCCAATTATCTGCTACGTCGAAACCGCTACTGACTTGAACAGATGTTAAGTTTTTGAGCGAGGGTAAAGTGATATTTTGGTTGGCGACAAAGGTTATTTGAATGCCTGTTCGTTTTGCTGCCCTTATTAGCATTTCCTTGACCGCAACAGGACAGGCGTCTGCATCAACCCAAATACTTGATGTTAGGTTATTCACCTGTATAGCCCACATAATTATTTAAATGCTCAGGGGAAGGTGCCCCTTTAATGGTAATGATTACACTGAAAACAGGGTGATCAATGTAATGGATTTCACCTTCTTTTATGCGTCTTGACTCACCTAGATAAAGCGTGTCTGTGTATATTGTATCGGTACCAATTATTTCAGTAGATGAGATATTATCAATAGGTGTTAATAACTCGATGGTCCTCCACTGAGCATTGTCGGTAACGAACCAGTCAATTATGTTTTTGAATGGAACAGTCATTGATTTCGTTAAATAGAGTTTGAATTCTGCATGTGTATAGCGACTTCTCGTTAACTGTAATTCTCCAAATAATTGGCGCTCTTTAGATACTGATTTATTGATTCGTAAAGGCGCTGGCAAAAATTCAGTAGACAGTGTTTGTTGCCAAGCCCCGGTATCGAGAACATGGACCAATTTACTTTTATTTAGTTGTCTTAATGCTGTCGTTAGTACGCCTTCCTCACTATTTAACAAAGTAAATTGATAAGGTGAAATAGGGTAAGGGTTTGTGGTCAGATAGGTATATTGTTTGTTTTGAGTGGAAGGATATGGCGTATCTTCATAACGAAGAATATGGTCGTCTGTTTGTAGGTGTTCAAAAATAATATATTCAATCTGGTACCACTGCGTATCGTCATTTGTGACGGCTCCTGGATCCTCATTTGCAGAAGCATTTAAAGCGATAAAGGTAACAAAATAGACGAATGTTGCTCTGGCTGTGGCCATATTGATGTACTTGATGATTGTTTTAAGCACGGGGTCTGAATACCTGAAAAGTAATGTTATGCGCCAAATGTATAGTCTTGCATCTGGATGCTGGGATAGTTAAAAAGTAGCCTTATATTAACATTGGGTTTTTTTAAAATCACTGTGTGAATGAGTTTTATAAAATGCGCTGATATTTTCGGTTATCCTAGGCATTTACTGGTAGAAAAAATCGCAGAAGCATCGACCTATGTATGCTAGAATCCTTTCCTTTTTTGTGTACTAACTTTGTAGATTGGGGTAGGTAATAACGTGAGTCAAGCAACGAACGATTCAAGTAACGATTCAAACGGTAATAGACGAGTAGGCATGATCAGCTTAGGTTGTCCTAAGGCCTTGGTTGACTCTGAGCGAATTCTGACACAGTTAAAACTTGAAGGTTATGATGTTGTGCCGACGTATCAAGATGCCGATGTGGTGGTGATTAATACCTGTGGCTTTATTGATTCTGCCAAACAAGAATCGTTAGATGCGATCAATGAGGCCATGAAAGAAAATGGCAAGGTTATTGTTACCGGTTGTATGGGTAAGGGGAAGGACGCAGAAACCATTAAAGAGCGTAATCCGGGTGTGCTTGCTGTCACAGGCCCGCAAGCTTATGAAGACGTGGTCGGCGCAGTTCATGATTGGCTGCCACCGTCAAAAGAGCATAATCCCCATATCGACTTGATACCGGCTCAAGGCATTAAGTTAACACCTAGACATTACTCATATCTCAAAATATCTGAAGGCTGTAACCATAAATGCACCTTCTGTATTATCCCTGACATGCGCGGTAAGCTGGTTAGTCGCGAAGCAGGGTCAGTATTAGATGAAGCAGAAAGGCTTGTCGCAGCAGGTACAAAAGAGTTATTAGTTATATCTCAAGATACCAGTGCCTATGGTGTGGATATTAAATATAAAACATCATTTTGGCAGGGCCGCCCAGTCAAAACGAGAATGCTGGAATTGTGTGAGGCGCTTGGTGATATGGGTGTCTGGGTTCGCCTTCATTATGTTTACCCATATCCGCATGTTGATGATGTAATTCCTTTAATGGCAGAAGGCAAAATCGTACCTTACCTTGATATCCCTTTTCAGCATGCTAGCCCTAAGATTCTCAAAGCGATGAAGAGACCGGCAGCTGCCGAAAATAACCTTGAAAGAATCAAGGCTTGGCGCTCCATATGTCCTGAGCTAACCATCAGAAGTACATTTATTGTCGGTTTTCCGGGCGAGACTGAAGAAGATTTCCAAATATTGCTCGACTTTTTAGAAGAGGCACAGCTGGATAGGGTAGGGTGTTTTACCTATTCACCGGTGGACGGTGCTAAGGCAAATGACTTGGCCGATCCTGTTCCTGAAGATGTGAAATTAGAACGTCAACAGCGCTTTATGGAGCTTCAAGCAAGAATAAGTGCGCAAAGACTACAAAGCAAAGTTGGCACAACCCAGAAAGTATTAGTCGATGAAGTGACGCCAGAAGGTGCGGTTGCAAGAAGCCAGGCGGATGCACCGGAAATTGACGGCAGTGTTTTCATTGATGGTGCAACCCACTTGAAACCTGGTGATTTTGTCACTGTCAAAATTGAAGAAGCAGATGAGTATGATATGTGGGGGCATTTAATTTAATCTGAGTGCGCGACTTAAGCATAAGTAATCATGCTGTCGTTATTATTTTCCAATAAATGATTGACTTGATTAAAGGTTACGAGGTCTATGTTATGCTTCTTTATAAGGAGCTCGCTAAAGCTGGTGTTCCTTATTTGAAAATTCAAGTTAATCATTGTCTTAGGTGATATTTCAAGAATTTGCATTAGCTTAATTGCAATTGAACCTCCCGAACTGACTATTATCTGTGGGCCCTCTGACTCACACTTCATTACCCGAGTAAATGCCCTGTTAATTCTTGCTGAAAATTCATCCCAATTTTCTAGTTTATCTGACGTGCCATCGAGTTCATCTTGTGACCAAGCTAGCATCGATTTTTTTAATATAGAGAAGAATGCACGAACGTCACCTGTTGACGGTGTCTCGTTAGGTCTTTGCTTGAGATATAGGTGGATAAGCTTCTTGAAGTCAAACTCATTCCAGTCAGCATCTTGTTGATACGTCAATGCTTGTGGATAGGCTTTTACTAATGCTTGAGCGGTTTGCTCGTGCCTTTTTAATGTGCCTGAAATTATAGTGCTTGGTTTTTGATAATACTGACTAAAATAGTTTCCCAATAATTCAGCCTGCTTGAAACCTCTCTGCGAAAGTTCATCATAATTGGCTTTACCTAAAGAGGCTTGGGCGTGTCTGACAAGAATCACTTTGGACATTTTTGAGTTTACCTACCGGAGCATGAGTCAAAATAATCCTAGGAGCATATATAAAATTGAGGTATCAATAAAATCTATTTTATGAATACTCTTTTATTCATGTTCTGAATATTTGTGTTTTATTTGAAAACATTATTAAGAATATAAAAAGTGACGTTTATATGAAAAAAATATGAAATTATTGTTACATTTTCAAGTATCACGCTTTATAGTTCGATCCACTATTCTTAAGCAATAATGAGGTTCCCAAATGGGCTTAAAGAACATCCAAAAGAATGAGCAACAAGCTCTTCAGCAGCAAACGCAATTTATTCGTTTCGGTTTAATATTTTTCTTTATGGCCGGCATTCTTCTCTATGTTTATTTAATTTCAAAAGGTCTGCATGGCAGTATCGTTCTTTTAGCTTCAGCTGTGATTGGTGGTTATATGGCCATGAATATTGGTGCTAATGATGTTGCGAATAACGTAGGGCCGGCCGTGGGTTCTAAGGCCATTACATTATTCTGGGCTATTGTGATAGCCGCCATTTTTGAAGCGTCAGGTGCTTTACTTGCTGGTGGTGAAGTGGTTTCTACAATTAAGAACAGTATTATTGATCCCTCCAAACTTGATGATACTAAAACATTTGTCTGGTTGATGGTCTCAGCATTACTGGCGGGTGCTGTTTGGTTAAATCTTGCAACTTTATTTGGTGCACCTGTTTCGACAACCCATTCCATTGTGGGTGGTGTGCTAGGTGCAGGTATCGCAGCAGGTGGTTTTGGGATCGCTAACTGGGAAAAGATGGGTGCCATTGCTGCAAGCTGGATCATTTCTCCTGTTTTGGGCGGGGCGATTGCAGCTTCATTTTTATTTTTTATTAAAAAGAAAATTATTTATCAGACAGATATGATCCAAGCCGCTAGAAAGTATGTGCCTATATTGATAGGTCTTATGGCTTGGGCATTTAGCACTTATCTTGCACTTAAAGGCTTAAAGAAAATTTGGAAACTAGATTTCCAAACGGCCGCTATTATTGGTTTTGGTGTCGCGTTAGCTGTTTATTTTATAGTCAAGCCTTTCATCAATAGAAAATCTGAAACTGTTGAGAATAGCCGTGAATCGATTAATAAATTATTTACAGTACCCTTGGTTTTTGCCGCAGCGCTATTGAGCTTCGCGCATGGTGCAAATGATGTTGCTAATGCCGTAGGCCCGCTGGCAGCTATTGCAGATGCTATTCAGCCTGGGTCAGGTATTTCTGGGAAAGCACCTATTCCACTTTGGGTGATGATGATAGGTGCTTTAGGTATTTCTTTAGGTTTATTGTTATTTGGTCCAAAAATCATTAGAACGGTAGGCGCTGAAATTACAGAACTTGATAAGTCGCGTGCATTTTGTGTCGCTATGGCAGCGGCCATTACGGTTATTATTGCGTCACAGTTGGGTCTGCCTGTCAGCTCAACGCATATAGCCATAGGTGGTATTTTTGGTGTTGGTTTTTTAAGAGAATACCTCAAAACAAGTTATGCCAATCAGCTTCAGGATATTATTAGTGACCATGAAGGTGAAGAAAAAGTCCGCCTTCAGAAGTTTCTGGAAAGTTTTCAGACGGCCCCTGTCGAAGATATGGAAAAGATGATTAAACAGGCCAAGAAACAAAAAGATGAGCTGGGTCTTAAAAAATCTGAACGAAAGAAAATGAAAAAACTCTACAGCGACAAACTTGTTAAGCGTTCAGCGGTCAAGAAAATTGTTGCTGCATGGATAATAACAGTGCCAGCATCAGCAACCTTAGCGGCGGGTGTATTTTTCATGGTGAATGATTTACCTTTAGGCTAGTCTTAAAATATAATTGCTTGCTATTATTGTGGGCAGTTAATTGCTAAGTTTTCATTTTCAATAGGGAATTATGATGCCAAAACAAAAAGCGGAACATTTAATTACAGATCTTCATGAGCGTTTTGCGGGTGATATTATCAGCCCTGAACAGCTTGCATTGTTGGAACAAGTGAAGGCGCATATTCATAATATGGACGAAGCAGAGCCAGCTGATCCAACATTTTTAGAGTCTGTTGAACAGTTGGTAACTGAAATAGAAGTCGAGCACCCTACCGCCGCTTCAGTTCTTGAGCAGGTATTAAGTACTCTGAAAAATATTGGCATCTAGAAAGATATTTTTCTTTTCATAAAAAAGCTCGCATTTATCATTTAAATGCGAGCTTTTTTGCTCTTATTCTTACTCTTTACCTTCTCGATATGAGCGGAATATCTCTTTCAAAGGGCGTTTGGGTTTAAAATTAAATGTCTTGTTGAAATTATCACCATTAATAACGACAGGGTATTTAAAGTAGTTCACTAAGTAAGAGGGGAACATTTTAAGGTTGAGGAAACTGGTTATTGTTCGCGGTAAGATAGGTGGGATAGACGGAATAGGAACGGCTGTGCATCCACAATACTCTAAGGCATCTTGATAGGCTATCCAGTCGCTGGTCGCTACATTATAAACACCGCGACGACACTCTTTGTGGGCTAAGCTAACAGCATCGGCCATATCATCAATATGGATAAATTGCATGATCGGTGAAAAGCCAATAAGAACGGGGGTAAAGCGGCTCGACAATAAACTACTGATGGTGTTTCTGACGCCAGGGCCGACGATATTACAGGGCCTTAATATCGTGATATTTAAGTCGGGGTAACGCCATAGATAAATATTTGCGAGATTTTCTAGTTCGACCGAGTCAACCAAATCCATCGTGAGTTCGGCAGCTTTCAGTGGGGCAGTTTCTTCTATCAAAGCTGGGTTGTAGGGGGATGCACCATAGACATGATAAGTTGAGAGTACGATAACATTACCAATACCATACTTATGGCTTAGGTCGAGCAACTTCTGAGTACCCAATACATTAGCATTGTAGCGGCGCATTCTGGTTTCTTCAGAAGAGGTAATTCTGCCTAAATGAATGACGCTATCAAAATCATAATGTTTGAATAGGTCTTCAAAGCCGCGCTTGGTGAAATCTATTTTGTAGCTGGGAATGTCATCACTATGATAAGTAAGTTTCCTAAAGTCTACAGCAACGATATTATGAGTGTCGCGCAAACGGTTAATAACTTGCTGAGCGAGCGAGCCTGCAGCGCCTGTGATTAGCACTGTTTTCTTTTTAATAGGCTTACGTCGATCGGATATGCGTTTATTAACGCTTGATCTCACGGATGGCCTTGCTTTAGCCTTTGCGGGTTTGGTGATTTCTGCTACTTTTTTATCGTTTTCTGCACTCATTCAAAAATTCCTTGTCGATCATTGAGCCCTTTAGCGATTAAATCACTAATCGCACTTTTGACTTTTTCCACACGCCGTGTGACTTGTTCTTCAGTCAGGTCTTCATTCTTGAAATGAATAGGTTTGCCAAAGTTGAGCCTGACTTTGGCAGGCAATATGACGGGCAGGGCGACAGGCACATAAGGTACATTCAACAGTTTAGCGAGTGGCTTTATGTTGGCTAACGCAGGTATAGTTTCTTCACAACCGACAACACCGACGGGAACAATGGGAGTATTGTGTTTCATCGCCAGGTGGACAAAGCCATTACCAAAGCGTTGAAGTTGGTATCTATCTTTATATAGTTTCCCTGAGCCTCGAATACCTTCGGGGAAAACCACAATTGCTTCGCCATTTTCGAGCATGCGGGCACAGTTTATAGGGTCGCCTAATACAGCTCCCACTTGGTTTAGAAAGTTTCCTAAAAAAGGTACGGTTGGAAAGAAACGTTCAATCATTGCTCTGGGTAATCGGGGCGCTTTTTTTCTATTTGTCATGGCATAAGCTATTAAGGCGCCATCGATAGGCAGCTGACCACTATGATTCGCGACAATCAGCACTGGGCCTGTGTCCGGGACGTGTTCAATCCCCGTCGTTTCAACTCGAAAGTATTTATTGTAGATGCCAGAAAATAAAGACAACACTATTTTATTGGTGTCTGTGTTGAATCCCCAAGGATCATACCCTAAAGAACCTACAGGTTTTTTGATCTTATCTAGTTGTGCATTTAGTTCCTTGGTGACTAACTTTTCTTTTAGAAATGATTTTAAACTCATCGACATTCCTTGATTTATAAAGAGCTTCTTTTTGGTTTTGACATTATTGCATAAATGACAAAAATTGCGCCGTTCATTTTTAAGAAAAGTCTATTATCTGATTTGCATCAACTATGCTTAAAGGTAGTCGATAGTGTATTTTGAGTATCATTTTATCTAATTAAGAAACCTTGACGTGATTTATGGATGTATTAATTTTTTTGCACGCTTTGACGGCGCTTTTTGTGATTATTGACCCTATTGGAACGTCACTGATTTTTAATGCTTTAACGGCAGGTCAGACTGGGCGTGAAAGGTTCCTGCAAGCTTTGAAGGCGAGTCTTATATCTGCTGTATTGCTTGTTTTATTTGGAAATTATGGCGCGGGCTTACTGTCGTATCTTGGTATTAGTATCAATGCCTTAAAAATATCCGGCGGTTTATTGCTGTTTTATACGGCGTTTCAAATGATTAATACGCGGTTGAAATTTAGAGTGAAAGGTAAGGTTGAAGATATTTCAGTTTATCCTATGTCTATTCCGTTGTTGGCTGGCCCCGGTTCTCTTACGGTGTCGATCTTATTATTTTCAAATGTAAGCACCTCAGCAGATCAGTTAGCAGTTTTTATGGCTGTGATACTGATTTGTTCGCTAACCTGTCTATTTATGACGGGTTCTGTTTATGTCAAAAGAATTGTAGGTAAAACCGGAGATGAAATACTAAGGCGGTTTTTGGGGGTGTTGCTAGCGGCTTTAGCTATTCAGTTTATTGTTGATGGGGTAATGGCATTGCTGGGTAAGTTATAAGAATAGAAATCTATCAGTATTTCAAAGTAGACATATAAAGAGCGCAAACAAGTTAATTGTTTGCGCTCTTTATATGTTTTGGTTATCGGCGTCTGAAAAGCGGTTGAGGCTGGTCGGTAGCACCTTGATAGGTTTCAGTGAAAGCAGACAGCCCTGACTTTGCACTATCAACATCTTTATCTTCGCGAATAGCAAATGAGTCAAAGCCACAACGTTTCAGATAAAATAGTTGATCGTGAAGTACATCGCCTATTGCACGAAGTTCACCCTGATAATTGAAACGATCACGTAAAATTCTTGCGTATGAATAACCCCGGCCGTCCACAAACTTAGGGAAGTTTATGGCAATTAGCGCTAACTTTTCGATGAAGGGCTCTAATGCTCCTGGCCCTTGATCGCTGTCTAGCCAAACACCGGCTTGCGCATTACCGATAACCAAGTCAGGGTTCTCTATAAAGCGATCCAAGGGGACTAAGACTGCTTGATTACTAATGTTTTCATCGAAGTCAGTATCGAGCTTTTTCCAAATATTTTCTATGACAACAGATTGTTTAATTAGCTTTGGCATAAACGCGCTCCTTGAAAGAGTTTATACCGATACGACGATAAGTATCGATAAACAGCTCTTCTTCTGTTCTGTTTTCTATAAAGACCTTGAGTAGTTTTTCAATAACATCGGGCATATCGGCTCTCGCAAAAGAGGGGCCTAAAATTTTGCCTAATGATGCATCACGACCTGCGCTTCCACCAAGAGATACCTGATAGAATTCATCACCACGTTTGTCGACACCTAATATGCCTATGTTACCAACATGATGGTGACCACACGCATTCATGCAGCCAGAAATATTAAGATGAAGCTCACCAATATCGTAGATGAAATCTAAATCATCAAATTTGATTTGTAGCTGCTCAGCAACCGGAATAGATTTGGCGTTTGCTAGGCCACAGAAGTCGCCACCCGGGCAGCAGATAATATCAGTGAGCATATTTAGGTTAGGTGTCGCAAATCCGGCTTTCTTGGCATCCTGCCATAAATCAAATAATTGATCTTGTCGGACATCTGCTAACACAATATTTTGGTCATGTGTTACACGTACTTCGCCAAAACTATAGTTATCCGCCATCTCTGCAATTGCTTCGACTTGTTTGTCGCTTGCATCTCCCGGTGGGGCGCCTGTTTTCTTGAGAGTCAATGTGACAATCGAATAGCCGGGTTTTTTATGTTCATGGGTATTGCGTACAAGCCAGTTAGCAAACCCTTTATGCGCTTTCTTTTGTTCGATAAAACTGGCTGAATTATTCTCTAACTGAGCGTAGGCAGGTTCAGTGAAAAAAGACTTCACTCTGTTTATTTCTGCATCCGTCAGTGTCGTACTTTTATCTTTGTGATGCTGCCATTCTTCTTCTACCAAGCGAGCAAACTCTTCAGGCCCCATAGCCTTCACAAGAATCTTGATGCGGGCCTTATATTTGTTATCACGGCGGCCATGCATGTTATAAATGCGTAAAATGGCATCTAGGTAGCTAAGTAAGTGTTTTTCGGGTAAGAAGCTTCTTATTTCTGACGCGATAACAGGCGTTCTGCCTAAACCACCACCGACAAATACTTTAAAGCCGACTTCATCTTGTTCGTTTCGAACAATGTCTAAGCCGATATCATGCACCATGGTGGCAGCTCTATCTGCATCTGGACAGGCATTCACTGCAATTTTGAATTTACGAGGTAAAAATGCAAACTCAGGGTGGAATGTAGACCATTGACGAATGACTTCGCAATAAGGCCTAGGGTCGATTACTTCGTTACCAACCACGCCCGCAAACTGGTCAGTGGTTGTATTGCGAATACAATTACCACTTGTTTGAATTGAGTGCATTTCAACGGAACGTAATTCTTCCAGAATGTCTGGCACATCTTTCATTTGTGGCCAGTTAAACTGAACATTCTGGCGGGTCGTAAAATGCAAATAGCCTTTATCATACTGTCGGCTAATGTCTGCTAACTTTCTGAGTTGAGTAGAAGAAAGCATGCCGTAAGGGATTGCAACGCGAAGCATAGGCGCCAAGCGTTGAACATATAAGCCATTTTGTAAGCGTAAAGGAAGAAACTCATCGGCTGCTAGCGTGCCATTAAAGTAACGTTCTGTTTGATCGCGAAATTGCTCAACGCGTTCTTTAACGATTTGTTTATCGTATCCGTCGTATTTGTACATTGTACCTTCTCAGAAGTTTACCCTAGGGGCACGAAAATTTTGGGCGCCTAGGGTAGCAGTTTTTAGGTTCTGGTTAAATATCTTTTAAGTTAATTAACTGTACTTACTTATTATAACTAGTTGTCATAACCTAATGCAGGGCTAAGCCACTTTTCTGTTTCTTCAAGCGACATGCCTTTTCGAGCGGCATAATCTATTACCTGATCTTTTGCTATTTTGCCGACGGCAAAGTATTTTGATTCAGGGTGCGAATAATAGAAACCGCTGACCGCTGCTGCTGGAAACATGGCAAAGTGTTCGGTTAGTTCGATGCCTGTATTGTTGCTTGCATCTAATAATTGAAATAACGCTGCTTTTTCCGTGTGATCAGGGCAGGCAGGATAACCAGGCGCCGGTCTTATTCCCTGGTATTTTTCTTTAATAAGTTCTTCATTGCTTAGCGTTTCGCTGCTGCCATAGCGCCAAAACTCTTTTCGAACGCGTTCATGCATATGTTCGGCAAATGCTTCTGCAAGGCGATCTGCAAGTGCTTTTACCATGATTGAATTGTAGTCATCATGCGCTGCTTCGTAAGACTTGGCTAGCGCCTCTGCGCCAATACCCGCGGTGACAGCAAAGCCGCCAATGTAGTCTTCTTGTTGTGCTTCTTTCGGTGCAATAAAGTCAGCAAGAGAGTGCTTGGCAAGACCGCCTGCTTTATCACTTTGTTGGCGAAGATGGTTAAGTTTGAGTTCAACAGCGCTTCGAGACTCATCTGTATATACTGATATTTCATCATCTTGAGTTGTATTTGCTGGCCAAAAACCGACCACGGCTTTTGCTTGTAAGAGTTTTTCATTAATCAGCTTTTTAAGCATCTTTTGCGCGTCGTTGAACAGCGATGTCGCTGCTTCCCCTACTTTTTCATCTTCTAATATTTTGGGGTATTTTCCTGTCAGGTCCCAAGTAATAAAGAAAGGTGTCCAGTCAATATAATCTACCAGTTTTTCTAGCGGGTAATCTTCAAATACTTTAACGCCTGTGAAGCTTGGTTTTGGCGGTGTATAGCTATTCCAGTCAATCTGATATTTGTTTTTTCGAGCAGCTTGGTAAGGAAGGAATTTTGTTTTGGCTTGACGGTTTTTACGCCTTTCCCTAACAACTTCGTATTCTTCTTGTATGCTTTTGACGTAGCTGTCTCGCTGAGTGTCGCTCAGTAATGAAGTGGCTACACTGACGCTTCTTGAAGCGTCGGAAACGTACACGGCTAGATTATTTTTATACTGTGGTTCAATTTTAACTGCGGTATGTGCTTTGGATGTTGTGGCGCCACCGATCATCAAAGGAATGGTCATATTTTCTCTTTGAAGTTCTTTTGCTATGTGTACCATTTCGTCAAGTGAGGGCGTTATCAGGCCACTGACGCCAATAATATCGACATTATGTTCCCTAGCGGCTTTAAGAATTTTATCAGCAGGTACCATAACACCGAGATCAATGACCTCATAGTTGTTGCATTGAAGTACAACGCCGACAATGTTTTTACCAATATCATGCACATCGCCTTTGGCAGTTGCCATCAGGATTTTGCCTTTGGCCTTGTGAACGCCTGCCTTTTCGGCTTCAATAAATGGAATAAGGTGGGCGACAGACTGCTTCATCACACGAGCACTTTTAACCACTTGAGGAAGAAACATTTTACCTTCGCCAAATAAGTCACCCACGATGTTCATGCCATCCATCAGTGGTCCTTCAATTACTTCAATCGGACGTGTTGAGGCTAATCTCGCTTCTTCTGTATCTTCTATGATAAAGGTAGTGATGCCTTTGACGAGTGCGTGAGCTAGGCGTTCTTTGACGGGTAATGCACGCCATTCCAGATTTTCTACCTGTTTCTTTTGGCCATCTCCCCGGAAGTTGTCGGCTATTTCAAGAAGTCTATCTGTCGAGTCAGGACGACGGTTCAAGACGACATCTTCTACTCGTTCTTTTAATTCCGGGTCGATATCATCATAAATAACTAATTGGCCGGGATTTACAATGCCCATATCCATGCCCGCTTTTATCGCATGATAAAGGAAGACGGAGTGAATGGCTTCACGCACCCGGTCATTGCCACGAAAAGAAAAAGAGACATTACTGACGCCACCAGAAACGCTGGCATAAGGCAGGTTTTCTCGTATCCAACGGGTAGCATTAATAAAATCGACGGCATAATTGTTGTGCTCATCTATCCCGGTTGCAACAGCAAAAATATTTGGATCAAAGATGATATCTTCAGGGGGCATACCCAGCTTGATAAGTATATCGTAAGAGCGTTTACAAATTTCTATTTTACGTTCATAAGTGTCGGCTTGACCTTTCTCATCAAAGGCCATAACAACCGCCGCTGCACCGTAGCGTATACAGCTCTTAGCGTGTGCAATAAATTCATTTTCGCCTTCTTTTAGGCTAATAGAATTCACGACAGATTTACCTTGAACGACTCTCAAGCCTGCTTCAATTACTTCCCACTTTGAGGAGTCAATCATGATCGGAATTTTTGAAATGTCTGGCTCAGAAGCGATCAGATTCAAAAAATGAACCATTGCTTCTTTGGATTCGAGCATTCCCTCATCCATGTTGATGTCAATAATCTGAGCGCCATTCTCGACTTGGTCTCTGGCAACATCTAATGCTTCTTCAAAAGACTCTTCTTTTATAAGCCTTAAAAAACGCTTTGAACCAGTAACATTGGTTCTTTCGCCTACGTTAATAAATAATGAGTCTTTATCTGCTACAAAAGGCTCTAACCCTGATAGTCTAAATTTTCTCACAGGCGTAGGTATGGCGCGTGGTTTATAATTCGACATCCTTTTCGCTATTTCTGCAATGTGCTCTGGAGAAGAGCCACAGCAACCGCCAATAATATTGATTAGTTTATCTTTTGCGAACGATTCGACAATGTCGGCCATTTCTTCAGGGGTTTGATCATACTCCCCAAACTCATTTGGTAAGCCTGCATTTGGGTGCGCGCTGACATAGGTTTCGGATTTGTCTGAAAGTTCGGCTATATAGGGTCTTAAAGCATCTGCACCTAGTGCACAATTAAAACCTATACTTAAAGGCTTGCAGTGCTTGACGGATATTTGGAAGGCTTCAGCTGTTTGGCCGGATAAGGTTCTTCCTGAGGCATCAGTAATAGTGCCGGAGATCATTATTGGAAGCTTAATGTCGTTATCAATAAAGTATTGTTCAACGGCATAAATAGCAGCTTCGGCATTAAGTGTGTCGAAAATGGTTTCGATCATGATAATGTCTGAACCGCCTTTAACGAGTGCTTCGGTTGCCTCGTAGTAATTATCATAAAGCTCTTCAAACGTTACATTTCTGAAACCTGGGTCATTAACATCAGGGCTAATAGACGCTGTACGAGATGTTGGGCCAATAACGCCCGCGACAAATCTTGGTTTGTGGGGCGTTTCTTGGGTTTTTAAATCGGCTTGCGTACGTGCAATTTTAGCGGCTTCAAAGTTTAACTCATAAGCTAAAGATGCCATGCCATAATCGGCTTGAGATACTTTAGTGGAATTAAATGTATTTGTTTCAATGATGTCCGCACCCGCATCAAGGTATTGCTTATGAATGGTTGCAATGGCATGAGCTTGAGTTAGGCAAAGTAAATCGTTATTGCCTTTAATTTCAGATGGATAATCACTAAAACGCTCGCCTCGATAGTCCTGCTCATCATACTGGAGTTGCTGGATCATCGTACCGGTTGCGCCATCAAGTATGAGTATGCGCTCTTGTAACGCTTCGTTTAACTGGCGAGCGCGAGAAGCTAAATCAGACATTAATACCTTACCTTTAAATTGAATGCACAAAATTGTGCGATATTATAGCAGTTTTCGAGGGTTTGAGTTTGTAAGCCTGTTTTTATGGATTAATCCAATATGGCAGGGTTTTGCTCTGAAAGATGTCTATTCTAAAGCAAAAAAAACTATATTGAAATATTTTGATATAGTTTAAATATTACTTGAGTGTTTTACTGGGGCTTTCACCTTTGGGATAAACGTCGTAGAATACACAAAAATTTTAAAGACATAAGGCCTTTATCGTTATGGTTACAGTTTCCGAATCTGCACAACGCTATCTTGCTCAGCTGGTTAATAATCAGGAATCTGGTGGGATGGGGGTTAGAATGTTTGTTACCCAGCCAGGCACAAAGCAAGCAGAAACATGCTTGGCTTATTGTCAGCCGGAAGATATTGTTGAAGATGATGAGGTAATGGCCTTAGAAGGCTTTAAATTGTATTTAGAAAAGAAAAGTGTGCCATTTTTGGATGAGGCATTTGTTGATTATGCTGAAGAGAAAATGGGTGGTCAGCTCACAATTAAAGCACCTAATGCGAAGATGCCTAAGATTGATGAGAACTCTTCAGTAGAAGAAAAAATTAGATACCTTTTGGTCACAGATATAAATCCGGGCTTAGCTTCTCATGGCGGCGAAGTCTCTTTGGTTGAGATAACGCAAGATAATATTGCAATATTGAAGTTTGGTGGGGGTTGCCAGGGTTGTAGTGCGGTGTCGATTACTTTGAAAGATGGAGTAGAAAAGCGTTTGCTAGAGGTTGTGCCAGAGCTTGCAGGTGTTAAAGATTCTACAGATCATACTGTGACAGAAAATGCCTATTATAAGTAATGTATTATAAGTGCTTTACTGTGATGGCATTACGATTAAATAAGCGAGCTGATGGCTCGTTTTTTTTCGCCTTCGAAAAGCTTGGAGCTATATTTTCAGGGCTGACTAGTATGTAATCAAAGTGAAGTTGAAATTTTATATATGGAGGAGTGTTTTAAGTTTAGAGGTTGATTTGTTAGCTAGATGGGTTTGTGAAGAAAGGGTGAGAAAAATTGGCTCCCCGAGCTGGGCTCGAACCAGCGACAAACGGATTAACAGTCCGCTACTCTACCAACTGAGTTATCGGGGAGCGACAAGGAGAAGTACTACAAGTGCTTAACCAAGGCCGCGTATACTAATAAGCTAAGCGGTCTTGGTCAAGTCATAATCGCACTAAACTAAAACTTTTTTTAGTCGTGCAATTGCTTCTTTAAGTATTTCCATACTTGTGGCGAAACTTAAGCGCATACAGCCCGGCGCACCAAAAGCTGAGCCCGGTACTAGAGCAATGCCGCCTTCACTTAAGAGATATTCTGCCATTTCGACATCATTATTAATGTCTGGGTTCGCATTAATTGCACCTTGGAAGTTAGGAAAAGCGTAAAAGGTGCCATCACCTTTAATGCATTCAACGCCAGGTAGATCATTTAATGCTGCAACTAAATAATCATGTCGTTTTTTGAAGGCCACAACCATTTCTGCAACACATTCCTGCGGGCCATTTAATGCTTCAACGGCAGCGGCTTGGGAAATAGAGCAGGGGTTTGATGTGCTTTGGGACTGTATCTTCTTCATGGCGCCGATAATTTTTTCAGGGCCTGCTGCATAGCCGATTCGCCAGCCGGTCATTGAATAGGCTTTAGAAACGCCGTTCAATACAAATGTTCTGTTATATAAGTCGGGGCAAGCGTTAAGGATGTTTACAAAATCCTTGCCGGTCCAAAGTATATGTTCATACATGTCATCAGTGACAATGAAAATGTCGGGGTGTTTTCTAAGTACTTCGCCTATGGTCTGAAGCTCTTCAAGTGTGTAGGCAATGCCAGTAGGGTTAGAAGGGCTGTTAAGTACGACAAGCTTGGTTTTTTTAGTAATAGCGGCTTCTATTTGAGACGCTGTCACTTTGAATGTATTTTCAAGTTTTGTTTCGAGGATGACAGGCTTGCCTTCAGCTATCTTGACCATGTCTGGATATGAAACCCAGTAAGGTGCAGGAATAATAACTTCATCCCCGGGGTTTAATAATGCTAAAGACAAATTAAAGAAGCTTTGTTTTCCGCCAGATGAAACTAATATCTGACTTGCTTTGTACTCTAAATTATTCTCACGCTTGAATTTGGCCATGACGGCTTTCTTTAAAGCGGGGGTACCATCGACTGCTGTATAGCGGGTTTGGCCTTCTTTTATGGCCTTGATTGCAGCGTCTTTTATATGCAGAGGCGTGTCAAAATCTGGTTCACCTGCACCTAGTCCGATAATATCTTTGCCAGCGGCTTTAAGTTCGTTAGCTTTATTGGTGACGGCCAAGGTAGGTGAAGGCTTTATGAGTTGTACTCTATCAGAAAGTGCTGAGTTTGATACTGCTGTGTTTGATAGTTGTACGTCCAAAACTGTTTCCTCAATCAGGAATAAGTGGTCACCTTACGGTGTTTAGGTGGTTATTTGTGTGTCGAATTTTGATATTGTAGCAACACTTGAATAACCGGCTTTGCGCTGTCTTAACTAGTGTGATTCCGAATACTTGCGAAGACTGTGTGTGTTCATTGAAATCGCGAAATTATAACATCTAATACTGGTATACGAAATCATCATGATAAAGGAATTTAAAGTTCATTCAAAATTCAAGCCGGCTGGTGATCAGCCTAAAGCAATAAAAGGTTTGGTTCAGGGCTTGAATGATGGCTTGATGTTCCAGACCTTATTGGGTGTTACTGGTTCAGGTAAAACCTATACGATCGCCAATATTATAGAGTCTGTTCAAAGACCTACTATTATTATGGCGCATAACAAAACCCTCGCCGCTCAGTTATACGGAGAATTTAAGGCATTCTTTCCGAATAATTCGGTTGAATATTTTGTTTCTTATTATGATTATTATCAGCCAGAAGCTTATGTTCCTTCATCTAATACCTTTATAGAAAAAGACTCATCGGTTAACGAGCATATTGAGCAAATGCGTTTGTCAGCAACCAAAGCGTTAATGGAAAGAAAAGATGCCATTATCATTGCCACGGTATCTGCTATTTATGGTTTAGGTGACCCGGAGTCTTATTTAAAAATGATGCTTCATTTAGACAGGGGTGAGCAGGTAGGTCAGCGCGCCATTTTAAAACGCTTGGCAGAAATACAGTACACACGAAATGATGTTGAATTGCACAGGGCAACTTATCGAGTGCGTGGCGATGTGATTGATGTATTTCCTGCAGAATCAGAAAAAGAGGCGATACGTATTGAGCTGTTTGATGACGAAGTTGAAAATCTGAGTTTTTTTGATCCGCTAACTGGTGAGTTAATTAGAAAAGTACCTCGTGTGACGATTTACCCTAAATCTCATTATGTGACGCCTCGGCAAACTATTTTAGATGCAGTTGATGGTATAAAGGAAGAATTAGCTGATCGTTTAAAATACTTAAGAGATCACGATAAATTAGTGGAGGCGCAGCGTCTGGAAGAGAGGGCACGCTACGACACCGAGATGATGACAGAATTGGGATACTGTAATGGTATTGAAAACTACTCTCGTTACCTTTCTGGACGAGACCATGGTGCTGCTCCTCCAACTTTGTTTGATTATTTGCCAGAAGGCGCATTATTAGTTATTGATGAATCCCACGTCACTGTTCCCCAAATTGGTGCGATGTACAAAGGTGATCGCTCCAGAAAAGAAACTTTAGTTGAATATGGTTTTCGACTGCCTTCCGCGTTGGATAATCGACCAATGCGCTTTGATGAATGGGAGCGCATTATTCCTCAGGCTATCTTCGTTTCAGCGACGCCTTCTGTTTATGAAGCTGAGCATGCCGATAATATTGTAGAGCAGGTTGTAAGGCCTACCGGCTTATTAGACCCGGTAATAGAGGTTCGCCCAGCTTCAACCCAGGTTGATGACTTACTTTCTGAAATTCATAAATCTGTAGAAAAAGAAGAAAGAGTATTAGTAACCACTCTGACTAAGAGAATGTCTGAGGACTTGACCGATTTCTTAATGGAACATGGTATCAGGGTTAGATATCTTCATTCAGATATTGATACGGTTGAACGTATTGAAATTATTCAGGATTTGCGAAAAGGAGTTTTCGACGTGTTGGTGGGAATCAATTTATTAAGAGAAGGGCTGGATATGCCCGAGGTCGCTCTCGTCACTATCCTTGATGCAGATAAAGAAGGCTTTTTACGTTCTGAGAGGTCAATAATACAAACGATTGGTCGCGCAGCCAGGAATATTAATGGCCGAGCTATTTTATATGGCGATAAGATCACAGGCTCAATGAAGAAGGCGATGGATGAAACTCAAAGACGACGAGAAACGCAAATCGCATTTAATAAAGAGCATGGAATAACACCGCAGGGTTTGAATAAAAAAGTATTAGATGTGATGGAAGGTGCAGTGTCTGTACTCGGTAAGCGTCGTCAAAGCTTATCTAAAGTGACTGAGCAGAATCCTGAATATGATGCTCAATTGCTAGCACGAACGCCAGGAGAGTTGCGTAAGGAGGTAGATCGTTTAGAGAATGAAATGTACGACGCCGCTAAAAACCTGGAATTTGAGAAAGCGGCTTCTATACGCGACCAAGTGGCGACATATAAGCAGCGTCTGCTGATGTAAAGCGCATTATTCTCTTGCTGAAGCGCCAAAAAAATGACTTTTTTATGCACACTTATACTTTTGCAATTAAAGTCAATGCAACAATTGACGGTTTATTCAAAAAAACCCAAAAAAAACATAAGTCATTGAAATATAAGGGAAAAGTAATTGATCAAAAAATGATCAATTTGTTCTTGGCTACCATGCCTAAAGGGATTTGAAGGTCTGTAAAAAGGTTTTCAACAAAGTTATCCACAGATTTAGTGGATAAATGACAGGATGGTCATTTATTTTATTAATACAAAATTTATTTTAAATATGATTTTGAATGTCAACGGGAAAACACATAAAAAAGCGATGTTTTTTGATTTATTCTGAGCTTAATCTCTTGCTTTTTTTAATTATCTGATCATCTATTAATATCATCTCAGTAAAGATAATTTATTTATTTGATGAACTGTTTATAATGCAGTCGCTACTTTTTCTCATCATGAATTAAAGGTTCTCTATGTCTTACGCTCTTTTGCGAAATTTATTATTCCGTTTTCCACCAGAAACCTCTCATGATTTATCCTTGGATTGGATGAGTGCAGCACATAGATTGAAGCTCTTGAGTCCTTTTGTCAGCCCAATTGCTAATTCACCTTGTAAAGTGATGGGAATACATTTCCCCAATCGTGTTGGTTTAGCGGCAGGATTGGATAAGAATGCCGATCACTTGGATGCTTTAGCTGCCTTGGGTTTTGGTTTTGTCGAAGTAGGTACAGTGACACCTCGACCTCAAGCAGGAAATCCTAAACCCAGACTTTTTCGGCTTGCAGACCAAGAAGCAATCATTAATCGAATGGGCTTTAATAATAAAGGCATTGATCATCTGATTCAGCGAGTCAAAAGAAGTCGTTTCGATGGTCCTATTGGTATCAATATAGGTAAGAACTTTGATACACCTGTAGAAAATGCAAATTCAGACTATTTGCACGGCTTGAAAGCGGCTTATCCTTATGCAACTTATATTACAGTTAATGTCTCTTCACCCAATACACCGGGCTTACGAAGCTTACAGTTTGGTGATTCCTTAAGTAGTCTCTTAGATGCCTTAAAAGAGCAGCAGGCATTGCTTGCCGCACAGTTTGGTCGTTATGTGCCGCTAGTGATAAAGATAGCACCAGATATGTCAGATGAGGAAATTGTGCTGGTAGGCGAGTCATTAAAGTCCAGGCAGCTTGATGGTGTTATTGCGGGTAATACAACCTTGGATAGAGATAGTGTTCAGAGCTCTCCATTTGCCAGTGAAACAGGTGGTTTAAGTGGAGCGCCGCTTACAGATAAATCGACACATGTCATTAAACAGTTAAAATCTGTATTAGGTGGAAGTTTACCTATTATTGGTGTCGGTGGCATTATGAGCGGAGAACATGCAGCACAAAAAATTGCAGCAGGCGCCAGCTTGGTTCAATTGTACACCGGCTTCATTTATCATGGTCCAAAGCTTATAAGGGATTGCGTTGAGGCTATTCGATTTTCTGAATAAAATTTAAAGCGAATAAAAAAGGCTCACAATGAGCCTTTTCTTGTTTGATTTCTTGTTTGATTTCTTGTCTGATTGTAAGTGTGACTTTGAGAGTGAGTCACACTGTGAAAATAATGTTTTGTCAGGTTGATATACCGGGTAGTTTATGGAGGCCTGAAACACCCACTAAGCCATCCCAGTTGTCGCCGCGACCTTCGCGCCAACCACTTAGCCAGTTTTGTTTTGCGGATTCAGTTGTATTTGGGCATAGAGATTTGGATTTTCCTGAAACGCCAGCTTGATAGCCTTTATTAAATGTGCGTTGCTCAATATCACGTTTTTGTCTTTTCATTCGTTATGAACCTCATGAACTTGCTGTCTTTATTTGTTAAGTATATTTGTTAGATATAATGAGTGCAGTGATTAGCGGGATAAATAAAGCATCTGAATTATTCATGACTTTATTAAACTAAAAACTGGACTAGCTACAAAAGGTCTTGCAAACTCCTGTTAGTTTAGTGAATTAGAAATACATAAATCATGTTTGTATAAGCTTGAACGATTCTAGAAGTAGATGCTGCTCTTTTGTTTTTAATTCTGGAACCGTCTTACTAGTTAAGCTAATACTTCATGAAAAGTATATGATTTTCTTTTTCTATCAGTTTTATTTTATATATCTCTTCGTTATAAATAAAACTAAGTACCTGATTTTAAGCTATAAAATAAACATGTTTTTTTTAATTAATTTTTTCTAATTTGTATGAGTTTAGTAAATGAATTTACAGCCTGAACAGTTTTCTACCTTCGTGACATGCCCTAAAGGTTTGCAGTATATTCTAGAAGCAGAGTTAAAAAAGATGGGTGTTGAGCGACTTAAAGCGACGCCATCTGGTGTGTCGGCGGATTTAGATAAGCCGATGTTATATAGGGTTTTGCTGTGGTCTCGAATAGCAAATAGGGTCATTATCGAGTTGGCTTCAAAGAAAATTGTGCAGGCAGATGATGTGTATGATCTTGCCAAAAGCATTAATTGGTCAGAGCATTTTACGCAAGAAAATACGTTCTCGGTTGAATTTCTCGGAACGAATAAAGAAATCAATCATACCTCTTTTGGTGCTTTGCGTATTAAAGACGCGATTGTTGATCAATTTCGTGATAAGTCTGGCGTTAGGCCGAATGTTAGTCGTGACCAACCAGATATTCGAATATCTGCCCACTTATATCAAGATAAGCTAACGCTTGGTTTAGATCTCTCGGGTGAAAGTTTACATCGTAGAGGGTATCGAAATTTAACGGGTTTAGCGCCTTTAAAAGAGAATTTGGCGGCTGGTTTACTGGTCTTGTCTGGATGGGGTTCACGCTTTGATTCGGATGCTAGTTTTGTAGACCCTATGTGTGGTTCAGGAACCTTGTTAATTGAGGCTGCCATGATAGCGTGTAACAAAGCGCCAGCTTTAGAAAGAGAAGTTTGGGGTTTTGATGCTTGGTTGCAGCATGATCATCGCGTTTGGTCTGCATTAAAAAGTGCAGCGATAGATATTTACGAGCAAGGTAAATCTGCTTATCAGGGGCGAATAGTGGGTTTTGATGCTGACAATAAGGTCATTCAGCGGGCTTGGGAGAATATTAAAAAAGCAGGTTTCGAGCAGCTGATTCATGTAGAGAAAAAACCTTTAGAGGGTTTTGTTCTGTTTGAGAAAATGTCGACAGGCTTGCTGCTAACAAACCCTCCGTATGGTGCTCGCCTTGGAGAAGTTGAAGGCTTAAAATCTTTGTATCAATTATTAGGTCAGCATTTTGAACGTCATTTGTTGAACTGGCAGGCCGCTATATTTACCGGTAATGATACCTTAGGGCGAAGTGTTGGTTGGCGAAGTTATAAACAATATAAATTATTAAATGGGGCGATAGAAAGCCAATTATTATTGTTTGATTTAAAAGCTGAAAATCGTTTTAAAGAAGCTTGGCAAACGCCTGATCAGAAGATTCATTCGCCAGGGTATTGGCGAATTACACATGCCGAAAGGGCGCAAATGTTTAAAAATCGTTTGCTGAAAAATTTACGTACAACAGGTAAGTGGGCAAATAAACATAAAATATCGTGTTACCGATTATATGATGCAGATATGCCCGAGTTTTCGATGGCAATTGATTTATATAAAGATCAAAACGCGCAAACTTGGTTTCATGTTCAGGAATACGCTGCGCCAAAGTCGGTCGATAAAGAAAGTAGTATCGAAAGGTTAAGAGAGGCTTTAGCTGTCTTGGTTGGATTTGCAGAAGAAAATTTTCAGTCACCTTCTAATCAAATCTCCTTGAAAAGACGGGAGATGCAAAAGGGGACAAAACAGTATGAGCGTCAGGCAAGTTCTGGTGACCTGCTGACGGTTCAAGAAGGAAAAGCGAAATTCTACGTGAATTTAAAAGATTACCTTGATACGGGCTTGTTTTTAGATCATCGACCTATTCGTAAGTGGGTGTTTGAGCATGCCAAGGCCAAGCGCTTCCTGAATTTATTCAGTTATACTGCATCGGTTACTGTACATGCAGCTTTAGGGGGGGCAGAAAGCTCGCTAAGTATTGATATGTCTAAAACATACTTGGCGTGGGCAAAAGATAACTTTGAGTTGAATGGTCTAAATACTCAAAAGCACCGATGTTTGCAAGATGATTGTACTGAATGGCTAAAAAGAGAGTCTAATAAGGCCTTAAATACAGCTAAATATGATTTAATTTTTCTTGATCCTCCGAGCTTTTCAAATTCGAAAAGAATGGAAGGTGTGTTAGACATACAGAGGGATCATGTTGGGTTAATTGATGCTGCTATGGGCTTGCTTGCGGAAAATGGCCAGTTGATTTTTTCAAACAACCTTAAAAAGTTTAAATTAGATGATGACCTTGCTAACCGTTATCAAATAAAGAATATAAGTAAATCTTCAATTGATAAAGATTTCGAAAGAAATACCTCAATACATCAGTGTTGGGTGTTAGAGGCTGGTCAGTAGTGTTAACAAGTAATGTGGCATTGCTGCTAATAAGGTGCGATGTTTGCGCTTAGAACTCGTACCTTAAGTGGGTGCCTGCTTGGTAAACTTTAATATTGGTGTCTGTATCCTTGAGCAATCTTCCATACTCAAATGCAAGGAACCAGCGTTCATTCAGTTCATAGTCTATTCCTAATATCCAGCTCATACTGAATTTTGTGCCAAACAGGTCTTCATCTATGTCTGTTGAGCTTGGTCTAATGGTTTGTTCTTGTGGGCCAAACTCACCTTGCACTGGGCGCCTAATCTCTCTTCGTGTTACATCCGCATCATAAAAAGAAACGCCAACCAAAGCATAAGTATTTAGATAATCGGTTACTGGAAGGGTGCCACCAATATACCAGTTGAATGAATAGTTAATATTTACATCGAGTAGCTCATCAAGCGTATCTTCAATAATGCCCGTGCTATAACGGATTTCAGTTTTAAAGTTTTCTGTAATATACGTTCCATAAGTAAAGGAAAGTGCGTATGTTTGCCCTGTGAGAGGAAAATTATCGCCTAGAACGAAGTCTGGCTTTCCGGATTCTTCAAAAGGAACACTCACTGACCTGAATTCATTTAATACAAGGCCGCCAGATATATATGTCCTGTCAGCGATATGTGATCTATCTTTTTTTTCTGCAACTACTTCCTTTTCATCTACATGTGCATACGTGGTGGCAACGAAAGCGCTTAACATTAATAATGACTTCATTAATGTTGCAATGTAAAAGTTAAGACGGAACATCATGCTTTTAGAGCCTTGTCTGGTGGAAAAATATGAGTATCACTAAAGAGGGCAATAGTTGCATATGGCACTTGTTACTGCGCTGATCAGTGTCACAAATTATAATTAATCATTGAACTTCTTTAGAAAATTCAATTGTTAAACTAAATCTGGCATATCATTCACAAGAAAAATTAAAGCACGGACCTTATCTTCTATTTGTTCAATATCTAGTTGATATTCATTCGCAATATCGTTTCGTAAGCTCAAAATGTTCTCTATGCCTTGTTTTGGGAAAAGCTCACGCAGGCTTGCAATCTCAAACCCAAGCGAATGTTGGTAGGTATCGAAAAGAAGTTCTAAAAGATTTTCATCTTCATCTAGCCCATCTATATAGACTGTTTGGCCATCTAGATCTTCATTTAATTCTCTTATTACATCTGGCCCAGAAACACCTTGGTCGAAAAGATGCTGGAGATCAATATCAGCATCGGTATTATGCCATGGCTCCCATTCATCATCAGGAATGATGAGTACGGACTTCATTTGGCCGTCTGGTAGAGACCATGCAATCGAAGTAGGGAATGCATTTTCATCTGGTGAGCTCGTTTCTATGTCGATAAAAAGTGGAAAGTCTTTAGGCATCTGCTTCATCTATATTAATAATAAAAGAGTTATCTTAATGGATTTATTAAATGATATATATCCACCACATGAAATGTTTGGTGTTATATTTTTTACTTTAACCTGCTAAACAAATAAGCATTTATCACAGGGCTAAAGTAAGCTTTATTTTGGCCGGTTTGTATGAGAAGTAAGCAAGTAGTTATTTTTTACATTTTAATGACTAAGTTACTTTATTTGGCTGAATGCCTTTGTTAGAATGCGCGCACGTTCAAAAGGCGTTCAGTCTTATTGAATGTTATGGTGACTTTCATTGGTTCCTTCGCAATAATAAACTGTGAACCTGGTCAGGCCCGGAAGGGAGCAGCCACAGCGGTCGACTTATGTGCCGAGGTGTAGCTGATGGAAGTCATCACCCAATTTTAAAATTGTCGTTTTTTACCATAAGTTGTCACAATTTTCCTTTTCGTTGTCATAATCTTTATCATAAGCCGTCATAACTTGCACAATTGATATTCTTAGCCTTAAGTAGCTTGAGAATCAAACCAGTTAATAGAATTAATAACATTGCCCCAACTGCGACAGGCATTACCGGGCCTATATGCATTAAGAACGTGCCTTTTGTGATTATTGAAATGTGATTATTGGCTATTTCAGCTCTTGTAACTCGGTGTCGTACTTATAAATAACATTGTTTTTGCCTGCTTTCTTTACGTGATACATCCACTCGTCAGCCTTTTCGATAAGCTCGATTAGGGTTAAGTCTGAGTTTGTGTATGTAACAACGCCAGCACTGATAGATACCGGCCATTCTTGTATGGCTATTTTCTCTGTTAATTTTTGATGGCACTTTTCAAACGCGACAAGAGCCGACTGTTGATCAGATTCGACAAATAAGACTGCAAATTCATCACCACCCATTCGTCCAACTTGATCAGTCGACCTTATGTTGTTGCGTATTTCTATTGCGACTGTTTTTAAAAGCTCGTCCCCAGCTTGATGGCCGAACTGATCGTTAACGTCTTTAAAATTATCTAAGTCGATAAACGCTAAACTAAAAGCTCTGTCGAAACGTTTAGCACGACTAAGTTCTTCTTGGGCTTTTTCTAAAAAACCTCTTCTGTTCAATATTCCTGTTAAATCATCTATGTTCGCTAATGCTGCATAGAATTTTGTTTGGCTAAAAGATGCATGAATCATTCTAGAAATAAGTAGAAAAAGAATAAGTCTTACCGAAAAATTCCATAGATATACCCAATTATTGTCATAAACCTGACCAGCAGCTACATTTGCTGTTAACCATAATAGCGCCGCGACGAAAGAAATTAGTACAGCGTTAATTTTTGTTGAACTAGAGGCTAATAGTGCGATCGGAAACAAGTAGAATAAGGTCGTTGATAATTCAGGACCAAGGAAATAGTCCATCATAGTTATCGGTAAAACCAATAAGTAGGCAGTGAAGCCCTGTACGAAAGATGGAAGCTTATTAAAGTTTTCAAAAAGAATATTGACCATGAAAAAATATACTCTGCCGGAAACGTATTGCTAATGCTAAATCTGTGCATTAATTTCAAGCTATCATTCTATTTGAAGATCATTTTAAAAAGGTAAAAATGTTTTTGTGGTCAGCACAAAATAAAGTTGATTAATAGACCCCACCGAATAGTCTGCCTAAAACCATAAGGCTAGTGGCAAGCATCAACTAACCAATAGTAAATCACAAGGCATTCGCTCGATAAGCGTCATCGCTGTACTGCCAATTAAGTACTGTTTAATTTTGGATCTGCGGAATTGCCCCATAGCCAAAATGTCGATTTGATTATCTGTCACCCAACTTGGTATGGTTTCCTCAGGGTTGCCTTTGATTATATTGATATCAATTGTATTAATGCACTTTGTTTCTGCAAATTCGTTCACCGCCTCTTTATGTATTTGAATGATTTGTTTGTGATAATCGATTGCCATGGGCGGAATATAGCAACTATGCAATAGAAAGAAATTTGTCTCTAATTTTTTCTTGATGGTAGCGGCTTGATTAAATAACCGGTCATCCACTTGAGTATCAATGGCATTTTCATGCAGTGGATCTATGGCAACGGCTAAATTAAGAGGCGAGCGCCAAGCCTGCTGAGTTAACACTAAAGTGGGGGCATGTACTTCTACTATTTCTTGAAATTTTGCTCGGGCTTTGTCTTTAAGTTCACTGCTGATCAGGAGGAGACAGTTTGCTAAAGTTTCGCTTAATGTGCTGATCTGACCGGAAAAAGCAGGTTTATCCAAGCGCGTTACCGTTGATTTTACACAGCTTGTGCTGAGAGTTTTTTGAATAGACAAAATTACATTATTTGCCTCATCTTCAGTTTTATCACCTAATGCATGCATTTCAAGAAGTTCTGGCCAATACCAGCGTTCTAAGTGGGGCTTTCTCACGTCTAAGAGTAAATCGATGGGTAATTTAAACGCTTTGGCAATTGAAATAGCCTTATTTAAACACTCATTTTCTGGTGGGAAGCGCGCGTCGACAAAAAGCATAATCTTATGCATAACAATATGCTCCAAATTAATTTTGTTTGGCTCTGGAATCGCTTCTGATATGCAAATCCCGTTGCGGGAAAGGTATTTCTATACCATATTTTTGAAACGCATCGTCGATCGCCCATAAATAATCGGATGTGAGTGCCGTTGGACGTTTCACCTGTTCGGGCGATACCCAAATTCCTAAAACAAACTCTAGGGAACTATCACCAAAGCCTGTCAACCAAACTAAAGGCTCCCTGCCTTTAACCAGTAGAGTGTAGCTAACATTTTTGGCCGCTTCCAAAGCGGCTTTTTTAACCATAGCCTTATCACTTCCATAGGCGACACTAAAAGGAATTCGAAATCGTCTTATGTTCTCTTCCAAGGTCCAATTGGTAACCATATTTCCGATTAAATCAGCATTGGGAATCAGGATGTCGACGTTATCATTCGTTCGAACTAAGGTCGCACGCATATTGACCTCAATGACTTCACCAACTAGTGCATTATTTAGCTCGATGAAATCCCCAACCTTTAAGCTTCTTTCTAACAGTATGACGATACCGGACACAAAGTTGTTAACAATGTTCTGTAAACCAAGTCCGATGCCAATACCTAGTGCACCGGCTACTATGGCCAGTTTACTTAAATCGATACCCAGAAAAGAAACCGCAATAATAAAACCGATAACTAATATGGCGTAATGTAAAAATCGACTAAGCGCATAGACCTGTGCATTGGTAATGGCATTCTCTTTTTTCTTCAGCCTTTTCAGTGTTAGTCGAACGCTTCGGGACACTATCAGAGTGAGCAGTATTACAAAAAAAAATGATAGCAGTTGTCCGATGGTTAGAGAAAACCCTATTAGATTAATCAACTTAGTTTCAAACCACAGCATATAAGGTCCTTATAACCAACGGTTTTTCTTGAAAAAATAAATAAGGGAAAAGGCAATAAAAGCCATTACCCCCAGCAATACAAAATATGCATTTGGGTACTTTAATTCGGGAATATTTTCAAAATTCATACCGTACAAGCCGGCTAAAAAGCCAAGAGGTATAAATATCGCAGTAATGACTGTCAGGATACGCATTGTGACGTTAAGTTGATGCGCTGAAATAGACAGGTAACCGTCAATAAGATCGCCCGCTATGTCATAATGCATTTGTGACAAACTGGCTAATCGATCGAAACGATCATTCAGGTCATTAATTGAATGTACGTGTGTTTCATATTCGATATAGCTATATTGATCTGTCTCGGTTAACAGAGCTTGGGTGATCGAATGATGATACTTAAACACTCTGATCAATTTGATCAGTTTTGACTTATACGAGGTCAATTCAGCAAGTAGTTGGTCATCCCCCTGGATTTGGAATTTATCCTCTAAATCACTTAAACGGCTTTCAAATTCCAAAACATTATCCAGATAAAGGGCAGAGGCACTCTTCATAATATTAACGGCTAAGTGCATTGGCGTTTTAAGCTTTATTTTTGATAGGTTTGTAATCGTTTTTTCAATACCAGGCGATACTGCCGGGTGTACGGTTATCAATAATTTACTCTCGACGAACATCGCTAATTGCTGATGATCAAAGTCTAGGGTGCCATGTATACTTTCTATACCGCGATACAAAATAAAAAACTGTTCTTCAAAGAACTCAATTTTTGGCGGGTGACGCGTTCTTAGTGCGTCCTCAATCGCGAGAGGGTGTATATCAAATTCTGTGAGTATTTTAGAAACGTCCTCTAAACCCTCATACTTGATATCAACCCAAAGCATTCCGTTTTCACTTTCTCGCCAGATCGTGATTAATTCATCTCCACCAACTCGGGTACTTCCGGTCTCCTCAATAAATGTGGCTCTGATCATTACCTTATCCTTTATTAGAAACTGAGCGTTTGAATTTTTCGTTTGATTGCATCTTTATTCAAATTTCAATATTTTCAGGAACGTCTTCAACGGGAACTTCTAGTGACCTGGTGACATCCAAAATTAATTCAATCTCTTTTGTATTTAGATTGTCACGATGATAGCAAGCATAAATTTGTCTTGTAATGACCGGCGCTTCGGCTACTTGAAACAGTTTTGTATCAATATCATTTTCAACCATACGATAAGGTAAGTACGCGCTACCACCAAACTTCAAAACAAAATTCAGTGCGATACGAGCTAAAGATGTGTGCAATATCGGTGGCGAAGCTTCAGGGAACAGTTGGGCATAATTCATTTGAAATGATAGGCCCCAGTCTACGGCAACATAACCTGAGGACATGGCTGTTTCAATGGTCGCGTCTTTGTTTGAGCTAACAAGAATGAGTTCGGCAGGCGCAATGGGAATTGAGATCAAATCATTTAACTTGGCAGGTTCATAGACTAGCGCAAGGTCCAATGTTTTTTCCATCATGTGCCGGACTAGTGTTTCCTGGCCATAAGCCTCTGCACGCATCGCAAGCTCAGGAAAACTTTGATGGACTTCATGCAAGGTATCTTGCAATAAAAGATCCCATAATCCTGTCGTTGCACCTAAGGAAATGACATGCTTTTGTTTCTTTTTCAAAGAAACATCTTGTCGCGCTCTTTCCCATGCGATCAAAATAGTTTCAGCATGATTAATTAGCCGTTCACCAGTAGCTGTTAACTGGAGGTTATTTCGAAAACGAGTAAAAAGGGGAGCCCCTAGTATAGTTTCGAGTTGTTTGATTCTGGCACTCACGGCCGCTTGCGTAAGATAGAGGTTTTCTGCCGCTTTTCCAAAGTGACGGGTATTTTTTACCTCAAGGAATGTCCTGAAAAGTTCGATATCCATTAATTTTTATCGCCATTTTATTGATTTTAATGCTGAAAAAAAGTCAGCTTGGAACTTGAGTATAATTGAACTCTCAGTATTAGCGTATTTTGAATCCGGTTCAAGAACCATGGCAACGAAAGGGTCTCTACCTTCTATGGGAGTAGGGGGAACATAAGCAACCTCATCACATAGTATTCTTCCAACATCAGCAAGCATAAGATAGATGTCAGTCGTATTTTGGCAACCAGCAACACTTTTAAGCTTTTCTAAGTCAATGCCTATGTTGTCGTGAATCACTTGATAGAACAACATAGCATGCTGGGAATCTGTTAGAACCGGGAGCACGGCCTCTAGGGCATTAATAAGCTGTTTCTGAGTAGGAACCGCATTCTTTCGAATATAATTTTTTTGTTTTATTAAGTCATCAATAATTGTTCGCAGTTGCTGCAACAAAGTGGTAACGCCTGTTGATTCACAATAGGCAATTCTTATGTCATTTTTAAGCACCTCACCGATGTGCTTACCATTTTCGTTATAAGAAACAATACGGTGGTTGCGGTATGTTTCTTGTATCTTAATCTGTGGTGCCTTCTTGATGGCGTAGATATTCATTGGATTAGATCGTTTGGTAGTTTGAATGAAGTGTTATTGTCACGTTTAATCTGACACACACCAACTCAATTTTCTTTGTTGTTACAACAAAGAAAATTTGTTTTACCTTTCAATTTTTAAATACCAAGATAGCTCTACTTTTGGAGAGCTAAAGAAAGTTCACCGTCCCCAATTTATTCAGCAAAGCTATTTTTGAGCACCGCTTCTGTTTGTTATAGCGAAATTGGCCTGAATAGTATTGTAAACATAAGTAACAAAACTCTGAGCGTCAAGTGAAAATGATAAGTGAAAAATTAAGAACAGTATTTGATAGGGTTATTGATATCGTATTTGGAATAATACTAGCTTTTATTATGCTCGGTATTATGATCGGGACGTGCCAGTTATTTGTGACGACATGGGATTTACTCAAGTTTGATGGTATCACAGGGCATTATATTGATCTTATTTCTGATGTTTTAACGCTTTACGTACTAATCGAACTATCTAGGTCGCTGGTAGAATACTTTAATACTCGGAGACTGCGTCTCACGTTCATTGTTGATGGTGCCATCGTATTCGTTATTCGTGAAATTTTGATCGCTATGTTTAAGCATGAGCTTGAGCCACAAATGTTGTATGCGCTTTCTGTATTTTTATTCGTACTTGGTGCTTTGAGGTTAGGGACTGATTTTGCATATCAAAAGGAAAAAGCAACTTTAAGTCAGAGTGAAAACGAAACCTGAATGAAAGGCCCAAGGTGAGAACGCCGGTGGCCTTAGTAAAAAAGGGTCGATTAGGGGATACATCTTTAATAAATCTACTCAAAAGTTATATTCAGCTCCGTACTAGTGACCCATCAATTGGAATATGTATGAAACAAAATTTAATAGACAACCTTTGGCAAGAGACCTTAGTATTTGAATTTGACACAGATTACAAATTAACAATTGGAGCGGTCGAACTGTATGTTAAATCCCTAAAAAACGAATGGCAATTTAGCTATCGTTATATCACAGGAGATGAGACAAAAAACGAAAAAGAAGTACACCTTTCAACCCTAAAGGACCTTCGTAAAGACGGATTGGAACTGATGCGATTTGTACGCGATGATGACGATAACGCAATTCAGATCAGGCCCCGATTAGCAAACAAAAATATTGTTGCAAAACCCTATATGCCATTATTTCTGCCATCTCAGCAAACCGTGACAATCTACATTAGCACACCTGTTTGGCTTGCCATTTTTCAGAACCAACAATCGCGCCCTTTAATGGAGCTGCCTACATTTATATTATCGGATAGCTGGTTTGGGCCAACGCCTCATATAGGTGAATTATGTTATGCAAGTCTATTTAGTGGGAGAATAGATTTAAGCTCATTACCAAGACGAGCGAGCCGCATTATTACGCCAGTTACAATAACCAATAATGGCATCGATAACCTAAAGCTTGAAAAAATATCTATTCCTTGTGACTACCTTGCCATTTACGCAAACAGTGCCAATGAATTATGGACGCCGACCCTATCGATTGTGCGTGAGACAGATCAAAGCAAAACTCGAATGTCTATCGATAAGAAGCTTCATCCTAAGTTGCTAGATGCAAAACGCATAGCCGAACCACGAGTCTTAGACCAAACCGGGCTGCTATCAAAAACTATTGATATGTTGTTTTCATAGCCATTATTCACGGAAATACCATGATGAATTCTACACATTACATATATGCAGCATTACTTTTGATTGCAGGATTGATTATTGCGAAGATCATTTCCATCAAGGGGGCGATCATTCTCGAAAATAAATTTCAGATGAAGAATAGTTCGATAATAAAGCGTTTGTTGTTTTACAGCGTTCTCGTGCCATTTATTGTTGCTGCGCTTAACCAACTAGGCTTTGACCTAGCTGTACTGATCGGTGCAGCGGGGATTCTGACGGTCGCTATCGGATTCGCGTCTCAAACGTCAATGTCTAATATCATCAGTGGTCTCTTTTTACTTGCTGAAAGAAGTGTCTCGGTTGGCGATTTCATTAAAATAAGTAACACGGCGGGTGAAGTAATTGGTGTCGACTGGTTATCTGTAAAGCTGCGGACGCCAGAAAATTTGTTAGTGCGCATTCCGAATGAGGCGATTATCAAATCTGAAATGACTAATTATAGTCAATTCAAAATACGTCGTTTCGACTTAAAGATATCGGTTGCCTATCAGGAAGATCTCAGCCTAGTTAAAACAACCTTACTCGAACTGGTCAAACAAGAAACAACTTGCCTGTCGGACCCAGCGCCTCAGGTATTTGTCGAAGGCTTCGGTGACTCTGGTGTTAATATTCGATTGGCTGTGTGGGCAAAATCGGAGGAGTTTCTAACATTTAAGAGCGATATGAATGAAAAAGTTAAATTTGCTTTTGATAATGCAGGCATCGAAATCCCATTTCCTCATATCAGTTTATATGCGGGTGAAAAATCACAACCTTTAGAGGTAGCGATCACCGATAGGGTTGTTGAGCCGCGACCATAGTGAAATTAAGAATTTGCTATGGTCGTGAATAATTTTATCAAGCAGCATTGGAACGGGTGAATAACATGATGAAAACAAGAAAAGCACTTTATCTAAGTTTAGTGGTTTTACTGGTGGTCTTTGTTATACAAAACATAGCATTAGTCACTGTTGGTTTTTTGTTTTGGGAGATAACCTTACCTAGGTCAGTAATCATCGCTGTGGCTTTTTGTATCGGCATCATCATAGGTCTTGGCTTGAGAGAATTATTGTCTCGGAAAAACAAGATCAACGGCCAATAACTATACTCGTAAATACCAATTTAATAGTCCAAATTCTCCGTCGAATAACTGTAATCTGTAAAGAGAGACATAAACAATGAATATGAAGATTACTAGTTCACTAAAAAGCCTAGCTGATCAATTTGATCGATTAATTAGCGGCAGGCTTTGGTTAAAAGTCTTGATTGCGCTTATGCTGGGAGTGCTTTTTGGGATCTTGTTAGGGCCGGATCTAGCGCTAGTTTCAACGGAAACCGTCAAAACAATTACCGCTTGGCTGGCTTTACCCGGACAGGTATTTTTGGCCATTATTCAAATGGTCGTTGTCCCACTTGTTGTTGCTTCAATAGTCAGAGGGTTGGCTGCAAATAACAACCCAGCGGCGATTAAAAAGAATGGCATGATCGCATTAATTTTTATTATGTTATCGACAGCAGTAGCTGCCACAATTGGAATTGTGTTGGCTTTGAATATTCAACCTGGAAAATTTGTTGATGCAACCTCCCTGATAGATACCAGCACAGCCACAATAACTACTACTGTAGCAAAAGGGTTTCCTGCTGTATCAGAGCTGCCCGGAAAAGTATCAGGCCTTATTCCTAAAAACCCTCTTGCTTCCATGGCTTCTGGAGAAATGCTTCAGGTTATTTTATTTTCAGCGGTACTCGGTGCCGCACTGTTGTCCATTCCCGCGCAACAATCCAAGCCCCTGTTCGACCTAATGGGAGCACTACAGGAAGTAAGCTTGCGTATCGTGTCTTGGGCGATGTTATTGGCCCCCATTGCAGTCTTCGGTTTGATCACTCGCCTAGTTGCAAATCTTGGTATCGAGGTGCTCGCCGGTATGGCCGTTTACGTATTGACGGTTGTTTCAGGTTTACTGATTGTCGCAGCATTGTATTTTGTTGTGGCAAAGATAACCCTTACGCAATCATTAAAAGAATTCTTCTCGAATGTAAGAGAATTGCTGCTGCTCGCTTTTTCGACCAGTAGCTCGGCTGCCGTGATGCCGATAACCTTGAAAGTAGTTGAAGATAAATTACACGTGAAGCCCGAGGTAGCCCGGTTTTTAGTGCCTCTCGGAGCGACCATCAATATGACGGGTACCGCCATGTACCAAGGCGTTGCCACGGTGTTTCTCGCGCAAGTTTTTAACGTTGACCTGACTCTTTCTAGCTATCTGTTCATCGTGACAATGGCGGTTGCTGCGTCAATTGGTTCACCTGCGACACCAGGCGCGGGCATTATTATTCTAAGCATGGTACTAGAAGGTGTTGGAATACCAGCGGCAGGCATTGCCTTGATTCTGGGTGTAGACAGGATTCTGGATATGTGTAGAACGTCTCTAAATGTGCTTGGTGACGTTGTTGCATGTACAACTGTTGAGTACCTTACCAAAGAGCCTGTCACCCATGACAGTGATGCTAAATGAATATGAATCAAAGAAAAATCACCCTAGGAAATTCATAACGAATGGGCATACTTATTGATTTATTGGGTTAGAATATAATTTTCATAGCAACAGCGGCTGTATGTGCTGCTATGTTATTTCTGGCCAATTGGTTTTGGTTACAGCGCCACCCTGAAATTGGTGCCGAGAAAAAATTGCCGCGTCAAATTGGACTGCTAGCGCTGACCATTCTAGCCGCATTACTTATCATCCTGGTGATGCCCATTAACGATACCACGCGAGGACAAATTTTAAGTCTAATCGGTTTGGTGTTGACAGATTGGATGCGCAGTTGTCGGCGAGCAAATGAAATATCGTATTTTTACCGGCCCACTGTACCGCGTCAGCAAGGTAGATTTTGTTATCCCTAGCGGCATCCTTTCGCCAGTAATGACAAATATTGGAATAAAGGTTGGTGACCCTTTAACAGCACTAGCAGTATTGGACTCGCTACAACGCTTCAAAAACCGTATATAGAGCTCGAAAGAACACCAGACCCTAACAAACCTTGGCAAGGCCAGCTAGATATTGAATTAACGCCAAGCCTACATCTGGAAACAACGACATCCGGCTCAACAGGTGATAGTGGCGTAGGCCTAAGCTGGAAAAAGGACTATTGATTTGAGCAATATAGTATTGTTGGCTCAAAGAATATTCAAGCATATCGTGAAGCAACTATGAGATAAGAACTTGGAATAAGTCCTATGATTCTTTAAATATATTGCATTACTTCTTATCGTAACTACAAATAGAATTTGTTGTACCAAATAATAAATTAATCGCAGTATAGAGCCTTCAAAGAGGCACTTTAAAAAGCTAAAAAAACCTATCTTGAGGGCACTATAATGCACATCGCGATCTTATCCAGAAACCCAAACCTTTACTCAACACGACGCTTGAAAGAAGCTGGCGAGCAAAGAGGACATACAGTCGATATCATTGATACCATGCACTGCTATATGGATATAACCAGTAGCAAGCCAACTGTGCGTTACAAGGGTAAAGAATTACCTAAATACGATGCAGTCATTCCTCGTATTGGTGCATCCGTAACCTTCTACGGTGCAGCTGTTGTTCGGCAGTTTGAAATGGTGGGTACATTTTGTATTAATGAGTCGGTAGCGATTAGCCGTTCAAGGGACAAACTACGATCATTGCAGCTCTTATCCCGAAAAGGTATTGGTTTACCTAGAACCGGCTTTGCTCATCACCCTGACAAAATCGATGATTTATTGAAAAATGTTGGCGGTGCGCCAGTAGTGATAAAGCTACTTGAGGGAACCCAGGGAATAGGGGTTGTATTAGCAGACACAGCTAAAGCCGCCGAGAGTATTATCGAAGCATTTATGGGATTAAAGGCTAATATACTGGTTCAAGAATACATTAAAGAAGCCGGCGGCGCTGATATACGCTGTCTTGTAATAGGTGACAAAGTTGTCGCTGCAATGAAACGCCAGGCAGCGCCAGGAGAGTTTAGATCAAATCTTCATCGTGGTGGATCAGCAGAGCTTGTTAAACTATCGTCAGCTGAGCGAAAAACAGCTGTTGATGCTGCCAAAACAATGGGGCTCGGAATGTGTGGTGTTGATATTTTGAGAGCAAATGATGGCCCTGTGGTGATGGAAGTCAACTCGTCTCCAGGGTTAGAAGGCATTGAAGTATCGACAGGTAAAGATGTCGCCTCTATGATTTTTGATTATATTGAAAAGAAGGCAAAACCAAATAATACACGTACGAAAGGTAAAGGCTGAGATATGAATAAGTCCATTGTTATCGCTGGTGTTGAGGTTTTTCCAGGCGAAACCAAACAGATAGAATTGCCGACGGTGTCGCTTTATACCGATACCAACATGTCTATTCCTGTTTTTGTTAAGCGAGGAAAAAGATCTGGGCCAACCATATTTGTGAGTGCTGCTATTCATGGTGATGAATTAAATGGTATTGAGATTATTAGTCGTGTTATCAATAGTAAGAGCATCAATACCATGAAAGGGACCTTGATAGCAGTGCCCTTTGTTAATGGTTACGGGGTACTTAACCAAAGTCGCTATTTACCCGATAGGCGAGATTTGAATCGATCATTTCCTGGTACTAAAAAAGGGTCTTTGGCGGGGCGAATCTCACATCTTTTTTTAAACGAAATAGTCGCAAAGTGCGATTACGGTATCGACTTACATACCGGTGCTCTACATAGAACGAATTATCCACAAATCAGGGCAAACTTGGATGATGAGGCGACGCATGAAATGGCAAAAGCTTTTGGTGTGCCTGTTCTACTAAATTCAAACTTACGCGATGGCTCTTTACGAGAGTCTGCAGATAGTTTGGGGGTACGTGTGCTTCTATATGAAGCAGGCGAAGCGCTAAGGTTTGATGAGTTATCTATCCGAGCTGGTGCAAAAGGTGTCATTAATATAATGAGGCACTTGGGTATGCTTAGAAAAGTTAAATCCAAAGCTAATACGGTGGAGCCTTTTGTTGCGAGGCAAAGTGGATGGGTTCGCGCAACCGATAGCGGTTTTGTTACCCATATGAAGCAGTTAGGCGATCACGTAGAGAAGGGGGAGTGTTTAGCCATCATCAAAGACCCATTTGGGAAGAAACTGGATGGTGTACTCAGTAACGCAAAAGGCATCATCATAGGGAAGCAAAATATACCCTTAGCTCAGGAAGGGGAAGCGATGTACCACGTGGCCTATTTTTCAAAACCAGATGACGTCGCTGAAAATATTGAAATTATGCAAGACAATCTCATCCCTGATGATGACAACCCTTTACTTTCATAAGGTGCTACGAAATGTCAGATAAAAAAATTGAAACGATAGTGGGTTCAATTGAGGAGTGTGACTTGCCTGAGTTACATATTTCAACCTTAAATGTGCGCGTAGATACCGGTGCGAAAACATCGTCGTTGCACGTTGATAACATTGAGACTGGGACCAGAGATGATGAATTATGGGTGAGTTTTGACATTCACCCAGATAGCCATAATGTGACACGCGTAGTACGTCGTTCAGCAAGAGTAAAAGAAGAACGAGCGATTAAGAGCTCAAACGCTGGAAAGGAGAAACGTTACGTTATAGATACGACGATTTGTATGGGGGGGCAAAGCTGGCCAATCGAAGTGACTCTAACTGACCGCTCCAGTATGTCATATCTAATGCTGCTAGGTCGTGAAGCAATGGTGGATAGGTTCCTTGTTAATCCATCTAAAGAGTATTTATTGGGTCGAAAGGGGGACATAGACATTAACAAGTAAAGCTAAATTGGAATCAGGCAGGGGGAGTGAATCATTAAACATGACCATAGCCCACTATAGGTTTTATTTTAAAAGGGCTGCGGAATAAGACAATGAAAGATGTGATTTTAGAGTTAACAAGAATTACTCAGCAAGTTGTTTTGGTACCTACTGCCTTTGAGCAAGTATCTGTCATCGTTGATGAAATTAGCGGAAGTTTGGATGTTGATGTATGCAGCCTATACCGGCTAGACCAGGATTATAATCTTGTATTGCTTGCGACCCATGGGTTAATCGCAATAAGACCCGTTGTTATCCCGAAAGGAAAAGGGCTAGTAGGGCTTGTGGTCAAAGATAGGCGTACCATTAATCTTTCAAATGGCCTGAAGCATCCTGAATATCTTTGTATTGATGATGTCATTGAAGATAAATTTAAGAGTTTTTGTGGCGTCCCCCCTCGTTAGTCATGGCAATGTTATTGGCGTACTGGTAGTTCAAAGTCTTAAAGCCAGAAAATTATCCGTCAAAAATGAAGCTTTTATCACGACTTTAGCCTCTCATATTGCGCTTATCGTCAATCTATTGCCTAACGAACTCAAACAGTCATCGCCTAAAACACTATATAGCGGTATATCGGCATCTGAAGGGGTTGGAATAGGCCATGCTTATTTATGTCAAAAAGATAGCTTGAATGATGTTCAAATATCCTATTGTGATGACCCTGTTTACGAAAAAGAGTGTTGGCTAAAACTGCTACAAAAAGTAGACAGCGACTTAACCGTTGAAAAGGAAGCACTGGGGCAAAATGTTTCGACAGAGATCATCAGTATGTTCGACGCCTATACTATGCTGCTATTTGATCAAACACTATTGGATAAAGTTGAGTTTGGAATAAGTGAAGGCTTTTCCTTAATTACATCTTTAAAAAATGCGATTCAATATTTTGCTGAGCTATTTCTGCAAATGGATGACCTCTACTTAAAAGCCAGAAGTGAAGATGTATGGCATATCGGGAATAAACTTTATCATACATTTTTAGGAAACAAAGTTGATCAGTATTTTGATCTATTAGGGCAGGAACCTATCATTCTAATAGGCGAAGAAATCTCAGTTTCCGATATAGCCAAAATTCCGGTAACTCAACTAAAGGGTATTGTGTGCTCTGGTGGCTCAAAGCTGTCTCATACTTCAATCGTAGCGAGTGCATTAGGTGTTCCTGCTGTTATGGGTGTTCAGGGTATTCTAGAAAAAACATTTGAGGGTGTCATGCTAGTTGATGGTAACGAAGGGAAAGTGATTATAAACCCTTCTGACGATATATTGACTGAATATTTAGAGGTAATTGAAAGAGAAAAAAACTTTGAAAAAGAGTTGGCGACGCTTAAGCACAAGGCGGCAATCACTAAAAATGGCATCCATATTCAATTATTAACAAACAGCGGTTTAATGTCTGATATTAGCCCGGGAATAAAGCATGGTGCGGAAGGCGTTGGTTTATTCAGAACAGAGATTCCGTTCATTTGCAGTGAGACCTTTCCAACTGAAGATGAACAATTTGATATTTACAAAAATGTATTTAATCACTACAAAAACAAACCGGTTTATATGCGAACTTTAGATGTTGGTGGAGATAAACAGTTACCTTACTTTCCGATCAACGGCGAGGAAAATCCTGCGATGGGTTGGCGAGGGATACGCTTTACGCTCGACAACGTGCAGTTATTAATGACACAGGTTAGGGCAATGTTGAAAGCTGCAGGCAATACTGGTGATTTAAATGTATTGTTGCCGATGGTCAGCTCACTTGATGAAATTAAAACGTTTTCCAATGTTTTAAATGATGCAATGTCTCAATTGACACAAGAAGGTAGTGTATTTAAGAAACCCAAGCTGGGGGTAATGATTGAAGTTCCAGCCGCTATCAGCCAAATAAAATTTTGGTTTGATGATATAGATTTTATTTCAATCGGCTCGAATGATTTGAGCCAATACCTGCTGGCCATTGATAGAAATAATTCGCGGGTAGCAGACCGGTTTGACTTTGTTCATCCTGCCGTAGTTTTTGAGATTTACCGTATTGTAAAAGAAGCAAGGAAGTACAATTTACCCGTATGTGTCTGCGGTGAAATGTCATCCGATCCTGTTTCAGCAATTTTGTTAATCGCAATGGGCATAAAAAAATTGAGTATGAATTCTTCAAAAATCCCCCTAGTCAAAGCAATGATATCAAACCTTGATAAGAGCTTTATGGATAAATTTTTGAGTCGAGCACTCGATATGTCGAGCGCTAAACAAATACGAGATAATGGCAATAAACTTATTGAAGAGTTTGCTTTGCTTGAATTCAACGCTGATTAAAACCTACTCTATCTCAATGCATCGTAGCTACACCTCTAAAGCCGATTTCGTTGAGCAAGGTGTTAATGTTTGAATCGCAATTTATTAGGAATAGTAATGTCAGAATTATTAATTGAATACCCGTATTTGTTAGCACCGTTGATATTCTTTGCCAGAGTTGCTGACGTTTCCCTTGCAACATTTCGAACAATTGTAGTATTTCGTGGCCGCAAATTTCTAGCCTCATTTATCGGTTTTTTTGAAATCACTATCTGGTTAGTTGCTGCGGCCCAGGTTTTTGCACACCTTGATCAATGGTATCTTGCATTGGCCTATGCAAGTGGTTTTGCCGTGGGCAATTATGTCGGTATTTCGATTGAAAGCCGCTTTGCTATTGGTGATGAACTTGTCCGTTGCATATCATTCAATCGTGATGTCTTGGCAGAAAAATTACGTAAGGACGGCTATAAGGTCATTTCATTCGACGGTGATATGGGAGAATCCCATCCGATTGAGCTGCTGTTTATTACTGAAAAAAGACGTAAAGTTTCTTCGCTTATCCAGTTAATCAGAGATTTCGACAAAACTGCAATCTATTCTGTATCTGATGTAAAAAGCGTTTATGACGGTCCAAATCTTTCACCAAGACGTAATTTTTTACGTAGCACATTAATGCAGATGAGAAAGCGTTGATGGTACATATATTCAGCAAAGGCGCTTTGGCGTAATCAGCTGTAAAAGTGATACCCTAAGTCTAGACAGCAGGCGCGGCCAAATCCTATTAAAATATCCAGCTAGGTCAGCAGGTCATTTTTCTACCTGTGCTTAGCTGGATTTCAATAGTCTGACCCTATGGGTGTCTATGCCGTTCTCTTTCTATTCGGTGTAGTGTGTGTCGCCTGTTATGAATCTCTCAAGTTGCCGTTGATAGGTTTCATTTTCTTTCTGCAACGCTTCTTTCTGCTGCATTAAATCGATCACCATGGCGATGGCAACCCAATCTATTTCCAGATCATGGTGTAAACGCAGCGCTTTTTTGATCCAATGAAGATTGCCTGTATCAAATAGCCATTGTTTCTCATTTGATTTTTCTTTGGCCTTGTTTAAGGGGACAACAATGCCATACTCGACAACCTCAATAATTAGATGGCCTTCTATGCCTTCAAGTTGGCACAGTTCATCAAATGAAATTCTGAATAGTTTTTCGTTCATGACTGCACACTCCACTCTTCTCTAGGGTTAAAGGCTTCTTTAGCCGCCAGTTCTTGCCATAGCTGTTTTGCGTTTTCACTGGTTTTAGCAGGCATAACCACTTTGATAATGGTGTATAAATCACCATTGGCGGTCTTGGTTTTCAAACCCTTGCCCTTTATGCGTGACTTCTCTCCGCTTTGAGTATTCGGAGGGATTGTAAGGTTTATTTTTCCTTCTAAGGTGGGGACTATAATTTTGGTGCCTAGCGCAGCCTCCCAAGGAGTCAATGGGACTGTGATAGTGATATTATGCCCAGAGACATCGAATAAAGGGTGGGGCACAACGCGAATATGCAAATATAAATCGCCTGCCATACCGCTGTTATGACCCAGTTTACCTTGTCCCTTCAGGCGAATTCTTGCACCATCAATGACGCCCTGCGGTATTTTTACCGTCAAATGTTTTTTCGATGGTGGCTCGTTCGAAAAACCATCCGCAGGCATCTGAAACTCGACGCTTCATTAGCGTTAATGACCAACTGCAATGCCGGTCCAAATTAGTATACTCTTCTAATATCTAGCGACCAGAAAAATCATTGCGGCGGTTAGTGCAGCAACCAACAACGTTTGAATACCGCTACGTAACCAGGAAATCTTTGCAATGTGGCCTATAAACAGGCCCAGTAAGAATACAAGAAACAAGGCAACAATAATTGCAGCATAGAGGGGCGGCAAGGGCAGAAGAAATCCTGATTTTGACAGCCATAGTGGCATCAGAATCAAAAGGGAGATTACAAGTGGTGCCAAGCCATTGACCAATGCTATCAGCAGAGGCACCCAGCGTGAGGCTTCACCATGGGCACTTTCATGAAGGTCCTGTATCATCGCATCCTCTAGTTTTCCCAAGGCACGTTTCCGCTCTGCAGATTCGCTGATATAAGCACTACTAAAGCCACTCATTCCCAAGGCGATCGCAGCTCCCAGGCAAGCGTTAATGATCACGGTTAAATCGGCCGGAGTGCTGACGAGAAAGCCGATAATGAGCCCCATCATAGTGAGCGCACCATCAAAACCATTCACCACAAAATAACGGCGTACAATGTCATTGGTTTGGGTTATTCGCAGTAAAAATATTACCTTATCTAACAGGCCCATTAAGCGCTAGGCATCGTTTGTTTCACTTTGCACCTCTACTTGATCAATACTGTGTAGTGAGCCACCCATATCGCTAATCGCTAATTGAATATCATCAAACTTTATTGCGTTTCCTGTGATGACTACTTCAACTGTTTCGGTATTTTCATCCATCTCAAGAACAGTCAAATGCACCTGGCAATCGTTACATGCCGCGGCTATTGTCTGTGAAAACTCAAGAGCATTGGGTTGGTGGGGTTTAAGCACATCTAGAACTATACGTTTGACTAAAACCATAAAATTACCCTGATTCACTATACTTACCAAGCGTGGTTTGTAGTGGTTAACTAAAGTTGAAAAAAATACTAAGTCAAAATACCGGTAGATACAAAGCCGCTGTTTCCTTTAGTATAAAACTACGTTGCGCCAATTTCTTAGTTTTAGCAGCATATATTTGCATTAATTGTTTTACCAAATAGAATTTTGGCCGCAAGATAGCACCAATGAAAAGAGGTCTTAAATAGCCTGAAGATATCTATATTGAAGACAATATCATGCATATCACAGTCCTATCATGAGTCTCAAATTATAGACTTGCTTTTCGGCGCTCTGAATAGAACAAATTATCTGCAATTAGAGTCAATCTGGATTAAGGGGTATGAGTGGTTAACTCGATTAAACCGTTAATGCAGCTTTTTTTAAGCTGTTTTATTTTTATGGCTGGTAACGGATTAGTCAGTCTCTTAATTCCTATGCGTTTGTCTTTAGAAGAGGTTAGTACCGATAAAATTGGTTTAATTCTTTCTGTTTACGCCATTGGTTATCTTATTGGCGCGAATTATTCAAAACAGTTTATTCATAAAGTAGGGCATATTCGGACTTTTGCTTTTTGTGGCAGTTTGACGTCGTTTGCAATTCTAGTTTGTGCCTTAAGTATGGATTTATGGATCTGGGCAGCAATGCGTTTGTTGATGGGTTTTGCTGTTGCCATAACGATAGCTACTTTTGATGGCTGGCTTAGTCAAACGACGAGTCAGAATAACCGTGGTCAGGTTTTAGCGTTTAACCAAATTGTAGTTTTTAGTGCTATTTCTATCAGTCAGTTCTTTATTCTCCTATCCCCTCCCAGTTCGACTACCTTATTCATTTTAGCGGGTATCTTATTCTCAATTTCAATTAGCCCGCTGGTCGTGGGTAAACTACATGGCCCAACAATGGACGATTTTGAAAGTTTATCGCTTCGTAAAACGTTTAGTATTTCACCTCTAGGGGCGGTTTGCTGCATGTCTTGTGGTTTGCTCTATGCTGCCCTGATTAACTTGTTACCGATTTACGCGGGGGCTTATGGTGTGGTTGATTTGGAGCTGTCAATTTTGATGGCTTCAGCGGTTGCTGGGGCAGTTATAATGCAGTTACCGATCGGTTTTCTTTCCGATAGGTACGATCGTCGTCGCCTTATATTCTCCATGGTGACGATAATGATTGGTTTAAGTATTATTTTTCCGTTGTATTTTCAAAGTGATCTATTAACTTCAGCCTATATTATGATTGGTGTGATGAGTGGGTTAGTTCTATGTCTTTACCCTTTGGGAATATCTGAAACATTTGATAAAGTGACGCAAAATCAGATGGTTGGTGCAATGAGTTCATTGCTCAGTTTCTATGCTATTGGTAGCATTTTTGGTCCGTATGCGGCTTCGTTAATGATGAAATATGCAGGGCCTCAAGGCCTATTCATTACTTTGTGCTTGCTTGAAATACCGCTTTTATGTTTTGTTGTTTACCGAATGAAGGTGCGAGAAAGTCTGCCTCTCAATCAACAAGAAAGTTTTGTCATGAGTTCACCTAATTCTATGGTGCCACATTTGGACCCTCGAACAGTGTATGAAGATTCGAGTTCGGAAGCGTCTCCAATGGTTGATTCCGTGGCTCAATTGGCACTAGAAACCCCTCAAGCAGCTGTGGAGTTGGCGCAAATGATTGTTAAAAGTGATCCTGATCAGACGCATGCGATAGCCTCGGTGCTTTCTGAGCAAGCTAATATTGGTATCACCTACATTTATAAGTCAATCATTGAATATGCTCCAAAATTAAGTGCTGATATTGCCGATATCTTGGTTTCAGCACAGCCTGAACAAATGGAACAGTTTGTTGAATATATTATGCAAGGGGATGCGAGTAACCGGAATGCAATATTGTTGGCTATTGCGAGAGCATTACCTAACTTTGGAAGTGCGGCTATTCAAACGGCCGTAGATAATATTGGTGATGATCAGAGTGAAGAATTGCTGGAATTAACGGAGGAGTATTTCCAACAAATTCATAAAGAGTCTTCTCTGATGCGTCCTGCTGATCTTGCAGTTGAAGATCCTCAGCAAGCAGCGGCTGAAGTATTTAATTGCATAATTGAATCTGCAACGGAGCAACATGACGAGTTAGCGCATAAGGCTTCAGAAGCTATGCCGGAAGCTTCCTGCATTGTTGCCGAAACGTATATAAATAATTTAAAAGATCAGCAAGATGAAGCTCCTCAGGGTCAACAACAGCTGGGGCTTAGTGAGGCCATTGCCAATTATATGGAGTATGTCGTGGAAAATCAGCCGGAGCAGGCGACAGACATTGCGGCTACCATTGTTGAACAAGCCCCTGAATATGCTTCTGAGGTTGTTGAAATTCTACAATCAATAGGAGAGATCGAGGCAAGTTCGCAGCTTCCATTGACATAAATGGCAAGCCGAGATAAGTAAGAAGAACGGAGGTGAAAACTCTGTATCTGGTAAGGCCTGGCAAGCTGTCAGAACCCCGAGTTATAGATGGTCGTTAGTAATGGTAATGGCTAAACGTCGACAGAGGAAGATGCGGGCTCATATTGACTCCAAAAACAAAATCGTTAATGCCAACCGTATATATAGCAGAACACTCACCGTTAAAAAGACATATATGAAGGGCGGCCACCGATAAAATAATGTCTGCAAATGATATCCAGAAGCCATTTCTTAAGAAAATTTAGTTTGCTAAGCTGCCTTTAAAGCGTCAGAAATCTAATCTCCTGGTGTCAGCTAATGGCACTTTTTTGCAATCTTCTGTGGCTTAAGGTGTTAGTCTAGTATTTTACTTACTGAACTTTATCGAATTTCTTTTTCAAAAATTGGTAACGACGATGTTCTTTGTGATCTTCAGGGATATGTCTTATTTTTTTAAGTAAGTCATTGACTTCATTCAGGTGTTTTTCCTCTTTAGAGTGTGTAAACAACTTAAGCAACACTTGAATAAGGTTTAAGTTTAACGAGATATGGCGTGGTGTAATACTTAATGCATCGCGAAGTACTGTGATGGCCTCTTTAAGTTCATTATTAGTATAGTGCTGTATACCTGCTTTGTTTTTAAGGGCCGCTTCTTTTCGTTGTTCTTGGGTGATGTCTCGGTTTAATTGTTCATAAATATCTGCAATTAAGTCAGGATCATTTTCGGCTTTGTCCGCCGCTTTTTCCAGCAACTGTTCGGCTAAATCTGTATTCCCTGTTTCTTTAATAACAGAGGAGGCAAGCTTTAAGGTTCGTGCATCTAAATCATTAACGTGTTCCTCTTTTAGAACAGAATTGATGAGCGCTTGTGCTTCTTCATTATTTCCCATGGAAATGTGAATATGAGCTGTAGCTAGCTTACTCTGATCCCGAATATTTGCTTGTGATGAAAAACGCCTTTTAACGCTCTCTGTTAATTCAAAAGCTTGTTTTATTTGACTTGCATTAAGTGCTGTTTCAGGGTGTTTTTTGGTTTGTTCTATTAAAAAATTTGCGTAATCAAAGTACTGTTCTGGTTTTGCATAAATAGATTGATCACTTAACTTATGCATTTTTTTAAAGGCTTCAAAAGCATCTTCATCATCTTTATTCAAAACGCATAAATCGGCTAATTCTTTTTGTCGGAGCAGAGCATTAGGAGAAAGTGTAATGGCCTGTTTTAAATATGCTTGTGCATCAGTATAGTGTTGTTGCTTTTTATATATTTCAGCAAGTAAGTCTAGGGCTTCTAATTGTTCGGGATCTTTTTCAAGAATTCGTTTCAAAGCAACTTCTGCTTCTGGGTAATCTTTTAATTTGAAGAAGGTTTTAGCTAAGCCATATTCTGCCCATAGAAAGCTTTGTTTAGAGAGAATGCCTTCATACACGGCTTTTGCTAAATCGAGCTGACCTGTTTTACCATATAACCAGGCCTTTGTTTTAAGGGCTCTTGCTGTATAAGGGTCTTTTTCCGAAATTTTCCTATCACAATAGTTAATGGCGGATAAGTAATCACCTTCATCAATGGCAACTTCGATCATGCGCATTGCATCTTTCATTTTTAAGGATTTTTCTAAACGACTGATCAGGTCTTTTGGTATGACAGGTTTTACTAAGTAACCATCAGGTTCATTTTCGATAGTGCCCATGACTTTGCCTTTTTCAACTTCGGCAGAGACAATAAAAAATAACCCCGTAAACTTTAATAGTTTTCGATAACGTAATTCTTCTAATAACTCTTGGCCATTTTTACCTTTACCTAAATCATAATTACACAAAACCACGTCATAATTAATGTTTTCAAAACCGGTGATTACTTTTTGCGCTGAGCTTGCAGTATCAACCAGCTTTAAGCCGAGCTCTTTAAATGTTTTTTTTGTGGAAAAACAAAATGAATCTAATTGATCTACAATTAAGAAGCGTTTCTTTGCATACTCTTCGAGAGCCATTCATAAAGCCTTGTATTGGGCGGGAAATCTACGTTAAGTATAGGTGAATATTTTTTGTTTTCCTGACTATTTCACATCGATTTATCACAAACTACTCAAATGCTAATGTCATTTATTTATAATAAGGAAGGCACAAACGCATGTTCAGTTTTATCGGCAAAATAGTATTATTATTCGTTGTACTTAATTCTTTCAGCTATGCAGACGTTCGCATAATGACTATTAATACGGAATGGTTATGGACGCCATTTGATAAAAAAGTGGATGGTAGTTTGAAGCATTTAAGAGATATGTCAAAGACAGACTATCTTGAGGAGATTAATTTTTATGTAAAGCAAATTCAAACAAGATCAATTGATATTGTTGCTTTGAGTGAAATTGAAAATAAGCAGGTAGCGGAGGAGTTGGTTAATGAATTAGGGGTAGATTGGAAAGTTTATTTTAAACAGGGGCGTGATACGGCCACAGGACAAGATGTTGCCATTATTTCAAGGTTGCCCTATGTGAAAGGGAGTTTGACGGACTTTAACTTTCCAGCTGGCTTTATTGCAGGAGAAGGAAAGGCTAAAAAACTCAGTAAAGTTGTAGGTGCTCAGTTTTGGATACATAGAGAAAAAGCTAATGGGGTCATAAAGAAAAAACTAGGCGTTATAACAGCGCATCTATTATCGAAAAGAAATGAAAATAAGAAGAAAGCCATTAATCGAAAAAAACAGGCGTTAGCTTTGAAGCAAGCGATTGAATATTTTAGAAAAGATAGCGATGCTTTAATTGTGATGGGGGATTTTAATGATTATTTATACTCATCTACCTTAAGTATCATCATAGATAAGCACTTAAGTACGTATAAAAACTGCCATAATTTTTCTACGCAATCTAATTCTAATAAAATGAAAAGATGGCTCCGTCATATCGATCATCTTTTATATTCGGGTTTAAATTGTACAGCGCAATATAAGCTGGACTTACAAACGTTTTCTGATCACCCCGCTATTTATGGTGAGTTTACTATTTATCAACCCAAATAATGGTTTGTTTCATTGCTTCCCACTTGAAGTAAGACTCTTTGTACGTTGCATCGACAATATGGCGCTTAATTTTCATTGTCGGTGTGAAGAAGCCACAATCTTCAGTCCAAGCTTGTTTGAATACAACCAGCTGCTTAATTGTCTCATGTTTGTCTGATAATGAATTTACATGTTCAAGTGTTTCTAAAAGCACTTCTTCGATATCAGATTCGCTCGCAGCGCGCTGATTATTCAGCGAAATAAGTGCAATGGGCTGAACTAAGCCTATGCCAGTGACCATTACTTGTTCAATATATGGATTATTAGAAAAGTGATGCTCTAATGGAACGGGTACAACAAATTTTCCCTTGGCTGTTTTAAATGTGTCTTTTATTCGGCCGGTAATCACTAAATTACCTTTTTCATCAAAGTGACCTGTATCCCCGCTCCGGTAATATTTGCCATCCATGACTTCAGCTGTTTTATCTTCAGACTTGTAGTAACCAAGCATGAGCCAAGGGGCATGGACTAATATTTCATCTGTTTCAGGGTCTATTTTTATATCCGTTCCATATAGTGGCTTGCCAACGGTTCCGGTTTCTATTTGGTCTCTGGAATTGAAGGTAACGCCACCACATAATTCAGTTGCTCCATATACTTCTTGTATATGGATATCTAACTTTTTAAACCAGTCTAAAAGCTCACCCGACACCGGTGCAGCACCTGAAATGGCAGAACGTACTTCCCCAAGACCAATGCCATGTTTGATTTTATTTTTAATAAAGCTATTCACAAAAGGTACTTTTAAAAGTAAATCGAGTTTTTGTTGTGGAAGTTTAGCTAAAATGCCTTGTTGAATTTTTACCCAAATTCGAGGCACCGCAAAAAACTGGGTTGGCTGAACAGATTGTAAATTTAAGGCGAATTTCTCAATCGATTCACTAAATGACACTTCTGAACCTGCCACGATAGAGCTGACTTCAGTGACCACACGTTCAGCAATATGATTGAGTGGAAGGTAAGACAGGATGCGTTCAGAAACACCTTGGTAAATGCCATAACTTGGTTGCAAACGTTCGTGTTGTATGACTTGGTTTGCGCAGTCATAACTGAGCATGACACCTTTAGGTGTGCCGGTTGTTCCCGAGGTGTAGATGATAGTGAAAACATCATTCCGCTTAGGCATATAGACTGATTGAACCGGTGCGTAATCATCCAGAATTTTTTGCCACTGCAGTTTGCAGTCAACGTTTGAGTTGCCTTCATAGTGCGGGAATGCAATACAGGGAAGTTCTTCTGGAACTGCGTCTTTTTGAATATCCCAGCTCTCAACTTTACCTACGAATAACACTTTGATATCACTCAAACCAATAACGTGCTGGAGTTCATCTTTGCTCAGTGTTGGATAGAAGGGCACAGATACAAAGCCCCCCATTAAAATTGCAAGGTCAGCAATAATCCATTGTGCACAGTTTTTAGAAATAATGCCTATGTGGTCGCCTTCTTTAAGGCCCAGATCTCTTAGAACGGTTAATAATTTTCGTGCCTGAATGCCCACTTCTTTCCAAGTGAACTCAGTCCATTCGGAGTCTTTAGGTTGACGCAAAAATACTTTGTCTGGATGAAGCTCTTCTCTAAGATAAAATATTTCTAAAAAGCTTTTAGCTTTTTCCATCTGTGGCGTTTCATGGATAGTAATTTTATTCAACTTAGAGGCCATATTTTTATCTTTATTGGAAATGGAGTGATGTGCCTGTCAGGCGACGCATTTTTATTTTAATTCCGGCCGCCTGATTAATGAAGAGTTAAGTATCGACACAAAAACTATTCAATAAATAAGTCTGTCATTAATGGCTTATTAGACGATACATCATAACGATATTTTTCGAAATCGTTAACACCTTTTTCTTTTAAAATAGTTTCATCAATTAAATGCCGACCTGTCATTTCCTGATTTTGGCTGGTAATAACCTCAAAAGCAGCGTCTGCCATAATGGCAGGTATTCTTCCTTTAGACATTGTGGCTTTACCACCGCCTTCAAATTCAACAGCTGCCGTCGATATAACAGTTTGCGGCCATAAAGAGTTTACGGCAATACCGTAACGTTTAAACTCCTCTGCTAAAGCTATGGTTAGCATCGACATGCCATATTTAGTGGTGGTATACGGGCCGTAATGCATAAACCATTTCGGGTCTAAATTAATAGGAGGAGACAAGTTTAGGATGTGTGCATTACCTGATTTCTTAAGCCAAGGCAAAGCCGCTTGGCTGCATGCTAAAACAGCACGGGTATTGATTTGATACATTAAATCAAAGCGTTTCATCGGTAAGGACGCTGCGCCTGCTAGTTTAATGGCCCCTGCATTGTTGATAACGGCATCTATGCCACCAAAACGCTCAACGGTTTTTTCGATTAAGTTTTTAATACTGTCATCGTCACGCACATCGACTTGAACGGCTAAACCTTGGCCACCTGCTTGATTCACTTCTTCAGCTACTGAATGTATCGTGCCAGGAAGTTTTGGGTGTGGCTCGACTGACTTCGCAGCTATGACGATGTTCGCGCCATTAGACGCAAATTTCAACGCCATCTCTCGGCCAATTCCTCGACTCGAACCTGTGATAATAATGGTTTTGTTTTTTAACATATTAGTCCTTGATATCCTCAGCAGATTTTACGCTAACTAGCAGTTGCCTTAATTTCACCTGATCGCCTTTTTTGACTGTAACGGATTCAATCACACCATCTACGTCAGACTTTAAAGGGTGCTCCATTTTCATGGCTTCCAAAATAACCAGGGTTTGGCCTTTTGTAACTTTATCTCCGGGCGAAACAAAAACTTCGATAATGGCGCCATCCATACTTGCCGAGATTTGACCGCTTCCCGTAGTTTCTTTCGCAGTAACAGATAAATGTGTGACGTCTTCAAATTGGCTATAGGCAGTCGCATATTTAAGATAGATCGTTTTATCAATAATTTGGAATTCACAACGGCGGTAGACACCAGTATGACTAAAGCGGATTTGATTATTGGAAATACTAACATCCTGTAAATACTCGGATTCATTATTTTCCAATACCTCAAAATTCAATTCATTTTGAAGGCTTTTGCTTTCTTTTAGGCTCAAATTCCATTGCGAATCATTGAACTTTAATTTGTAGGGCCAAGGAGAGTGGCCGGTATTACTCCAACCTGATAAGCCTAAGTTAATAGATTGCGTGTTATTCGTCGTTTTGTCTTTTCCAAACTTCAGATAACTAACAACACAGGCCAGTGCTTTTTCAAGTAAAGTGGTTGGCTGTTCAGCTAAGGTCGGGCTGTCGCCAAAGTCTTCAGCGATAAATGCAGTAGTCGCTTCACCTTCAATAAAACATTCGTGACCAAGTACCTCACCAAGAAATTCACTATTTACATTAACGCCGAAGATCGTGCTTTCTTCTACCGCTTGTCTTAAACGTCTTCTTGCTTCTTCACGGTTGGCACCGTAGGCAATGATTTTAGCAAGCATGGGGTCATAGAAAGGCGATACTGCTTGGTTCTGCTTGTCACCCGAAATTAGGCCCGAATCAATTCTGACACCATCACCGATGGCAGGAGACCAGCGGTGAATCGACCCTGTTTGGGGCAAGAAATTATTAGCCGGATCTTCTGCGTATAAACGCACTTCCATGGCGTGACCGTTTATTTGAATTTGGTCTTGTGTAAGAGGAAGCGTCTCACCTGCAGCTGTTTTAATCTGCCAAGCCACTAAGTCAGTGCCCGTTACTAATTCGGTTACCGGGTGCTCAACTTGTAAACGGGTATTCATTTCCAAGAAGTAGAATTTTTTTGCGGAATCGACCAAAAATTCGACCGTACCTGCGCCCACATAATTGCAGGCTTTAGCGGCTTGAACAGCTGCCTCGCCCATTTTTTCTCTTAAGGCTTGATCAACAAAAGGTGAGGGCGCTTCTTCCACCACTTTTTGGTGACGACGCTGAATAGAACAGTCGCGTTCACCTAAATAAACCACATTGCCATGTTTGTCTGCAAAAATTTGTATTTCAATATGGCGAGGTTTGATGACGGCTTTTTCAAGAATAAGCTCACCACTACCAAAGGCATTTTCTGCTTCTGAGCGGGCGGTTTTAATTTGTGCTTCTAATTCACTCGCTTCAAAAACCAAACGCATGCCTCGGCCACCGCCACCAGCAGAGGCTTTGACCATAATGGGGAAGCCGATTTTATGTGCTTCTGCGACTAAAGTTTCTAAGTCTTGACTTGCGCCTTCATAACCTAGGATGCAGGGAACACCGGCTTTGATCATGGCTATTTTTGAAAGGCGTTTGCTGCCCATTAATTCAATGGCATCTGATGGCGGCCCGATAAATTCGATACCTTGTTTTTCACAGGCGTTGGCAAAGTCACAGTTTTCAGATAGAAAACCATAACCTGGGTGAACTGCTTGAGCGCCACTTGCTTTCGCTGCAGCGAGTACGTTCTCAGCTTTCAAATAAGATTCTGCAACGGGAGAAGGGCCTATCAAAACGGCTTCATCTGCAAAAAGAACATGAGCGGCATTTCTGTCTGCTTCGCTGAATACGGCAACAGTTTTATAGCCTAATGATTTAGCTGTTCGCATGACTCGGACGGCGATTTCGCCTCGGTTGGCCACTAATATTTTGTCGAACATAAATGCATCCTAATAATGTGTCTTAAATTTTATTAAAACAGAATTTTTATTTAAACCAGCTAGGGTCGCGCTTTTGTATAAAAGCCATTGTACCTTCTTGGCCTTCTGCACCTTGTACCGCTTCTGAAAATGACTTGGCTGCACCATCTAAAAGATCCTCAAGTGGCTCCTTGCCAACAGATAATATAAGTTGCTTGGTGAGTCTATTCACTTGAGGTGCACAACGCTTAACTTGCAAGAGTACCTTGTCTAAGGCTTCTTCTAATGCGTCGATAGTTTCATGTGATTCATGAACGATACCTAAGCGAAGCGCTTCTGCTCCATCGAAACGCGCACCTAAAAGAGCTAAACGACGGGCTTGTGTTAAACCAATACGTGTCACCACAAAGGGTGCGATTTGAGCGGGAGGAATACCTAAGCCGGTTTCAGGTAAGCCAAATTTTGTGCTATTTAGACTCAGTGCAACATCAGATATACAGGCCAAGCCAAAACCACCACCCAAGACAGCACCTTCAGTTACGACTACTAATACTTGAGGGATTTGGTTTGCGTAGGTAATCATTCTGCCGAAGGCACGGTTCAGTTTGTAAAAGGGATCCGATCCCTCTTTCTTACTTAAAGCTGCGCGTGCGCCAGCCATGTCTTTTATATCACCACCGGCACAGAAGTTTCCTTCTGCACCACGAAGTACAATTGCTCGAATACTTAAGTCTGAGGAAATGGACTCAAATACCGCCATAAGCTCGTTCACCATGATTAGACTCATGGCATTTCTCACCTTGGGGCGATTTAAGGTGATGTGTAAAGTATGGCCTTTTTGTTTTAATAACAGTGTTTCGGTTTCTGGTAAGTTCATCATGATTGCCTATTTTTTCTTTCCGGGAAGTGTGCCCATTAACTTACAAATAATACCTAGCATGATTTCATCTGCACCGCCGCCAATTGAAACTAAACGAATATCACGCATAGCACGAGATACTTCGTTTTCCCACATATAACCCATGCCTCCCCAATACTGGAGGCAGCTATCTGACACTTCACGACCTAAACGACCTGCTTTAAGTTTTGCCATTGATGCCAATTTAGTGACGTCTTTCTTGTTCTCATACATCTCTACGGCTTGATAAACCATGCAGCGTAAAGCTTCAATTTCTGTTTGTAATTCGGCAAAACGGAAATGAATCACCTGGTTGTCAATTAAGGGCTTGCCAAATGTTTCACGCGTTCGACAATAATCAATTGTGGTATTTACGCAGTTTTCTAAGCCTTTTAAAATATTGGCTGCACCGAACATGCGCTCTTCTTGAAACTGCATCATTTGCATCATAAACCCCATGCCTTCATTACCGATACGGTAGCGTTGTGGAACACGGACATCATCAAAAAACACTTGAGCCGTTTCAGAAGAGCGCATGCCTAGCTTATTCAACTTAGGGCCAACCGTTACACCAGGTGTATTCATCGGAACAACAATCAGTGATTTATTGATATGCACTTTGTCATCTGAGGTGTTTGCAAGCAAACAGATAAAGTCGGCAGAAGGAGAGTTGGTGATCCACATTTTAGTGCCGTTAATAATGTAATCATCTCCATCTTTTTTTGCGGTCGTCTTTAAACCTGCAACGTCAGAACCCGCGCCAGGTTCGGATACGCCAATACAGCCTACCATCTCACCGCTTATTGAAGGTGTCAGAAACTCTTTTCTTAAATCGTCAGACCCAAAACGTGCTAGAGCCGGTGTGCACATATCGGTTTGCACACCGATGGCTAAAGGAACACCGCCACATTTTGATAAACCAAATTCTTCTGCGGCCACAATACTATAGCTATAAGGTAAGCCCATGCCGCCGTATTCAGTGGGTTTGCTGATGCCTAATAAACCTAAATCGCCTAATTTTTTGAACATTTCTTTCATCGGAAAGGTGCCAGCGGCTTCCCATTCATCTACATGCGGGTTGATTTCATTTTCAACAAAGTTTTTAACAGTACGACGAATTTCATTATGTTCTTGAGTAAAAATCATGGATCACCTGTGTTATTTTTTAAACTGAAAATATTTATCTGTTTTGTTGTCGGTCCCTGAGCTTTCCTGCCCTGAGTTCACCGAAGGGTCGAAGGGTGTTCCAAATTAAACACAGAGTTTCATCTAGTACATTTCGACGGGCTCAATGAGCGTTGTTATTAAATTCGAGCGACACCAAAGGTATTTTCTACCAGTGGTCGATGCGTTGCTTCTCGGCAAATATCTAACAAAAACGCCAAGACTTTTCGTGTGTCTCTTGGGTCAATCAAACCGTCATCCCATAAGCGAGCCGTACCATATAAAGCGGTCGAGCCTTTATCGAGTTTCTCTGCTGTGGCTTGTTCGATCATATCGAGCATTTTTGGATCTGCGACTTTGCCCATTTTTAGATGTTTATCTTCGGTCACAATACGCAGTACTTTCCCGGCCTGAGCACCGCCCATTACAGAGGTTCTGCTATTTGGCCATGCGAAGATAAAACGAGGGTCTAAGCCTCGGCCACACATGGCATAGTTACCTGCACCATAAGATCCGCCTACCACAATAGTTAGTTTAGGGACGCGGGTATTGGCAACGGCTTGCAACATTTTAGAGCCGTGTTTGATGATGCCATTTTGTTCAGAATGTGTGCCGACCATAAAGCCAGTCGTGTTATGAAAGAACAGTAAGCTGGTATTGGTTTGGTCACAGAGCTGGATAAACTGAGTTGCTTTTGCCGCTCCAGCCGGAGTGATAGGCCCGTTATTACCAATAATGCCGCAAGCATGACCTTGTATTTTCAAAAAGCCACAGACCGTTTGATTATCGAACTCAGGTTTAAAATCGACAAAGTCAGAACCATCAGAGATTCGTGCGATAATTTCGCGCACATCATAAGGCCGCTTGCTATCGGAAGGCACCAGGCCGAGTAATTCTTCAGCAGGGTAAAGTGGCTCTTCCCATTGCAATGAACGCATCATAGGAAGCTGCTCGTTCCAGGGCATTTGATCCATGATTTCGCGCGCAATGCGAATACCGTCGGAATCATCTTCTGCTAAAAATTCGGCTGTACCGGCCACTTGTGTGTGCATTTCTGCACCGCCTAGCTCTTCATCTGTAGCGACTTCGCCTGTGGCTGCTTTTAATAATGGTGGGCCAGCCAAGAACATTTTAGCTTGTTGTTTTATTAATATGCTGTAGTCAGATAAACCAGGCTGATATGCACCACCCGCGGTGGCATTTCCATGAACAACGGTAACGGAAGGAATGCCCGCAGCAGAAAGTCGTGCTTGATTCGCAAAGCCTCTAGCGCCTAGTACAAAAACATCGGTAGCATAGTTAAGGTTAGCGCCACCACTTTCTGCCAGTGTCACAACGGGAAGTTTGTTCTCTTTTGCGATAGCTTGAAGACGAAGCGTTTTGTCTAAGCCCGCTGGGGAGATTGTCCCGCCTTTGATGGCGCTATTACTGGCAATAATGATGCAACGGATACCAGAGACATAACCGATGCCTGAAATAATACCACCGCCGGCCATTGAACCGTCTTTATCATCATGCATTTTAAAACCAGCAAGTGAGCTTATTTCCAGGAAAGGCGCTCCCGCATCTATCAGGCGATTAATACGTTCTCTTGGAAGAAGCTTGCCACGCTTAACAAATTTTTCTTTGGCTTCATTTTCTTTATCGTGAACTTTTTGTTCAATATCGCGAAAACTTTGAATATGGTTTCGCATGGATGCCACATTGGCCAAAAACTCTTCTGAGTGGACATCAATATTTGAATTCAGTGTTGTCATGTTCAACCTTTTTGTCTTTGTTATGCCGAAATTATCGGTCCCTGAGTTCAATTTGCGGTCCCTGAGCTCCGTCGAAGGGCCAAATCTCACAGTGTCATGCGACACATTTCGACGAGCTCAATGAGCAAATTATTTACATAAGTTCTATTTTGTTCACTCCTGAAATATCTTAGGCGTCACTGCTCGGTGGAAGCCGTTATAACTTTCAGAGTTTTTGGCTTTAGCTAGCGGCATAACACGACCGCCTTGTGAGGCTGCACCGTCTATGCGTAAACAATCACCACTTATAAAATTCGCGCCGTCACTCAATAAAAAACAGATAGCAGAACTCACTTCCGCTTCTGTCGCTAAACGTTTTAGAGGAACCGCTTCTTGCAAGCCTTTAATCCATGGTTTCATGCTTTCTGGATACGAGTCCATACCGCTTGAAGCCACCCAACCCGGTGCAACAGCATTCACACGAACACCGGAAGCACCCCATTCAACTGCCGCTGTTTGGGTGAAGTTGACCATGCCAGCTCGTGCTGCACCTGAATGCCCCATGCCAGGCATGCCACCCCACATGTCGGCAACAATATTGACAATAGAGCCGCCATGCTTAGACATGCTTTTAAGATAAACTTCTTTGGCCATCAAGAAGCCGCCAGTCAGGTTAGTTCTTACAACCGTTTCCCAGCCTTTTTGGTTAATACCTGTTAAAGGTGAAGGAAATTGACCACCGGCATTGTTTACCAGACCGTGGATAACTGGATGTTTGCTGACAAGTTCTTTGATGGTCTGCTGAACGATGCTTTCTTCTCGAATATCACAGGCATAGAAATCAACTTCGCCGCCATCTTCTTTTATTTCATGAGCAACAATTTCAAGTTTTTCGAGTTTTCGGCCAATTAATATAACGGTCGCACCGAGCGCTGCTAGTTCATGCGCGGTGCAGCGGCCAATGCCACTGCCTCCACCTGTTACGATAATGGTTTTATTTTCAAATAATCTGTCTTTGAAAACAGATTGATAGGTGCTTTTCGTGTTATCAGGCATTACGGATTCCTTTGCTGACTGACGTTACTTGTTTAAATCGTCAAAGATTTTCTGACTAACGGAAATAGGGTACTCAAGTAGTTGCTGAGCAAATGCTTTCCCTTGCGGGTCGATGCGTAAACTTGCCACACCCCCACCGCCTAATGAATGTTCAAGTAAAAAATTAATGGCATGAATACCCGGTAGCAGCCAGGAATTTACCTTGCCTTTTTCAGGGCACAAAGTGTGCTTCATGAACTCTGCTACATTTTCATTTGTTAAAGCTGAATGAATATAGGGTAGATAGTCGGCTTTACGAGCAATGACACCGATGTTGGAATGGTCACCTTTATCACCACTTCTGGCCCAAGCTAAAGACACCAAGGGTACGGTTAATTGTGTATCCATATCTTCAGTGTGTTTAATTGAAATGGCGTGTGGTGTTTGTGGAATATCTCCCTTGAATAGGGTGAGTGGCACAGTCTGCTTTTCTTCATTAATAAGTGTACTGACTTCAATACTATCTTTTGGCACTAAACAGGAGAACAGGCGTATCTTGGGCCAAACAGTCGGTCGACCACCGACGATACCGGTAATGCCTGGAGCCATACCGGTGGCAGCTTGCGCAATTTCTCTTGAGAATAAAACCAGTGATTTTTTATCGGCACTGGCAACGGCAATTTTAACGACGACTTCGCGGGTATCACTGCGCTTAGCGTGCGCTCCGTAGGTTGCTTCAGTCCCGAGTAATTCAATATCTACTTGAGTGAAAGGCTTTAAGCCTTTTTCGTCTAACATGCGTGAGGTTTTTTTGATGATAGCGTCAGAGACTGCTTGTGCTTTTTTTGGCGCATTGATGCCTGCCATTAGAAAAGTGACAGTGCATTTGAAACCATCTGGCCATGTCGAAGATACTTTGTACGTGTCGGTTGGTGGTAAACCCTTAGCACCAACCACGCGCACATGGTTTTCTGAAACTTGAGTTAATTTCGCTTCAGCAAAATCACAAATAACATCCGGCAGCATATAGGCATGCGGGTTACCAATTTCATACACCAACTGCTCTGAGACGGTTGCCGTGGTAACCGCGCCACCGGTACTGTCTGGCTTGGTCACGATGAAACTAGAATCGGCACTGACTTCAGCAATCGGGAAGCCCATATCATCATATCCAACGGCAACTGATTCCCAGTCGGTGAAATTCCCACCGGTACAGTGTGCGCCGCATTCAATGATGTGACCTGCTAAGGCGCCTTGAGCTAACTTATCAAAATCATCCCAAGCCCATGAAAATTCATGCACAAGTGCACCTAATACGACTGCACTATCCACAACCCGGCCTGTAACAATGATGTCTGCACCACGTTCTAGTGCAGAAACGACGCCATTAGCGCCTAGGTAAGCATTCATACTGACAAGCATTTTTGGAATAGGCTCGCCCGTAAACATTTCTGTCACGCCGGATTCTTCATAAAACTTTTTCTTGGGTAGAATATTGTCACCGTCAACCATTGCTACTGTTAAATCTATGCCTGCTTGATCGATGATGCTTTGCAAGGCCTTAACACATGCTTGAGGATTCACGCCGCCAGCGTTACTAATAACTTTTATATTTTTATTTTTTATGTCAGAAAGCAGGGGAGCCATAACCGTTTTAACAAAGTCGCTGGCATAACCGGCATTAGGGTCTTTCATTTTCTGACCCGCCATGATCGACATGGTTATTTCTGCCAAATAGTCGAATACCAAATAATCGATTTTACCTTTATCTACCAGCTGCTTTGCAGCCGTTTCGGTATCACCCCAAAATGCTGAAGCACAACCAATTCGAATTGAGTTTTTATGTGTTTTGTTGTTTTCTGGTGCTGTGTTCATTCCAATTTCCTGATTCATGAGTGAAACAACTGAAATTAGTCTACCAAGCAAGCGCTTGGTTTGTAAAGTGGTCAGTTTACTATTATTATGAACATAGAAAAAAAATCTCGTTCGTTGAGCTCGTCGAAACGTATGCGATGTTACCCTAAAGTTCAATTTGGCCCTTCTACAAACTCAGGGGCCTACATTGTTTTCTTACGTTGTGAATGAGTGTTAGGAGATCAGTTTGGCATCTGCAAGTAATGTTGAAAAATTAGAAAATTCAGAAATTGAAGCAACAGATCCAAATAGTGCAAAAGGGCGTTTACTGATTATTGCCGCTAAGTTGTTCAACCAAAAAGGTTATGAACGAACAACCGTTCGCGACTTGGCAAATGCCGCTGGAATTCAGTCGGGCAGCCTTTTTCATCACTTTAAAACCAAAGAAGATATTTTGAAGTCTGTCATGGTCGACACCATAATTTTCAATACCCAGCGTATGAAAAAAGAAATGGCCAAAGCTGAAACGTGCGTTGATGCATTAAAGGCTTTGATTCGCTGTGAACTTGAGTCAATTAATGGTGAGACAGGTGAGGCGATGTCGGTTCTGGTTTACGAGTGGCGTAGCTTAAATACAGATAATCAGGCGATGATATTAAAACTTAGAGATGAATATGAATCTCTTTGGATAGATACGATTACCGAAGCAAAAGAAAATGGTTTAGTGACGGGCGATGTTTTTGTATTAAGGCGGTTTTTGACGGGAGCCTTAAGTTGGTCAAAAACCTGGTACAAGCCAAAAGGTGGGATGAGCTTGGATGAGCTTTCTGAGCAGGCTTTGAATCTGGCAATTAAACAATAGCTAGAGTGGTTTAAGCTGCAAAGGTCTCATGTTATGCGCTGTCTATCGTCTAATAAAACGCTTAAAAATAATGCCGATTTCAATACAGCCTTTAACGGGCCTTTTATGGTTTACATGGACAAAGAAAGCTTGCACCAAGGCCTTTATTTAACGCTTTTATTTGATTTTTTATATTTCTTTTGATTTTTGTCAATTGCCTTACTTAAGTCTGCATTATAGTGGTACAGCTATATTAATTTATTTCCCTTAAATAGGATTTCTTCATTTGTCGTTGAGATAAGGATTGGATATGTCAGCAGTATTAAAGAACCCAGGCTGGAAGGTGACCTTTGCAGGTACTGGTATCAATTTGGCGCTGGGAGTACTTTATACATGGAGTATTTTTCAGGCTAAGATCGTTGAGTCTATTGAAGCTGGGGAGGCTGGAGGCTTCGATTGGGAACGGGCTTCAGTCGGTGACCCTTATGCTGTTGCTTGTTTGGTATTTGCCTTTACTATGATTCTTGCAGGCAAATGCCAAGACATGATCGGACCAAAAATAACGGCCATGATCGGTGGTGTTCTGGTCGGTAGCGGATTACTCGTTATCTCTCAAAGTACTAGCTATATGGCATGGGTAATAGGGTTTGGTGTGTTAACCGGGGCGGGTATAGGTTTCGGTTATGCCTCGGCAACACCGCCCGCACTTAAGTGGTTTCCTGGTGGGCAGACAGGCATGATAGCTGGTTTGGTTGTTGCCGGTTTTGGTTTAGCTCCGGTTTATATTGCCCCACTTGCTTCCTATTTAGTCGGCTTATGGGGATTACAAAGCACTATGATGTTCTTTGCAGGCGCTTTTTTTGTTTCTGTAAGTATCTTGTCTCAGTTTCTGAAAAATCCTCCCGAGGGCTATGTGCCTGTCGATGTGAAGCAGGAAGATGTAAAAGAAGACCGAAAAATATCCGAGCAAAAGGGTACATCAAACCTAGAACCTTTAGCAGCAAAGACCGCTATTGACAGGAAGGCATCTGAAATTATCAAAATGGTGTCTTTTTGGAAGTTATGGGGGCTGTATTTTATTAGTGCGGGTGCAGGTTTGATGGTGATTGGAAGTTTGGCCGGGATGGCCAAGCAGAGCATGGGCGATGCTGCATTTATTGCTGTGGCAATTATGGCAGTGGGGAACGCATCAGGAAGAATTATCGCCGGAGTTGTTTCAGATGCAATGGGCAGGAGTGTGGCGTTGGCTATCTTTCTCGCTTTGCAGTCACTGAATATGTTTTTGGCAATATTTGTGGTCTCTAGTGACGGTGCGATGGCTTTCTTCATCATACTGTCAGCTACATTTATTGGTTTTAATTATGGAACGAATTTGGCTTTATTTCCGGCATTTTGCAAAAGTTGGTGGGGCTTGAAGTCTCTCGGTTTGAACTATGGCTTGCTATTTACTTCATGGGGCTTAGGTGGCTTCGTTATGACGCGCTTATCGGGGATGATTGTCGCGAATACGGGGAGTTATGTTTGGTCTTTTATAATTGCTGGAACGCTATTAGCCATTGCTGCATTTATTGCTCTAAGAATGAAGGAGCCAGAGCAAAGATCTTAGTTTTTTATTGCCCCGTTATGGTGGCAATAAAAAAAAGGCGGGTTAAATTTATATTCCCCCGCCTTTTTTAAATCGAAATAAAAGAATTAAGCACCAATTAACTTTTTAATACTGCCAACCACATTGTCGCCTTTGAAAGGCTTAACTATCCAGCCTTTCACGCCTGCTGCTTTTCCGCGCTCTTTCATGCGCGGGTCACTTTCAGTTGTTAGCATAATAATATTAACGGTAGCGTTTCCAAGTTCGTTTCGAACTTTCTCGACCATGGTTAAACCATCCATATTTGGCATGTTTACGTCTGATATGATTAGCTTAACGCTTGGGTCTTTTTTTAATTTATCCAAGCCATCTTTACCATCTACAGCGACTTCGACAGTCATGCCGTGACTTTTGATGAAAGAACTTACTTCGTTTCTTACAGTTGCTGAATCATCAACTACTAAGATTTGTGCCATTTTGCTTACCTCGTTGTCTTACTAAAGACGGACTAATTATAAAAATAAAGTTTATAGCATAAGCGTAGATACACTTTAGAATAATTCAAGTTCACCGCTATCTACAAAATCATCTACTGCCTTGTCACTTTCTGCGAATTTTTCAGGAGACCAGCTTAAGTTAAACACTAACCGCTGATAGATCGTGATAGAAGAAAACGTATTATCTGGTGTGCTCAGATTATATTTAAAACACAGCTGAGGTTCTGTTGAACCAAACGATATGTGTTTTTGTAAGTGGTTTACAATGATCGGGACTTGAGTTCTATGCGCTTCGCTAGGTGATTCACCACTTTGGAAGTAGCGAGATTTAATGCCACCCCAAATCATATTTGTAATTTCATTCAATACGGCATTGGTATCGCGAGAGTCAGGCCTGGTGGATGTGATATGTGTTTTACCCGATCGAATTAAATCAAGAATCTCACTTTCTGTGGTTTGAAGCATCATATAGCCTCTGCACCATTCACTTTCCAGGGGGATAAGGCTAAATAGCTCACCATAAATAATCTGGTCTTTCACTAAGTAGGGCTGATCACAGCTGATAGCAGTGTCGGTAATGATATTTGAAAAGGCATCAAACGAAATCTCTTGTATTCCTTGCGCGAGTTCAACAGGGTAATACATGCTACAGACATACGTTCTGATTAATTCATCAAGTATTCCTATGTTATCAAGCGTGTAGTAGCCAGTAATTGCTTTCTGAACATCTTCAGGTAGATCACTGCCATCTTGTTTTTCTGTTCTTCTTAGAAAAATAGGTAGTTCAGGACGCGTATGATGAATCTTTAAACATAACTCACTACCTGTAAAACCAATAGGGTCCGGTGCTTCCGATAGAAAAATTGCACCCAAGTCTACATTGGAGTTAAGAACATCATTAATTTCATTTGCCGCGTCTTTTAAGCCAATATTATGCTTACCCGTACTAACTTTTAAGCCGACAAGTTTATGTTCGGTGCAGACATCTTTTAATGCAAGAAGTGCATCATCATTGCATTCATGCACCAGAATTTTGCTAACTATATGTGTTGTATCAGACATTTTTGCTCCTGTTTTAAATTCTTATAAACTTGTATTTATCAGTTTAGAATAGCTCAAGTTCACCAGAGTCAACTTCATTTTCGAGAGAATGACGATCTATATGTATATTTAGTTCTTCATCTGCAACTAAATAGACACTAGAGTAAAATAGTACTTTGTCATCAAACGTTGAAATGGCGTGTGATTCAAAATTTGAATTAAGGTTTTTCATATACTTTAGGCAGTCAATACTTAGTCTATTTGGTGTAGACATGCCAAGGCTTGGTATGTGTTTACCTAAATCGCGCTTAATTGACCCTAAAAAGGCGTTACCGACTTCGCCTAAATAGTCATAAAACTTATCTTCATCCAGCTTGGCAGATGTTAAATTCAATACGCTGCTCACAAACTTTTCCGTGTCATCATTTTTTGAAAAATGTAGAAATATAAAGATTCTGAAAAGCTGTGAAGACATCGTTAAGACATAGAACTCTTTGGTATCTAGATTTTCTAGTGTTGATTTCTCTTTAAATTGCCAGCGTGATGTATCTGAGCCAGCTACAAAGGCTTCTTCAAAACTGCTATGAAATGCTTTCTTGATTTCATTTTTGAATTCATCATTAACTAACATGGCTAACCTATTAAATACTTGAAAGAAAAGTTTTGCATGTGATGTTTCCTTATAGTTTCTCAAGCATGCTTTTAACGATTTCAGAGGTAGAGAATACATCGGTCAAAATCATTTTGCCGCCAGCCTGAATGTCTTGGAATGTTGCCGTTGTCAAGAAGTCGTTTTTATTAAGATTTTCCTTATAACTCTCAGAAAGTTCCTGGCTTCTCATGGCTAAATTTCGAACCTCGTCAGCAACGACAGCAAAGCCTCTACCATGTTCACCGGCACGAGCGGCTTCTATCGCAGCGTTAAGTGCAAGAATGACAATCTGTTTAACGATATTGAAAAACTCCTGATTTTGCTTGTGCATTTCTGCGTTATGAAGCATGAGTTGTGTCAAGCTTTCATGCCAGCGCTCGAAGGTCACTAACAAGGCTGCGAGGTCATTAAGGTTATCTTTTACTTGCGATAACTTGTCGTTTAGCTCGACTTTTTCTGCCTGATTGCTATTACGAAGAGAGTCGAGTTCGGCTTGCATTTCATTTTGAATCGATTCTTTTTCGTGTCTTAATTGGTCTCTTAGCGCATCTATTTCCGAGTTGAGAGAATGATTCTCATGATTAGCTGCTTCTAGAGAGGTGTTAGCTTCGTCTAAATTATATTTTTCAGTCTTGAGTTCTTGCTGAGTCTTAGATAGCTCAGCCTCCAAAGATGTGTTTTGTTCTGTTAATAGCTGCATTTTTATCGAAAAGTGTTTTCGGCTTAATTGAAAAACCAAAATGGCACCTATAGCAAATGCGGCAACAGAAAAAAGAATGAGTTTATTGGTCATGATTGGTATTTCTCAATCCACTTTAAATGAAAGGCTTAAAAATTATATTAGCAGTATATTGAAAAGTTGCTGAAAAAATTAAAAGAAATCATGACATTCAAAAAAACTGCGCTAAAGTAAAATGTAATACGTAATCCACTGGAATTTAAATAAAAAAGAATATAACTATGTTTCAATTATCGTTTAATCAAAAAGTTGGTCTTGGTTTTGCCATTATTATCCTGCTTCTATTAACGTCAGGGCTTTCATCCCTGTGGAATCTTAATGATATAAATGGTTCTTCTTCTCTAGTGAATGAAACGGCTGTGCCGGTAGTGAAAGAAAGTAATGATGTACAGATCCAGCTGCTAAAACTGGCGAAACTGAGTTCACTTGCATTCAATGCCGGAAACCAAGATCAGATTGATGCTTATAAAACGTCTTTTAATTCGGGTGTTTCACGATTCGAAGAGCGTTATCAAAGCCTTGCTTTACTTGCTCAGAAAGATGCAGAGAAGTCTGTTCTCGTAAAAGAAGTAAAGGAAAATTACGATGACTATCGTGAAGCCGTGATCGACATGTTTACAGCCAAAACCGAAGTGTTGGCGGCTAGAAACAGAATGTTAGGCGAGGTGGATATCCTGTTTAACCTTATTGATGGCGTGGGTGCATCGATAGATGAAATACAGTATTACATGGCGCCTGAAGAGCACCAGGATGATATGGAACTGGTTATCGGCTTTGCTAATCAATCAATTACTTTAATCAATAACTTATTTAAAACCATTGATGAAATTAAAATTACTCAGGATATGGGCCTAGTCAGTGGTGGTATGGGTAATTTTACATTCTCGATTAACGACTCTAAGTCCTGGTTTGATAAGGGCGCTATGGTATTTTCTGAATTTGATGAACAAGGTTTGGTACCAATCGCTAATACAGCATATGCAGATCTCAGTGAACATGTCATGAAGTCACCCTCAATTGCTGATCATAAGTTGAAGCAATTAGAGAAAATAGAGGTTGCTAAGGCCAAATTAGATGAAGCAGATGCATCTGTTACCAAAGCAATTGATTCTTTAGACAAGCTATTGAAAGCAGCCGATGAGCAGTTTAACCAATTACAAGGCAAAGTGTCTGATAGCCTTGATTTCGGTATCAAACTATCAATTGTCATGTTGATTGTACTTATCTTGTTAGCCGCTCAAAACTTTAATTCTATGAGATTGGCAATACGTAAGAAAATGATCGATTTGGCAAAATTAAACTCTATAGGTCGTTCACTTGCTGGTGCGCAAAGCCAAAATACTGCGTTAGAAGAAGTTTTACAAAGTATGCATGACAAAATAGGTGTCGCTCAAGGCTCAGTTTATTTAACCAATGATAAATCACAGTTGGAAGTCAAGGCACACTTTCCACCGAAAGCAATTGACGCTGGATCTTCTGCTGCCAAATTTGAAATGGGCCAGGGCATATTAGGTAAAGCGGCTGAAACGAAGAAAATTATCTTTGTACAAAATACTTCTAAAGATAAAAACTTTGTATCAAATGATGCCGGTTCGGAAAGGGCTCTATTATGTGTGCCTCTTGTCGATAAAGATATTCTAGTGGGCGTGATTAACTTATCGGGAGACGTTAAGAACGTCAGTTTTGCCGATAGTGATTATGAGTTTGTTTCTTCGGTTGCCCGTTCTCTAGTGACTACGATCAAAAGCATACGTATGCGTGAAGTGATTGAAGAGCAAAACAGAAACCTTGAAGCGAAAGTCGAAGAGAGAACGGCTGAGTTAAGACAGAAGAATAACGATATCGCCAATATGATGGCGAATATGCACCAAGGTTTATTTACCATTACTGCCGGTGGCCTAATTCACCCTGAGTATGCTTCATACCTAGAGAAAATATTCGAAACAGATCGTATTGCCGATCGAAACTTTGCAGACTTGTTATTTAGTAATACAACGGCGGGTTCTGATTCTGTCGATCAAAATATCACGGGCGTTGATGCGATTGTTGGTGAAGATGAAATGATGTATGACTTTAACTCTCATTGTTTGATGACAGAGATGGTCATCAAAATGGAAGATGATCGTGAAAAGATTCTAGAGCTGGATTGGGATCCAATTATTAGTGAGTCTGGTGAGGTTGATAAGTTAATGGTAACAGTAAGAGATGTTACCGAGTTGAAAGCGCTTGAAGCCGAAGCTGAAGGTCAGAAGCGTGAATTGGCCATTATTGGTGAAATACTCGCTGTTGATGCTGCTAAATTTAGTGACTTCTTAAGTTCAGCTGAAGAGTTCTTGGCAGAATGCCGCCAACTAATCGAAGCCAATGCAACGAAAGATTTAGATATTATTGCTAACTTGTTTAGATCTATGCATACCGTAAAAGGTAATGCGCGTACTTACGGTTTGAGCCAGGTTACCGATATTGTTCATGAAGTTGAGAGTACTTATGATGATTTACGTAAGAATGAAGATGTTCAGTGGAATCAAGAGTCATTGTTAGCAGAGCTTTCTGGGGCTGAAGAAATCTTAGCGAAATACGCTATGGTCTTCAGGGAGAAATTAGGCCGTGATGGTGAAGCAGCAAGTGGTATTTCACTTGACCCTGCACGTGTATCAACGTGGTTAGAAAATATTAGATCATTGACTGGCTCTGATATGAGTCAAGATGTTAAAGGTGTTGTTTCTGAGGCCTATAGTATGCTTATGACGATGGAGGCGCAGCCTTTAGAAGAGGTGATTTCTGATGTAATTCAGTCTGCGCACTCTTTGGCTGAGCAATTAGGTAAAGGGAAACCAGAGGTTAAAATTGATAATGCAGGTATTCTGATTAAGAGCCATGCCAGTTCAACCTTGAATAATATCTTCATGCATGTATTTAGAAACGCTATGGATCATGGTATTGAAGGCATAGAAGAACGTCTTGAAAAAGGTAAACCTGAAAGTGGTATCATCACTTTAGATGTTACACCCGATGAACAAGGCGCTAATTTAGCTGTAAGAGATGATGGTCGCGGTATTGCGATTAGCCGGATTTATAAGATGGCGATAGAAAAAGGTATTTATCAAGCATCTGATCCTAAGCCAAGCGCAGCTGAAATTGCTAACTTGATATTTTCTTCAGGTTTTTCAACAGCAGACGAAGTAACGGATGTCTCGGGAAGAGGTGTTGGTATGGACGCTGTAAAAGGCTTCCTTGAGAAAGAAGGTGGCAGTATTGAAGTGATACTGAGTGCTGGCAATGAAGATGATGATTTCAGATCATTTACAACCAATATCCGCATCCCTAAATCTTTCTATCAAGAAACAATTACATTCTGAATTTCTTTTAATGTGAGCTAATCACATAATAATTATCAATCTAAAGCTGATGATCTTCGTGATCATCGGCTTTTTTGCTATTGAGGTGCTGTTTTTTAAATATTGAAGTGATGCTTTTTAAATATTGATGTGCCATAAGAAGGTGAAAGCTTATATGCAAGAATTCATCAATTTTATAGTCACTTTTTATCATTGCTAGTGCGCATCTTCTTTCTTTATTCTATTAATGTCTTAGGCCAACTATACGGATGAAGAATAATGATAAACGAAGCCTTAATCTTTGATGCTATCCGCACACCACGAGGTCGTGGAAAATCTAGCGGTGCATTACACGAAGTTAAACCTGTCACACTACTCACTCAATTGCTCAATACTCTTCAAGAACGTAACCAATTCGACACACAAGATGTTGATGATATTGTTATGGGCTGTGTTACTGCTGTGGGTGATCAAGGTGCTGTGATTGCCAAAACAGCAGCCTTGGCCGCAGGGTGGAATGATGATGTTGCGGGTATGGTGTTAAACCGTTTTTGTGCCTCTGGTTTAGAAGCGGTTAATACTGCAGCCATGAAAGTACGTTCAGGATGGGAGCACTTGGTTGTGGCGGGTGGTGTCGAATCTATGTCACGCATTCCAATGGGCAGTGACGGTGGTGCTTGGGCGATGGACCCGGAAACCAACTTCAAAACAGGCTTCATGCCGCAAGGTATCGGCGCCGATTTAATTGCAACCTTGGGTGGTTATAGCCGTACCGATGTTGATGGCTTTGCTGTGCGATCTCATCAAAAAGCTGCCGCTGCCTGGGAAAAATCTGCGTTCAAAAACGCTATTATTCCTGTGCTTGATCGAAATGGTTTAACGATTCTCGCTCATGATGAATTAATTCGTGCAGATAGTAATTTAGAAACACTAGGAAACTTGAAAGCATCTTTCCAGATGATGGGTGAAATGGGTTTTAACGGTGTTGCAAAAGAGCGTTATCCCCATGTTGAACATATTCATCATGTTCATACACCGGGTAATTCCTCAGGTATTGTTGATGGTGCCGCTGCGGTATTAATTGGCAGCGAAGCGGCGGGGCAAAAATATGCGATGAAGCCGAGGGCACGCATTGTTGCGACCGCTGTTGTCGGTACAGATCCAACGATTATGCTAACCGGGCCTGCGCCAGCCGCTCGTAAAGCGCTCAAAGTAGCCGGTATGGATGTCAGCGATATTGATTTATTTGAAGTTAATGAAGCTTTTGCTTCAGTGGTTATGCGTTTTATGGCTGAAATGAATGTGTCTGAAGATAAAGTAAACGTAAATGGTGGTTCGATTGCGATGGGCCACCCACTAGGCGCAACCGGTGCGATGATTCTTGGCACACTTCTGGATGAATTAGAAGCAAGAAACTTATCCAGAGGTCTGGCTACCTTATGTGTGGGTGGTGGTATGGGTATCGCAACAATTATCGAACGCATTTAAGAGGAGAAGATCCATGAGCACAATTAAGTATCAAAAAGATGACAACAATATTGTTCATCTCATTCTAGATCGACCTAATGCGTCTGCTAATTTAATGGATGCCGCATTCACTAAAGATCTAGCCATCGCGGTAGAACAGCTGAGAACTGAAGAGTATGTTGGGGTAATTATTCGTTCAGCCAAGTCGACATTTTTCGCTGGTGGAAGCTTGGATGATTTATATGCCACGACAAAAGAAAATGCAGACCAGTTATACAATATGCTCGATACATTAAAAGTCGCCATGCGCGAACTTGAAACTGCCGGAAAGCCCGTCGTTGCTTGTATCAATGGTGCTGCTTTAGGTGGCGGTTGGGAAATGGCTTTAGCCTGTCACTACCGAGTCAGCTTAGCAAAAGGGGTTACCCTTGGTTTGCCTGAAGTCACGCTTGGTTTACTGCCCGGTGGCGGTGGTGTGGTGAGAATGACTCGTTTATTAGGTCTTCAAACTGCATTACCTTACTTAACAGAAGGCAAACAATTTAGGCCGGAAGAGGGTAAAGCCGCGGGTCTGATTAATGACATAGTAAATACTGAAGAAGAGTTAGTCGATGCGGCTATTGCTTGGATTAAAGCAAACCCTAAAGTACAGCAACCATACGATGCAAAGGGCTACAAAGTCCCTGGCGGTTTACCCTCTCATCCCGGTTTGGCAAAAATGTTGCCCATCGCACCTGCTATGATGCGTGCAAAAACCAAAGGAACTTTACCCGCACCCGAATCAATACTCAGCGTGATGGTTGAAAGTCTGCAAGTCGATATTGACTCAGCGATGCGTATCGAAAGTCGGTATTTTATTGAATTAGTCTGCGGTCAAGTATCAAAAAATATGATCGGAACATTCTGGTTCCAGTTGAATGAAATTAAAGCGGGTGCCGCGCGACCTAAAGGCGTTGAATCTTCTAAAGTTAAAAAAGTTGGTATTTTAGGTGCCGGTATGATGGGAGCAGGCATTGCTTATTCATCTGCCAATAAAGGCTTAGAGGTAGTTCTTAAAGATATTTCTATTGAGAATTCTGAGCGCGGTAGAGCCTATGCTGAAAAGCTTTTAGATAAAAAAGTTCAGAAAAAACGCTTAACAAAAGATAAACGAGATGCAACCTTATCTTTAATCAAAGCCAGTGATGACTATGCTGACTTAAAAGGTTGTGATCTCATTATAGAGGCCGTCTTTGAAGATAGGGCGCTTAAAGCCAAAGTGACCAAAGATGCCGAAACCCAGCTTGAAAGCTCGGCTATCTTTGCCTCTAATACCTCAACCTTACCCATTACCGGTTTAGCCGAAGCATCTGCAAGACCCGAAAACTTTATCGGTCTACACTTCTTTTCACCTGTCGATAAAATGCCCTTGGTTGAAATAATTTGCGGTGAGAAAACGTCGCCTGATACCTTGGCAAAAGCATATGATTATGTGCTACAAATCGGCAAAACACCGATTGTAGTGAATGATAGCCGTGGCTTCTTCACTTCGCGTGTGTTTGGTACCTTTGCGAATGAAGGTATTGCCATGGTAGGGGAAGGTATTTCGCCCTCAGCTATCGAAAATGCGGCATTTTTATCCGGTTTCCCTGTTGGCCCTTTGGCGGTCACAGATGAAGTCAGCATGACCTTGATCGACAAAATCAGAAAACAAACGATTAAAGACGTACAGGCAGAAGGCTTAACTTACCAAGAGCACCCAGCCGACCCAGTGGTGGATCGAATGTTAGAAGCTGGCCGTGCAGGCAAGTTAGCCGGTGGTGGTTTTTATACTTATCCAACACAGGCTAAAAAGCATCTTTGGAAAGGTCTTAATGAACTGTTTAAGGAAGGCGATCAACGTATTGACCTTCAAGAAATTAAAGACCGTTTACTGTATATCCAAGCCATTGAAACTGTTCGTTGTGTTGAAGAGAACGTTTTAACAAGTGTGCGAGATGCCAATATTGGCTCGATTATGGGTATTGGTTACCCTGTTTGGACCGGTGGCATTTTACAGTTCATCAACCAAACTGGTTTAAATCAGTTTATAGAAAGAGCTAGCTATCTTGCTAAAAAATTCGGAAAGCGTTTTGAAGTGCCTCAACTTCTTAAAAATATGGCAAAAGATGGTTTAACTTTCAAAGATTAAAGCTTAAGTAAAAGGCGCTGGCGAATTTTTTATACTGAGCCAGCTATGCAGACAGGCTAATATCCATAAATAAATATAAGAGAATAAGATTATGATAAAACGTACTGTATTTGAATCTGAGCATGAAATGTTTCGCGATGCTTTTCGTAAATTCCTTCAAGAAGAAGCTGTGCCTTATCATGAGCAGTGGGAAAAAGACGGGCAGGTATCGCGCGAGCTTTGGAAAAAAGCTGGCGAAAATGGCTATTTGTGCCCAACCGTACCCGAAGTTTACGGTGGCGTCGAAGGAGACTTCCGTTTTAACGCGATAGTCGATGAAGAAATAGCGAACTTTGGTCTAAGCGGTATTGGCTTTGGTTTACATTCTGATATCGCAGTTCCTTATATCATGGCCTATGGCACGGAAGAGCAAAAACAGCGCTACCTGCCGGGTTGTGTGAACGGTGATATTGTTACCGCTATTGCGATGACAGAACCAGGTACTGGTTCTGACTTGCAAGGTGTTAAGACTAATGCGGTACTCGACGCAAGTGGTGAGTTTTATGTCTTAAATGGTTCTAAAACCTTTATCACCAATGGCCAAATGGCAGATTTAGTGATTATTGTCGCTAAAACCAACCCAGAATCCGGGGCAAAGGGCACCAGCCTTTTATTAGTTGAAGCAAACTCTGCAGGCTTTGAAAAAGGTCAAAATCTTCATAAAATCGGTATGAAAGCACAAGATACCTCTGAGTTGTTTTTTCAGGATGTAAAAGTACCCAAAGAAAACTTACTTGGCGCTGAAGGCATGGGCTTCATCTACTTAATGCAAGAGCTGCCACAAGAGCGTTTGTCTGTTGGCCTAAATGCCATTGCTAGTGCTGAATCGATACTTGAGCAAACTATTCAATATGTCAAAGAGCGAAAAGCCTTTGGTCGTGAAATTGCCTCCTTCCAAAATACCCAGTTCAAATTGGCAGAAATGTCAGCCACGCTGACTATGGCACGGGTATTTGTCGATAAATGCTTAGAGCTTCATTTGGATAAAAAGCTTGATGTCGTCACAGCCGCTAAGTTGAAATTACTGAGTACCGATATTCAGTGTGATGTGATCGATGAATGTTTGCAGCTACATGGTGGTTACGGCTATATGTGGGAATACCCGGTTGCTCGAGCGTATGCCGATGCCAGAGTCCAAAAGATTTACGCAGGCACCAACGAGATCATGAAGCTGATTATCGGGCGTTCATTAGTTTAAATATTCTATCAATAATAAAAACAGGGAGCCTTATGCAGCCTCTTAAAGGTCTAAAAATACTTGATTTCTCAACCTTGTTACCTGGCCCTTATGCGACGCAATTATTAGCCGATATGGGGGCTGAGGTACTTCGTATAGAAGCGCCTAAAAGACCCGATTTGTTAAAACTAATGCCACCAATGGTGGGGAAAGTGTCGGCAGCGCATGCCACCATTAATCGAAATAAAAAGTCTTTAGCCTTGGATTTAAAACATCCTGAAGCCAAAACAATTATTGAGGCCTTATTGGCTGAATATGACATTATAGTCGAACAATTCAGGCCGGGTGTGATGGCGAAACTAGGCTTGGGTTTTGATAGCCTAAAAGATAAACACCCTAAACTTATTTACTGCTCGATCACCGGATATGGCCAAACTGGCCCTTTAAAAAATAAAGCGGGTCATGATATTAACTATTTAGCCTTGTCAGGTTTAGCTAGTTATTCAGGTAGACAAGAGACAGGCCCCGTTTTATCAGGCACTCAAATTGCGGATATCGCCGGTGGTTCACATCATGCGGTGATGGCAGTGTTAGCGTCCGTGATCGAAAGGGCCAATACCGGCAAAGGCCAGTATTTGGATATCAGTATGAGCGATGCCGCTTTTGCGCTCAACACGATGTTCGGTGCCAGTGCTTTAGTTGGTGAAAAAGACCCTGGTTATGGTACAGAAATGCTGAATGGCGGCTTGTTTTATGATTATTATAAAACATCAGATGATCGCTATTTATCGATTGGTAGTCTTGAGCCTGCATTTGTTATATCGCTTCTGAAACACCTGGGGCTAGAATCTTATCTAGTAAAAATTGCCAATCAAAAACTTGATAACCAAAGCCAAATTAAAAAAGTGATCTCCGACAAAATCGCTGAAAAAACCTTTGATCAATGGACGAAAGAATTTAGTGAATTAGACGCTTGTGTCGAACCTGTTTTAAGCATAAATGAAGCCGCAGCACACCCCCACTTTATACAGCGGAATATGCTTTGCGAAGCAATAGATCAAAATGGACATAAAATTAAACAGATAAATACTGCACTGCCTTTCAAGTCGACACAAAATCATACCGCTGGTTGCCAGTTAGGTCATCACTCACGAGAAGTGCTTGAAAGCTTGTCTTATGGGGATCAGGAAATTGATCATCTAATACAGACTGGCTGTATAAAAATTAGTTAAGTGAGAGTTAAAAACAAGGCCGCGCCCAGAGAAAAACAGGTGACCTTTCTCTTTCTTACATCATCATTTAGTGATCTATTTAACATTACTTTTCCCAACTGCCTATCAGAAAAGGTGGCACACATAGATCTGACACCTTTTTGCCTGAGCTGTATATTTGCAGTATTGTTAAATGGCTGCTTGTCAGCTTGCAACGAAATGCTGCTTTCTATGGGCGGTAAGGCCCTTATCCGTTAGGGCTTTTAATTGATTAGGGTGGCGGTATTATCATCAGAGACCTTTGCAAGCGCAGCCCTTATGCAAAGGTCTCTTGTACTAGGCAATCTAAGCTTAAAACAAGAACTTCAATCCGGCGACAAGCTGTGTATCGCTACGATCTTGTCCAGCAGCTTGTCGATAATTGGCGGTATCGTCATAGGTCTCAAACCATTCCACACCTAGGTACGGTGCAAACTGGCGGGTGAATTCATAACGCAAACGCAGGCCAAGAGAAAAGTCCGAAAAACCGCTGCCAAGGCCGTTCTTGAGGTCTTCCTTACCGTAGAGTGTAAATTCTGAGCGGGGTTGCAGGATCAGTTTTTGGCTCAGTAGCAGTTCGTATTCTGCTTCGACGGTCAGAGCTGTACGCCCGCTGTCACCGACGTACGCGGTGATATCCAGCTCAAACCAATAGGGAGCCAAGCCTTGAATACCGAGCGCGAGCCACTGGCGGTCACGACCTTCATCGTACTGATCCAAACGTAGGCCTAATTGAACGTCAAAATAGGCACTGAGTGCATGACCCCAAAGCAAATCAGTTTGACTTTCTTCCAGCCGCTTATCGTCGAAATCACCTTCTGCTTTGACCACAAAACGATCGTAGGTAGTGCCATACCAAGCTTGTAAATCAAATATCCCGCTGTCACTGTCTTCATAGTATTCGAGACGGTCACCTAGAACCGCCCAGAAGGCGTGTTCGTCGGCCAGTTTCAGTTGTCGGGGCCCAGATTGAGCATAGGGGCCTTCTGTCAGGGTGTAGCCATCGGAATAGGCGTGAGGGTCGCGGGCATTATCGGGTGCACTACCGCCCTGCATTTGCCCCATTTCATGAGACATAGGCTTACTGTCCATTTCAGCTAATAAGACCGGTGCATGAAAGACAGAGACTGCGAGTACCGAGCTGATGAGCTGTTGCATATGTTTGGTTTTCATTCTATCGCTCCTCATGACACCACCACTTCACGGAACATGCCCGCGTCCATATGAAATAGTAAATGACAATGCCAAGCCCAGCGACCGAGGTCGTGAGGCGTCGTCAGAAAACTGATGCGTTGGGCTGGTTGCACCGGAATGGTATGCCGGCGAACCCGCAGCTCACCTTGGTCGGTCTCCAGTTCGCTCCACATTCCATGCAGATGCATGGGATGGGTCATCATGGTGTCATTTTGTAGAATGATTCTGACGCGCTCACCCTGGCGCAGGGACACGGGGCTGCTTTTTCCAAACTCCAGTCCATCAAATGACCAGCTGTAGCGTTCCATATTGCCGGTCAGGTGCAACTCCAGTTCCTTCGTGGGCGGGCGGTGGTCATCCAGCACGCCATCAATGGATTTTAAATCTGCCAGGGTTAATACCCTGCGGCCATTGTTACGCAAGCCAATACCCGGATCATCAAGCCTTGTGCTGGGCATATCGACCCGCATATCCACGGATGCGCCATATTCAGTGCGCGCGTGCTTGACGGTTGTTGAGGGTTTGATTAATGGGTTTTGTGTTGCGTTCTGCATGCTATGTTTGCTGTGATCCATGGCCATAGCACCGTGCTGACTGTGATCCATGCCGCCTTGGCTCATAGAGCCCATCATGCCGGCCATGCCTGAGCTATTCATGCCTTTCATGTCCTTCATAGCGTTATGACCCATGGCGGCATGATCCATTCCCACCTGAGCCATCCCGCCCTGACCCATGGTGCCCATCATATCGGCCATGGTTAACCACTCCACGGGGTCGAGCGCCGGTAAGGGTGCCGATAAGCCTTGCTGTAGCGCCAGTGTGCCACGCGCATAACCGCTGCGATCTATGCTTTGGGCAAAAATGCTATAGGCGTCCTCTTCGGGTTCGACCAAAGCATCGTAAGTCTCACCGGGGCCGAAACGAAATTCATCAACAGCAACGGGTTCTACATCTTGACCGTCGGCCTGTACTACGGTCAGCTTTAAGCCGGGAATGCGTACATCGAAAAAGCTGTTACTGGAGGCATTAATAAAGCGAAGGCGAATGCTTTCACCGCGCTTGAATATTCCGTTCCAGTTGCCAGCCGGTGTGGTGCCGTTCATCAGAAAGGTCATTGTCGCTGCCGACAGATCGGACAAATCGGTTGGGTTCATACGCATCCGGTTCCACATCTGGCGTTTTTCCAGTGCGGCTTGCAAACCCATTGTTGAGACATCCTTGGTGAATTCAAAAAACGTGGGCTGATTAAAATTGTAGATATCGCTTTGCATTTTCAGTTTGCTGAAAGCATGCATCGGGTCTTCATCGGTCCAGTCGGAAAGTTGCACTACTAAATCTCGGTCGGCTTTGATGCGTTCACCCTGACGTGGCTCAATGATTAAAGCGCCATACATACCGGTCATTTCCTGAAAACCGGAATGGCTGTGGTACCAGTAAGTGCCACTTTGTCGGAGCGTAAAGCGATAGGTAAAGGTTTCACCCGGTGGGATGCCTTTGAAACTGATGCCTGGCACGCCATCCATTTGGTAGGGTAAGAGGATACCGTGCCAGTGAATTGAGGTCGCGATTGGCAAGCGGTTGGTAACCCGAATGATCACTTCGTCGCCTTCGCGCAGCCGCAAAGTGGGTGAGGGTATCGAGCCGTTAATGGTGGTGGCCATGCGCGTCACACCGGTAAAGTTGACCGGTGTTTCAGCGACCACGAGATCAATTTCACGACCACTGAGTACGGGTGCTGTGCCCAGATCTGTGTTGCTATTGATCGCCGCCTGTAGCCAGGCGGGCGCTGCCGCAAGGACACCACCTGCGGCTAGCCCTTGCACGAAGCGACGACGACTGAGTTGTAAAGCCTGGGTATGTTGGGGTAGCTGTTGGGTCATTGGCATATTTTCCCTAAGAATTGTGATTTAGCTTTGTTTTGGATATGAGTTTTCCGATTTTTTACCTGAACAACTTAAGCATGACAAAGACGAACTTTTATGAGTATAGTTATTTTTTTCAATAAAAAGTTCGAGTAAGGCAGTTTGTAGAATGTCATTTTGGTTAAAGTGTTAATGGCTAGCCTGCATAGCAAGACTATAAATGTCAATTTAAAAAAGTGTTAGCAGGTTTTACCATTCCTATTAAAATTTCACACATTAAATTCTTGGAGCCTTATGAATACAAAACATCATTATCCTTGGTATGTAAAACTATTTTTCTGGAATCAACGACGCAAATACGGGCAAGAATTAGAACCTGCAAAATTATGGGGAAAGTCGCCTAAAGTGTTTGCTGCCTTAGCTATATTATATGGCGCGCTGGATAGAAAATCGTCACCGATAGACGCGGAGTTAAGATCGCTCATCACGGTGCGAGTTTCACAAATAAACTGGTGTGCGTTTTGTGTCGATATCAACTCAATGACCGTACTTAAACGTGGCAGCAGTAAAGCGAAATTGAATGAGCTGGAGCGCTTTGAAACAAGTGAACTCTTTAGTGAAACAGAAAAGGCGGCACTTCATTATGCTGAAGTGGTCACGCTTTCCGATCAGCAGGTTTCGAGGGACGACCGTGAGCGTTTAAACACGTTTTTTTCAGAAGATCAGGTCATCGAATTAACCGCGCTGATCGCCTTTCAAAATATGTCGAGTAAATTTAATGCCTCGCTTGATGTAAAACCGCAAGGGTTTTGTAAGATGTAAACTGGGTGTTGACAGCGTTCGTTAATTTATTACTTTTTGCCATGAACCGCTTGACCTGTGTCTTAGTCACATCTTTACACTGAGCTGAAAAAAAGGAGAAAACCATGTCGCGTATTTTGTTTATCTTTATTCATTTCTTTATCGCTTATCCACTATTTGCCGCGCCCACCGCTGAAGAGCTTATTTCGGGTATGGAAAATTTGATGTGGGGCAAAACCACGCACACTAATTTCAGTATGACCATCAAAACCCAATACTGGGAACGGAAACTTGAACTAGAAGCTTGGTTGGATCGACCCCAGAAAACTCTGATACGCATTCATGCACCTAAAAAAGAAAAAGGCGTGGGTTCCTTACGGATAGGCGGAGAAATGTGGAACTATATTCCTAAAATTGACCGCACCATAAAAATCCCCCCGTCCATGATGCTCCAGCCGTGGATGGGCTCAGATTTCAGCAATGATGACCTGGTGAAAGAAAGTAGCATGGTGAATGACTATCGACATGAAATCTCAGACGCTTATACAGAAGAGGGTAAAACAATTTTTCGTGTTATTTCTATACCAAACCCAGATGCACCGGTTGTGTGGGGGAGACTTGAGTTCCTGATCTACAGTGATTTTATTCCTTTAGAACAAGCTTTTTTTGATGATAGTGGCGAGGTAGTTAAAATAATGAAATATAGTGATATTCGTGAAATAGGAGGGCGAACAATACCGGTTCGTTGGCACATGATTCCTGCTGACAAGCCAGATCAGTTTACTGAAATCCTTGTTAATGACATAGGTTTTGATAGGCCGCTAAGCGATGAATTATTTAGCTTACGTAGACTTCGAAACCCACAATAGGAAGTTGTTTATGCGCATTGTTGAAACACGCCACCTCACTAAAACCTATGAACAGAATGCCATTAAAGTTCATGCCTTATCTGATATTTCAGTCAACATCGAAGCGGGTGAATTCACCGTGATGGTCGGCCCTTCCGGTTCGGGTAAAACAACCTTACTTAATCATATTGGTGCACTTGATACACCGACTTCGGGTGACATACTTATTAGTGGGCAATCATTGAGCCAGCTGACACACAGCCAACTAACAACCCTACGCTTATGGAAAATCGGCTTTATTTTTCAAGAATACAACCTAATTTCGGTATTAACCGCCAAGGAAAATGTTGAATATGTGATGTTGCTTCAAGGCCTTGACGCAAAGGAAAGGCGACGCAGGGCAGAGGCTATTCTCAGTGAAGTTGGTTTGGCCGACATGGCTAATCGCAGGCCGAATGAACTCTCTGGCGGGCAACAACAACGGGTTGCAGTGGCTCGGGCAATGGTGACACAGCCTGCTATTATTCTAGCGGATGAGCCCACGGCAAACCTGGATTCGAAAACCGGTGCAAACTTGCTGGATCTCATGAGAGAGCTGAATCAGGTACACGGTACTACTTTTTTATTTTCAACCCATGATCAAATGGTGATGGATCGGGCCAAGCGTGTACTGCATTTAAAAGACGGTCGTATTGTCTCCGATGAAAAGAGGTAGGAAATGGCTATTGTCTGGTTAACCTTTAGAAATCTGCTGAAAAATCGTCGACGCACCCTTATTACCCTTTCCTCTATTGTGGTGGGTTGTATTTCATTGATATTTGTGTGGGGCTTTATCGATGGCATCAACTCTCAGATGATTGATAATAGTACCGGCTATGTCAGTGGTCATATAAAAGTCCACCGTGCCGGTTTTCATGATTCACAAGAGTTAAACCTAGCGATTGATGAGCAAAGCAAAATAGCCTCTGTGTTAGCGGCTCAGCCTAATATCGCTGGTTTTTCGCCACGTATTGAAGGTGTCGCTTTAAGCAGTGTCGGTGAAAAGTCTAGAATGGTTCAAGTCATCGGCGTCACACCCGAAACCGAATCAAGGGTTACCTTAATCAAGCAAGCCTTAGTGAGCGGTCGTTATTTGCAGGCGGATCAAAGCAATGAAATTGTCTTGGGCGATGCTTCAATGTCAGCGTTTCAAGCTGAAGTAGGGGATGAGATAACGCTCATTACTCAAGCCGCAGATGGCTCGATTGGAGCTGATCGTTTTACCATCGTGGGCAGCTTTAATACTGGCATTGATGTGATGGATCAAAACCTGATGTTTATTAAGCTAGAAGATGCCCAGTCACTTTTTTCCTTATGGGGCAGGGTGACGGCATGGTCGATTAAACTTGGTGACAGAAATCAAGTGGAGGCAGCAGCTTCGTATATTCAAGCACAGTTAGAAGATCAGTTTGAAGTACTTACTTGGCAGGAAATGATGCCGTCATTGTTGCAAATGGTGCAATTTCACGAAGCCGTCGCTTATGTGGTGTTGTTTGTGATTTTTACCGTTGTTTCAGCCGGGATTGCCAATACGATACTGATGTCCGTCATGGAAAGAACCCGAGAATTCGGCGTGATGATGGCATTAGGGACACAGCGCCATCAGATTCTGTTATTAGTTCTGTTTGAATCTGTGTTGTTAGGCTTAATTGGAATAGCATTGGGAAGTTTTCTGGGGGTTTCACTGAATCAGTATTTGGCAAAAATAGGGCTTGATCTGGGTCAGTTCACCCAAGCGCTGGAAACCATGCCGGGTTTGTCGAGTATGGTGTATCCAGTGACCAATTATAGCCATGTCTGGTTGGTGAATGGCATTGTCTTGATTGTGGCGATACTGCCTGCACTTTATCCTGCTTGGCGTGCGGCAAAACTTAATCCTGTCGGGGCGATAAAGGGTCAACATTCCGAGTCAGTATTAAGATTTCGTGTTAACACGAAATCTTCACGCTCGAATCGTTGGGTCTTCTGGCAAATTGCTTTTCGGTCGATGTTCAGAAACCCTAAACGATCCATGTTAACTGCCGGGGCCACTGCCTTTGGCCTGGCCGCCTATCTGTTTCTCTATGCTTTTACCGATGGTTTTTTTGAGCAAATGATTGAAAACTCAACGGGGCAGCTGAGCGGCCATAGCCAGGTAGCTTCTTCTCAGTTGCGTCAAGACTATTCACCCAAATTTCGCCTTGCTGAGGCGTCTGTGTTGAAACAGAAAATAGCGCAATTCCCCGAAGTTGAAGCGGTCAGTACAAGAATTGTGGTGAAAGGCATGTTGGCCAGTACGCGAAAGAGTAGGCCAATTGAATTGAGCGGCATTGATCCTGTAGATGAAGTAAAGGTCACGAGTTTAGCCACTCATATTGTTGAGGGTGATTATGTCCGCAAAGACTCGCCTGAGGGTATGCTTATCGGTAAGAAAATAGCCGAAGAATTAGGCATCAAAGTGGGTGAAAAGCTTGTACTCACCCTGCAACAAGCAAGCGGTGATTTGGCTTCTGCTGCCTATAAGGTTAGTGGTATTTTCGATACCGGCAGTGAGCTGTTTGATAGCGCGTATGCTTTTGTTAATCTTGATTCCTTGCATCAATTGCTGGCTTTTGAACCAGATGAAGCCTCCACGCTGGCCGTTCGATTGAAATCGCGTTTTATGAGCCAGGCATTTTCTGAAAAGCTGCAAGCTAGCTTAGACGATAGAAGTATTGTCGTTGAATCCTGGGAGCAAATTATGCCCATCGTGATACAAATGATTGATATGACGAAAATTGATTTCTACCTCATTCTTATTGTGGTCTTTATCGTTGTGGCGATGGGCGTGATGAATACCATGCTTATGTCCGTATTAGAAAGAACAAGAGAGTTTGGGGTGATGATGGCGCTCGGCACGCAAAGCAAATATGTGATTCGCTTAGTTTTATATGAAGCCGTGGTATTGGGTGCCATAGGCATGCTGGTCGGCGCCATTATCGGTACGGCTGTCGCCAGTTATTACGCGGTATACGGTATCGACTTGTCTAGCTTAAGTAGGTCGATGGAAACGATTCCCGGGATGACAGACGTGATTCATCCGGTGTTGATATTTGATCATCTATGGCTGCCCAGCCTATTACTCTTTGCCTGCGGTATTATGGTGTCTATTTATCCAGCGGTGAAAGCCTCACGCTTGGAGCCTGTCGAAGCGATTCATCATGTATAAATGCTCTAAGTTGCTCAACAGAATCCAAGCTATGTTGGTGCTGTTGATGAGGGCAGTGACGCTGTTTTCATTTTCTTCAGCGAGCTATGCCATCGAGTTGAGTGGGCAATATAAAAACTTACTGCTAAGCAGTGAAACGATTATTGGGCCTACTGAACGCTACGTGCTGGATATCAACCGACTTCGTTTAGAGTTTTCTGATCGTTGGCAGAATATTCAATTTGAACTGGTTTATGATAATGAGCTTCAGTTTGGTTCTTATCTGGATAGCGCACAATTTAGGCAGCTTTTGGAAGTGGATGAGCAGCGCTATTGGACGCTTCAAGGCAACAGCATCGACACGAATGATGTTTATGGGACAAGTGAACTGTATCGAGGCACGGTGCAGTTCACTCATAATGATCTTGATCTCAGAATAGGCCGCCAACAAATTAACTGGGCCAGTGCATTAATTTGGAACCCCCTTGATAGGTTTAATCCACTTAATCCTTTGCAGCTAGAAAGATACGAGCGACAGGGTGTCGATGCCATATTACTCGACTACAACATTCAAGAATTAAGCCGACTGAGCCTGGTCTATTCACAGCAGCGACAGCCTTCCGATAATTCCGCGGCGCTTCGATTTAAAAGTAATCAGTATGATATAGATTATTCGCTGATAGCCGGGGCGTTTTTGGATGAAGATAAACTCGGTTTTGGGCTGGCGAGCCAAATGGGCTTAATTGGATTAAGAGCCGAATTTGTCTGGTCAGACCCCAAAGACAATGCTAAAGACACTGAAAGCTATGTTGAAGCCGTGATCAGCGCCGATTACACAAATAAGATCGGTATTAAATTTGTGCTTGAAGGCTATTTCAATGGCGATGGGGTGACAGACACAACGCAGTATCAATTCAGCCAAATATTAGCGGGGGAAAAACTCGGCTTGGCTAAGCATTACCTGGGTGGAATAATCAGTAAGGAACTCACACCGCTTCTAGAACTTGAGCTCTTGGCTATCTCAAATTTAGATGATCATAGTCTGTTTATATCGCCTACACTTAATTATGACCTGCCTACCTTTGAGGACGTATATCTTAAATTGGGTGCGCAATTATTTAAAGGGGCAGCAGGAACAGAATATGCCTTCTATGAAAATCTTTATTATGGCGAGCTGACGTACTATTTTTAAGCCTCCTTGACATCGATACAGCAGTGAAGGCCATAAACAACCATAACAGTACGATACTGCGGCTAATTCGGATTTAAGATATGAGCACAGAAACGATTCCAAGAAAACTCTTTATTGGGCCAAGGCGGGTGATGTATATAGGCCAAAGTTTCGATTTTTCTCGGCATGCGCATCATGCTGTCCAATTATGTATCGGCATCAATGGCCCGTTTGAGTTGATACTCGGTGAGGGGGAAGCAGCTGTCAGCATAAGAGGTGCACTGCTTCCACCTGACGTGCCTCATCAAATTAAGGCTTCAAATAACCCAATACTCATGGTGTATTTAGATCCCGAATCGGCAGATTATGCCTTTGCGATCACACCGGATTATATGGGTGATCGTGCGGTACTTTTTTATGAACATGAGCATGAAAATAACAAGCATATTGCACTCGAAATAGATGCACTGGTTGCATCTGATCAGCCGGTTTCTCCGAGTATATTCATTGCACTGGTTTTTAAGTATTTTGGTCTGAAAGACGACTACGTAAAACCTATAGATCCGCGTATTAAAAAAGTACTTCATGCCTTGAATAGTTCAGAGGGCGGGCAATGTGACATTGAAACGCTTGAGGCGATCAGTTGTTTGTCCCGATCCCGTCTCCAGCATTTATTTAGGCAGCAAATAGGCATACCTATCCGCCGTTATTCGCTCTGGCTGCGTATTAGAAAAGTGATCCTGCTGATACAACAAGGTCATAATTTTACTGATTCGGCCTTGTTATGTGGTTTTGCAGATAGCGCACACTTTTCACGTATTTTTAAAGAAATGTTTGGTGTGCCACCTAAAACACTGCTCTCTAACCAGGCCGCTATTTCAATACTTGTGACCGAAGAGCTTTGATTTTTAAGGGGCGCACTTATGACTAAATTCGAGGGGGCTTCAGTACTGAGCGCTACTAGGTGACGGCTTGTTAAATAGCAGATTCATTCAAGTATCTTGTTTCATAAACAGTGAAAATAGGCCAAATCTCTTCATAAAGGCCATCACTTATGTCTGTAACAACCATTAAAAGTACGTGTAAATTTGGTGCGTGTGAACCCCAGTGCGGCATGGAGTTCGACATTGAAGATGGCAAGATGACACGGGTAAGGCCCGACCCAACACACCCCTTTAGCCTTGGTTATGCCTGTAAAAAAGGCATGGCTATACCTGAGTATCAGAATGATCCAGATAGATTACTCCATCCGGAAAAAAGCCAGGGTGGTCATTTTGAACAAATTGAATGGCAAACGGCGACCGATGAAATAGGCCAAAAGCTAAGAAGTATTCGGGATAAGTACGGCCCCTTGGCGATCGCCACCTACTGGGGTAATGCGGCGGATTCAAGTGCCATGATTGGTGCTAATACTCTGTGCTCGGCCCTTGGCTCACCGAATTCAATGAATGTCTTATCCTTAGAATACACCGATAGAGGCGCTGTTGCAGAGCGCTTGTTTGGCGACCAAACAATTATTATTCAACCCGATGCAGATAATACAGACTTCGCCTTATTATTAGGGACTAATCCTTTAGTCACTCAAGGCATGACGTTATTACAACGCAGGCCAAGAATAGCGGGCGATTTAAAAAATATACGACAGCGCGGTGGTAAGGTTGTTGTGGTTGATCCGCGCGTCACTGAAACCACAAAAGTGGCTGACCAGCATCTAATGATACAGCCCGGTACGGATCTTTTTTTATTGCTGGGCATGATTAAACGTATTATTGAAGCTGATAACATCAAGCAAGAATACGTACAAAATCACTGTATCGGCTTTGACTGGTGGAAGGCATTTGTCGACTCTTTCTCATTAGCCAGCATTGCATCGATAAGCGGTATTAATGAATTAACGATCATTCGACTCGCGGATGAATTTTCAGGGGCTAAAACAGCATTTATTACCACCAGAGTCGGTGTTCAAACGAGTCATAATACCGCACTAACGGAGTGGGCAGTACAAACGCTCAATGTCATCACCGGCAGGGTAGGAAAAGAGGGTGGTTTATTCTTTAACCCAGGCGCAATCAATAATACCGACCTGATCCACTTATTTACCAAAAAGAAAAACCCCGCGCCATCACGCGTAGGTAAATATCCGCAAATTTTTGGTGGGCCGCCTGCTTCTGTGTTTGCTGAGGATGTTTTATCCGATGATGAACAGCGTATTCGTGCTTTAATTGTCGTGGCAGGTAACCCGCTGATATCATTTCCAAATTCCTCTAAGGTAGAACAAGCCTTAAAAAAATTAGACTTACTTGTCACAATAGATATTTACCGCTCTGATACGGGCGCGCTAGCACACTATAATTTGCCCGCATGCACTATATATGAAAAGGGCGGTTTTCACTTTCTTACCCAACCCTTTGATCCTGTGCCTCATGCTGAATGGCGAAAAAAGCTTGTTGAGCCCACAGGGAAGGCAAGGCCAGAATGGGATATATTTCGCGACATAAGTCGCGCTGCCAAGGTGCCATTTTTAAATAACCCCTTGATTAGCGGAATAGATAAGTGTCTGGCTTGGTTTGGCAGAAATTTTACCGAAGCGCATCTTGCAAAAGCCTTGCTCATTAGCCCATTCTCAATGAAGAAACTCTCTCTGAATACTCTTAAAAAATCTGATCATGGTGTCAGTGTTGGTCCACTTCAGAAAGACGCATTTTTTACACAACATATACGAACATTAGATAAGAAGGTGCATTTAGCCCCAGACGATTTTTGTGAGGCAGTTAGGCTTGTTCTAAAGAATCCACCCGTACCCACAAAGTCATGGCCGTTTAGCTTGATTTCAGGCGGCCGACGCTTAGCTACATTCAATACCTGGACAAAAAATCTTCCGTCTTTGATGAAACATACCGATGAAAATGTCGCGACCATACACAGTGGCGATGCACAAGAGTTGAACATAAAGGAGGGCGATTGGATCGAGATTGCCACAGAATCAGGTCGTATCAAACTCAAAGCAAAACCCAGCGACACCATTCGACAAGGCGTGGTCATGGTGCAGCAGTTTTGGGGGCATACATTCGATTCTAGTCAGACTTTGGCAAAGCAGAAGCCTAGCGTGAATGTGAATTATCTACATAGTGATCGGGTCTTATGTCAGTTTACGGGTATGCCAGTATTTAATGGAACACCTTGTAGAATAGTGGGACTATCTGAAGTCTGATAAATCACCTTAAGCCTTCTTTCACCAAGAACATACTGCTTATGATGAACACACAACGTGTTCATTTTAGCCGCAGTCTCTTCAACAAGCTCAGGCAAGGCCTTTCGGGCTTGTTTTTCTCCATGTTACATTCCCGTGATTTAGAACCAGCAGCCAAACATGACGAAAAGCGCAGTTTATAGCCGTAAATGAATACTTTGAGTTATTTGTATACGTAGTAGTCATTTAAAGTTATTGATTACACATAATATAATAAACGATAAGCGTTCATGTCATAATTACAACGGGAATTTTGATAGTATCTAGCATTAACGTTTAACGGTTTCATTTCTTCAATAGGTAAGTGGATTCTATGGTGTTTAATTTTTTAACGATAAACAGGATTGTCTTTATTTTAAGTGCCTGTTTATTTTCTACAGCGCTTTTTGCGCATGGGGTTGATGACAGCACAAAGCAATTCTTGCTCGCTAATCAAGGCGTATCGATTATTCCATATATGTATATCGGCGCTAAGCATATGGTAACAGGTTACGATCATTTGCTCTTTCTCGTTGGCGTTATTTTTTTCTTATATCGATCAAAAGATGTACTGATTTATGTGACGCTTTTTACGATAGGTCACAGTACAACATTGATGTTTGGTGTGCTTTACGATTTATCTGTCAACGCGTATTTGATTGATGCCATTATTGGTTTTTCTATCATCTATAAAGGCTTCGATAACCTGGGTGGCTTTAAACGAATTTTTGGCTTTCAACCAAATACGAAAGCAGCCGTTATGATCTTTGGTTTATTCCATGGATTTGGTCTTGCTACTAAAATTCAAGAGTTTGAAATCCCGAAAGATGGTTTAGTCGAAAACCTTATTTCTTTCAATGTTGGTGTTGAATTAGGGCAATTCTCTGTATTGATTATGGTTTTATTAGCGCTAAGTTTTTGGCGAAGACACCCTAGCTTTCTCCGTTTTTCAACAGCGACCAATGCATTACTAATGAGTGGTGGTGTGATCTTGGTTGGCTTTCAATTGACCGGTTATTTTACAACGATTTAAGGAATGTATATGACACAACAAGAACACACAGGTAGCATTCAGCATGAACTTGAGCATACCGTACATTCTATAAGTACGCTGATCAAAGCAAGTGTATTTGCGGCCATATTTGGTGCTCTGGTTCTGGTTTTTACCATTTTACCAGCTGAATATAATATTGACCCAACAGGTGTCGGGGCGGCATTAGGTTTAACTACGTTGGCCAATATCGATGACGTTAACACTGCTATGCCACCAGCCAGTGCAAGCACAGACAAACTTCAAGAACCTAGTGCAGGTGAGTTACAGGAACATAATACAAGCATTACTGTTGCTGTAGGCGAGGGGCTGGAATATAAGTTCAATATTCTAAAAGGGGACGCTGTTCGTTATGCCTGGAAAACAGAAGGTGAGGTACTGTTTTTTGACTTTCATGGCGAGCCGAAAGGAGATACCACAGGTTTTTTTGAAAGTTACGCCGTCAGCACAGCCAACAGAGTAAGAGGAACTTTCACCGCCCCCTTCGATGGCTCGCATGGCTGGTATTGGAAAAATAAAGGAAATACTCCTGCTATTGTGCATCTTCAAGTCGAAGGCAATTTTGAACTGATTGGCGTGAAATAAAACTGTTAATGCTGCGAAGAAGAGATATAAGTCATAGTCACAGGCATGGCCATAAAAATAAACCCTAACTAATCTTAACGGGAGTGTATCATGCCTGTGAATTTCGCAACGTTTGACCCAAGACAGGGCTTGCTATTAGATAAGGAAGCGACTTCCTTGTGTCGAATGGAAGTAAGAGAAAATGCAGACTTAAGATGGATGGTGAGTGAGGATGGTGTACTTCATGGCGCCATGTCACTAAAGGAACCTGGTCGCCCAGTAGTGCCTTATTTAAAATCGCTGTTAATTGCTCAAATTCTTAAGCCTGATGCAACAAAAGTACTAAATCTAGGGCTCGGTACGGGGTCTATAGAACGCTATCTAGGTGAGGTACATACCCAAATAAAATTAACAACTGTTGAAATATCTCAAGCGAGACTTGAGCAAACCAAACAGTTTTTTCATCTACCTTCTGGTAGCTCGATTGTTATCGATGATGCAACTAAGTTTATATGCCGTGAAATGTCGGAACAGGATATTATTTATTTCGATTTATTTGATATTCGAAGTAATTACAATACGATATTCTCAAATGACTTCGTTATTAAGTTATGGGGAAAACTATCTGGAAATGGCATTCTTGCAATAAATTATGTGTTAGAAGATCAAAACAAGTTAATTGATGCCTTAGTCATACTGCGAAAAATATTTGCAGCAACGGCCATTATAAATATCGAAGATCATAACAATATCGTCGTTTTTGCCTTTAAAACTGAAAAACCTGATCATAAATTCATTGAATCTTATTTCGATAAATTTGATGATATTTATGATCTTGATTTTGCAAAAATCCTAGCGTCTATCGAATGGTTACCGCATCACCCTACTACAACTTAAGTGCTTGTAAAGGCAGAGAATCTCCGTTCTTTTCAGGCTCTTCTCCGCTTTCATGAGGTAAAAAAGAGGCTAAAACTCTCA